>Ga0209211_10013252_pt1 | contig 10246 bp, 9 predicted proteins | sample RifGroA2_FD_183992 | JGI IMG/M metagenome (GOLD analysis project Ga0209211, IMG submission 183992) | Groundwater microbial communities from Rifle, Colorado, USA - Groundwater A2 (SPAdes) (version 2) | ecosystem: Environmental > Aquatic > Deep subsurface > Groundwater | place: Rifle, Colorado...
AAGAATTGAATCATTGAAAATTCATTGTAAATTGATAATTAATAAAGTAAATTTAATTTACAATTATCAATTATCAATTTACAATGAATTTTCAATGATTCAATTCTTCTTTTGAAAATTGTGAATTTAATGAAAATTGAAAATTGTAAATTGGAAATTATTTATTATGGTTGATTTTAACCACAGCCTATCTACCAATAAATATAATTCCCATGCCTGGATACTGGGTTCTCCCGATATAGGGGATGATGTTTGGATCGGGGCTTTTTGCGTGATTGATGCTCTCCATGCTCCTCTGAGAATTGGGAGAGGCACAAACGTTTCTTCCGGCGCACAAATACTGACTCATTCGACGGTGAAACGCTGTATTTCGGAAAGAAGATACGGAAAAGTGGATAGCAGCCGGACGGAAATCGGGGAATTTTCTTTTATCGGTACAAATGCGGTAGTACTTAAAGGCGCAGTGGTTGGCCACCATTCGGTAGTGGCAGCCGGAGCCGTAGTACCGGAAGATATGCAGATACCTCCTTATTCCGTAGTTGCAGGAGTACCGGCCCGTATTGTAGGAAAAAGCGAAAAATATTTAAAAGGCGTACAGGAAGAATCAATTTCTGTAGTGATCCCGGCATATAACGAAGAAGTTACATTGGAAAATGTGGTTCTCGAAGCCAAAAGGGAACTGGAAAAATTAAAATTACCCTACGAAATAGTACTCGTTGATGACGGATCCGGGGATAAGACCGGTGAAATAATTGACAGACTGGCAAAAACCAGAAATATCAGGGGGATTCATCATAAAGTAAACAAAGGCTTTACCGGAGCGATCAAAACAGCATATCAAAGTGCAAAAAATCACCTGGTAATTTTGGCACCTGCTGACGGGCAGTTTAATTTTGGCCAACTTAAAAAGTTTATTGAAGGCATAAAAGGATATGATGCGGCGGCCGGATACAGGGCGGTCAATCCTGAGCCTTTTAACAGGAAACTGAATTCCTGGGTCTTTCATAAACTCTGCAGATTATTGCTGGGAATCCGGCTGAAAGAAATATCCACTGTCATCATGTGGCGAAAGCCGGTACTTGACAGTATAAACGTAGAGTCAGAAGAGGCAAGCGCGATGATACTGCCTGAACTTGTTGCGAAAGCACTGAGAAAAGGCTACAGATTTGCAGAAATACCGATACATTTTGAGCTTCGCAAAGGCGGTGTCGGCAAAGGCACAAAGCCCATTATGATAATTAAAACTATTTTAGGAATGTTGAAATTTTCCTATCACCTCCGTCAGGATCACCTGTAATTTTTCAGGCTTACCACCTTCACTTTCCATCCCTTAACCTTTTTTTGATGTTTAGGATTGTCGGTGATAAGTTTGGCTTTCAGTTTACGGGCCAGACTCAAAAACGCCGCATCATAGAAAGTGATTTGCGCTTCCCGGGCGATCATTATCGTTTCGTAGGCCAGTTCAGGGTCCAGTGGTATGTAGTTTACCGGTATGTTATAAAATGCGGAAAAAGAATTCTCTGTCTGTACTCTGTCCATACCTTTATACAACAGGGCATTTCCCACTTCATATTTGACCAGCTCCGGCGCAAATATTTCCAGTTTATCATTTTGAAAGTCCCTCAGAATTTTATCTGATTGCGGAAGGTATTTTTCATCCTGGCTGTTTACCCATTTTACAGCTACAGAAGAATCCACTACGACAGCTTTTTTCATGCTCAGGCCGCATCCGATAAAAATCTAAAGATATCGGTGCGGCACAAACACTAAAAAATTCTCCGAAATTTTTCAGTGTAAAGGGCCGTAATCGCAAATAACTATGAAGTTATTAACGGACGAGCCCTTAGTGTTCTTCCCGGTCATTTACAGTAAACGCCGAGAGATTGCCTTTTTTCCCACGGAAAGACCTGGCTATTTTTATATCATTCCAGACTTTAGTCCAGTTGGTTGCTTTTTTATCCATATCGTGAACGTAAGGTTTGATGACTATGCCGCCGAGGGGCAGTGTGGTGATGGAAACCACAGAGTTAGGCTCCAGCCATGAAACATTTTGCCGAAGCGGGTCAGGGATGGTAAGCTGACCTCTGTTTCTGATAATCGCAGTTACGTGTGTTTGCATATTTATCAGATTATCAGAAAATCAGAAAATAGTCAATAGTCACAACTTGAATATGGACTACGACATAAACCACGATCGTGTCCGAAGTCGTAAAGAGATTGTGGGTAATCAGCTGATAAAGTTCAAAATTAAATATTTCTAACGACTCTAGACACGATCGTGTCTTAGGTGGTAAAGTTTAGGTATGAAGAAAAATAGTAACTTACCTGTAGCCGCCAAAAAGCAGGGGAAAGAGCCAAAAGTGGAGTGGACGAGAGGAGAAATGACGGAGATGGTGCTCAAGGCAGTTGGAGTAAGTCTGCTTATAGGGGGAGTAATTGTTTTTCCCACTTTACCGATAGTTGTCGGTGCAGTTATAGATGTGATTGAAGATTTTAAAGGAGCGCAAGTAGATAAAAAGAAAGTCAAAAGAATACTGAAGAGACTTGCCGAAAGGCAGATTTTGTATATAGAAGAAAAAGGTGACGAGGTGTTTGTCAGGGTTAGAGACAAAAACAATCTCTCAATACTCAAATATTCGATCAAATCTTCTCTGGAATTCAAAAAACAGAGTCATAAATGGGATAAAAAGTGGGTGATAGTCTTTTTTGACGTACCGGAGGAGGAAAGAAATAAGAGAGATTATTTGCGTAAATTCCTTCTCCGGCTGGGCTTTTATCCTTATCAGAAAAGCGTTTATCTCTTCCCTTATCAGTGTGAAGAGGAGATTGTTCTGATCAGGAAGATTATTGAAGGAGGGAAGTATCTCAAATACATTATTGCCGAAAAGATAGAAGACGAAGATACCGCAAAAGAATTTTTCAAATTAGTGTAAGCACGTTACGAGTTAGAACACGATCGTGTCCTAGGTCGTATAAATATTATTATTAATCGTTGATATTTATTTTAGAATATACAGCGTCACGTCGGGATTTTGGTAGGCTACCTTTAAAAGATTGGGATAAAGGGGGAGGGCGTCGGGTTTGAGAGACTTTTCGTCCCAACCCTGCCAGATAAGCGTGATTTTATAATTATCCAGAAATTGTTTAGCTTCCGCGTCTGTCATTTTTCCTCCGTAAAATATATTTAACGCGGCTTGTTTCTGTTCCAGATTGTATGTATAGGTATGATGGCCGAGAAAACTTACATTATCAGTGAAAGCGGGTATGTAGTTGCCCGTGTAGAAACTGGACAGGATATGGGTCTTGGGGGGAATATTTTTATTTATAAATTCCAATCCCGCAAAAGTAGTTTTGGTGAGATATATGTTGGAATATATAGGTGTGTATTCGGCTATCTGGGAACTCAGTTCCACTTTCAGTGCAGGAATGTAAAAAGAGAGAAGAATTATGAGAGTAATCCCGTAAATTAAATATTTCAAACTATTTTTAAAATGTGATTTGGAGATTTTCTTTTCCAGAAAAAGGAGGGAAAAGCCGGTCATTATAGATAATGGTACAAAGGGCGCTCCCTGGAGGAAACGGACTGCGTTTAAATGAAAAATATTACTGAAATAGATACAGATAAGGGGGAGAAATGCCCATGTCCCGATAAAAATATTTTCCAGTGCGGGATTTTGGAATATCCAGAAAATTCCGATTAATGAGAATAAAAAGATAGGTCCCAATCCTCCCAGCAGTTCTTCAGAGAGAGGATAAAACTGCTTGGTCTCCCATTCGGGAATTATGGACCAGGGAAAGCCGAGCGTGGTTTGGGAAAGAAGGATAAGAACGGGAAGACCGGAGAAGAAACAGAAAATCGTTAGAGGTAGGAAGAATCTGATCATGCCGCGGGTCCTGCCGCCAGTTCCTCCCCGCCTATGCTCGCTCTCTGCTGCGCGTAGTCGGGGCCCCTCCCTGGCGTCACCCGCTACCTTGTTCTGGTTTATTATTTCTTTTATTAAATAAATAAAAATTGTAGTGACAGTTGTCAAAATGAGGAGGCAAAACCTGCCCAAAGTAAACTTATGGTTTGTTTTTTCCGGAAATAATTGAAGAGAAATATTATAGAAACTAAAAGTAAAGCATTTCCCAGAAGATGATGGGGGAGGAAAGAAGCACGGTGTACCGGATCGATGCCAGTCCACCAGTCGAGAAATGTAGAAGTAACAACTTTTCCATTGACGATACTTGTTTTGATCACAGGACCGGCAATCACTGTAAGAAGAAAAGCTATTTTACGGTAGCCGCGGGGCAGGATTTTCCCGATAAGATAAAAAGCAAAAAAGAAAAAGAGAGTTCCGAAGATAAGACGTGAGAAGAAGTAGGTCAATGGCATTGATAAATGGAATAATGAACCGAATTTGCCCAGATAAACGAAGAAAACTTCAATCAGGCTGGGTTTGAGAGTTTCCGTAGTGTAATAATCGAAGGCCAGCCAGTTTCCATTGGCACCCTGATTCATAAGAGTCAGATAATAATAAAAGTCGGCGGCATTATTATGGAGAAATGGAAAGACGCGATCAGGAGGAGAGTGGAGGACGAAAAAAATAGTCGGATAAAGAGAAATTCCCATCATGGCAAATGCAATTACCAGGAAGAAAAAGAGGTCGGAGGTGATTTGGTAGACTAATTTCTTAAGAATATTCACAAATTTGAAATTTTGAAATTTTTAATTTGAAATTTTTAATTTTTAATCAATTTTCAATGTTTAAAAATTTAATTTTTAAAAATTTTCTTCGTTTGATTTCAAATTTCGAATTAAAAATTAAAAATTAACAGATTATGATATTTTACCAATTAAGAATAAGTGGGGATAGTAGAAAATTAGGCTTTTAGTGAGTTTTGGAGGAGTTCCACGGCTTTTTTGTCCCCGATTTTTTTGGCAAGTTTTTGGGCGGAGGTAATGAGTTTTTTGTCCTTACGCGCAGTACCCAGTTCGTAATTTATCCTGACCAGGCCAAAAAGATCTGTCAGTTTAAAGGCCATTTTGGCGCTTTCCTTCAGGTATTTGACAGCAGTTTTCGTGTCCCCTTCTTTCAGATATATTTTGGCCAGTTCGTAAATGATTCGTTCTTCATTTAATTTCAGTCCAAGTTTCCGGGATATTTTCAGACTTTCGTTGTATTCTTTTTTGGCTTCTTTGAATTTCCCTTCTTTATAAAGTATAAAGCCCATCATGCCTGTAGTGTGGGCCACTTGTCTGGCATCACCCAGTTTTTTGGCAATACCGAGGGATTGTTTGAAGTAGCCGAAGGCTTTTTTCACCCCTTCTTTATTGGTCTGGGTGAGTCCTGAAAAGTCGTGAAGATTGCCGGAATACAGCCTTCCCAAAGCATGCAATGTGTGGGAAAGGAAATATTCGTTTTTGAGTGACTGTTCCCGGACGATTGCTTCATCAAAATATTCCCGGGCACGGTCATATTCTCCTTCCATGGAGTAAATATAAGCCAGAACATGGTAGATCCGCATTTCCCCTGATTTATCGGCGGTTTTGGTATAGATTTTCAAGCTTTTTTCGAGAAACTTTTTGGCGTCATTAAATTTGCTTTCGTGGTCTGACAGTCTTCCTGTTTCTTCATAGTAGGAAGCCTCAAGTATGGGATTTTTGGTTTTTTTCAGCAACTTTAATACGTTTCTCAGATGTTTTGCCGCTAACTTATAATTTCCCTGTTCACATCCGGCTTTGGCCAGAATCAGTAAAGCGTGTATATTTGTTTCGGGTTCACCCGCGGGAGTTTGGAGAAGCTTAACGACGGTTCCGTAGTTTCCTTTTTTCAAAGCCTCATCGGCTTTTTCGATATCCGGTCCGGAGACGGGTATTTTTGCCTGTTTTTGCATAGTTTACAGCCTTATAATAAGATAAAAAGCAGTTCTGGGGACAGTTCCTCTATTATATCAAAACTCACCGAAAAAAGCCAATTCATTGTATCTAGAAAGTCAAAAATCAAAAGTTAAAAAGCAAAAGTTCAATTCAAAATTCAAAAGTCAAGAAAAAACTTTTAACTTTTTACTTGCATTTTTAACTTTTGATCTTTGATTTTTGACTTTATGAAAAAATAAAGCATTATTGCTTTCTAAATTGAAGTAGTGGTACACTTCTCTTCGAAATGAAGAGCAAGAAGTTAAATGTCTGTTATCTATGCGGAAATAAAAAGTTAAGAACGATCGGCAGGCGGAAGGGGAGGACGATATCGCAGTGTTTATCCTGTTTGTTTACCTTTATAAATCCCATTCCGACGAAGAAAGAGTTGGATAAGTTTTATAACAGTCCCCATTATGTTTCGGGACATGCGGATTATTCAGTAGAGGAGGGCAGTCAGAGGGGGTATTTTGAGAAGAAACTTAATCAAATTGAATCAAAAGTTAAAAGGCAAAAGTAATTTATTGGAAATTGGGCCGTCGAGCGGGTTGTTTTTGGAAGTGGCGAAGAAGAAGGGGTGGGAGCAGTTGGGGGTGGAGATTTCGGAGGAATCAGCCAAAGAATGCAGGAAAAAGGGATTGAAGTGTATAAAAGGAACGATTCACGAAATAATTGGAGGGTCTGACCCTCGGAAGGGTCAGACCCTTAAACGAAAATACGACGTGATTGCGGGGTTTGAGGTTTTGGATCATGATCCGGACGCCCGGGGTTTTGTGAGAAAAGTTATAAGACTTCTCAAAGATGGAGGTGTATTTGTATTCACATTGGCCAATTCAGAGAGTTTGGTCAGGAAAATACAGGGGAATAAATGGTTTGGATTTAAGCACGAAGAGCATCTTTTTTTCTTTTCCCCCAAGACCCTTAGAAAACTATTAGAAGACGCAGGATTTACTGATATCGAGATAAAAAAAGACGATCTTCGCAGTTTTACTTTTGCATATTATTTCCGGAGAATCACGGAATTGTATCCGAACTTATTGGTGAAGATTTTAGTCTGGTTACCGGCGAAAATATTGGGAAATATAAATATTCCGACGATACTAAATCCTTGGGAAAACCTAATAGTAACTGCGAGGAAAATTAAAAATTAAAAATTAAAAATTAAAAATTTCCGAATTTTACATTTTAATTTTTCCATTTTAAATTATGAAAGTCTATCTTTCCATCATTATTCCTGCCTACAACGCGGCTCTCACTATTGAAGACCTGCTCGGGTCAATAAGGAAGTCCAGGAAGGTGGATTTGAGGGAAGTGGAAGTGGTAGTGGTGGATGATAGAAGCATAGACAATATGGAGGAAGTTTTTTATAACAGTTATAAACGTTATAAAAATTATAAATATTATAAATTAACCAAAAATTCGGGGCCGGCGAGGGCCAGAAATGAAGGGGTGAGACAGGCAAAAGGGGAAGTGGTTTTGTTTTTGGACAGTGATGTGAAGCTTTTTCCTCATACGTTACGCGAGCTTATTTCTTCTTTCAAAAAAGACCCGGATCTGTTTGCGACTACCGGAGTCTGGGATAAAAAACAGAAGAGCAAGCATTTTTTTCCCAAATTTAAGGCCCTCCGCGACTGGAGTTACTGGATACATGACCGGGACCAGAGAGGATATTATTTCCTTTTTTCGACCCGAATTGCGGCAATAAGAAAAGATTTATTTGTCCGCCTTGGCGGATTTAACACTTCCTATAAAGCGGCGCTTGTGGAGGATATTGAGCTGACTTACCGGATAGCCAGGCGCTATGCAGTGATATTTAACCCCAAACTGAAAGTATCGCACGAATTTGAAGATTTCCTCCCCATAGCGAGAAAATATTTTTGGAGAAGTTTTTACTGGAGCAGACTCTATGCAACCAGAAGAAAGTTTGACCCGGTGGCGACTACGAGCCAGGAGGCAATTACGACTGTATCGGCGGTGGCTGTGGTGGGGATGGGAATTATTAGTCTAAGTCAAATTAGTCTAATTAGACAAATTGGACTAATTGGGATAGTAGGGTTTTTCGCGTTGCACCTTTTCGGGGTGAGGAAGTTTCTATACTACTGCCTGAAAGAAGAAGGTTTGGGGTTTGCTGCGAAGAGTCTTCTGGTAGGTTTTGTCCTTTATCTTGTAATATTTGCCGGGGCTTTTTATTCTCTGGTTTCTCTCAAGGAGTAGCTTCTTTCAGCCTGGCGGATACGCTTGCTGCCTTTATATAATCAGGTGAACCGGGATTTAAAAGCCGGAGAGTGGTTTCTATTTCACTCATGGCTTCCGGCAGTTTATTTTCCGCTTCAAGGGCAAGGGATAAATTGAAGTGGAAATTAGCCCAGTCAGGTTTTAGCTTGACCGCCTGGCGAAAAAGAGATTCTGCCTCACTGTATTTTCCGATAAAATAATATACACCTCCTAAATTCAATCTTGGCAGGGGGTTTCCGGGATCCAGAGTGATAGTTTTCTCATAAGCAGCCAGCGTCCAGTCCAAAGCTCCCTGTGCAAAGTTCGTAATGTCTCTGTATATGGAGGCGAGATTATTCCAGGCTTCGGCGCTTGATGGGTCCAGGCTGATGGCTGTTTTTGCTTCATTGATTGCCGTCTGGACAGCTTTGTTCATGCTCTCTTTGTCTGATGCATCCATCTTTTCTTTGCCGGAAATTGATTTGGCCAGATCAAGATTAATACGCGAAAAAGCGATATGGGTGCGGGAACTGAAGGGATTGAGTTTAAGGCTGATAATCTGATTGTTGTAGACCTCCTGGCCTTTTTCCGCCAAGTACCCATCAAGTGATTTCTTAAAATATAAATCGGCCAAAAAATTCCTTCCCACAAGATAAAAGAGGGAGAGGGTAACAAGTGTTCCCAATCCCAAGATAGCCCATGGTACCGCTCTATATCGGAAACGATATTCAAACTTTCTTGCCAATGGTACGTCCAGCATCGCGACAGTCATAAACAGCAGGATAAAAGTCGAGATGTCCGGAGGGAACCTCATTTGCAGCAGGAAGAGTACCAGAAGGCCGATGTAAAACGGCTTTTCTTCATTTTTATCCGAAAAAAAAGTATTTTTTATCAGGATCAGGATCAGATAAAGATAAGATACGAAACCCAATATGCCTGTTTCGGAAAGAAGGTGGAAAAAAACATTTGATGAGTAATTAAAACTCGCCATCCAGTAAGGAGTGAGGTTATAAGAAACAGGTTTGCCCATGGTAAAAGCGTTGAAAAAGTTGCCGGGGCCCACTCCGAGAAAAAAGTTGAGCGGACTCCGGATGACTTCCGTGATGATATTCCAGCCGTAGATAGCCGGAAGAATAGGCGGGTGAGACTGATTTACGACCGCGTACAAAAAGATGAGGAAGCCGGGAAGAAGACCTGCCAGAAGGACAATATGTACAATCATGGAAAAGTTGAATTTTTCAGATAGTAGCTTCCAAAATGAAGTCAAAAGCATGACTGCGATCACGGTAATGATTTCAAAAGAAATAAAGGGTGAGCCTGTCGGAGTCCAATTTCCCTTAATGGAAAGAAGGGAAAGAAGCGACAGTATGAGCGTTCCTATAATCAGACTGATAAAGACAGGTTCCTTTTTCTCAATATGTTTTAAAAGAAAGTAGAGGATGAAAAGGGAAACGAGAGTAAGGGTGCCTATAGGAGAGGAGATTGCCTGATATTTATTGGACGCGGTGAATATGGTGGACAGGACAAATGAAAATACCAGCAAAAGAAGCGGTATGTCCAAAGCCGTCAGGCGGATGGTAATTTTTTTGTGCCTGGTGAGGGAGAATAGATATATGATTAACGCCGTGAAAGAAGTGAAAATGAGAAGCCACTGTTTATTGAACTGGTAAAATTCGGATGTAACGGGAAGGTATAAAAGGGGAAAAAGGAAAGCAAAAACGGAAAAAAGAAGAGTCATGAGATTTTAAAGAGTATAACAATTATAACGATTATAACAATTATAACAGAAAGAGGGTTTATGGGTACGGACAAAGAGGCTCGTTTTTACAGATAGGATTTCCTTCCTCGCTAAACCAGCATTTATCTCCCCGGGGGCAGTCCAGGACTCCGCCGCAGGTTCGGCAGAAACCGCATGTACCGGGGCTGCACAGGTCTGATCCCGGAGCCAAAGTGACTGCCGGTGGAGTCGGGGTAGATGTAGGAGGAATAACCGGAGTAGAAGTAGGCGGACGGGGTGTGGGAGAAGGTTGCAGGGGCATATCGTTTCGTACGAAAAGCACCGGATTGATAGTAATATTCGGGCTGTGTATTGCATAATTGTAATAACCCTGGTTGTCAGGTCCACAGGCGGGG
>Ga0209211_10013258_pt1 | contig 10244 bp, 13 predicted proteins | sample RifGroA2_FD_183992 | JGI IMG/M metagenome (GOLD analysis project Ga0209211, IMG submission 183992) | Groundwater microbial communities from Rifle, Colorado, USA - Groundwater A2 (SPAdes) (version 2) | ecosystem: Environmental > Aquatic > Deep subsurface > Groundwater | place: Rifle, Colorado...
TTGCTTGATGATTCTGTCATGAAGCAAGTGGAAGATGTTTTAGTCAAGACAGGGATTAAAACCTTCATAATTCAATTACAATAGTGGGGGAAATATAAGAGTCAAACCTTGATTAGTGATTTATTTTTTCGCTTGACAAAAGCCTTCTAATGGGTGCCCCCATTTTCTGAGAATAGTTAATTCGACGCATCTGCATTATTCTCCCATCGCCTGAAGAAAATTTTGATAAAGAGTGTTTTTTATTCTTAACCCTGTTCGTCTTAGTTCCTCCCCTATCGGCTTTATTTTTTCAATCAATCCCTTGTCTTTCGCATCTTTAAGAACCTTTAAACTACCAAAGCAAACGATCCCTCTTTTTTCCGCTTCTTTCCTGGCTGATCGATCATCTATCAAAAGAAAGGCTTTTAATTTGTTAGCTAACACGATAGCTTCTCTTTCTCCTAATCCCAGGCTTGGAGGTAATTGAATTACTTGAGATTGATTCTTAACAGGCTCCTTTTTAATCCAGTCGGCATTTTTAATTTCCAAAGCACCCGGTTTCGATCTCCCTTGCAAAACAATATCTTCATAAACTGCCTCAGGAATTTTAATCTCTTTCAATACGTGTCTTAAAAGTTCTAAACAATTGGCCCTGGCAAAAGAGATTATTGGCCCTGAGTTTGAAACCACAATCATTTTCCATTCCTTCAAAGAACGTCTTTAGAAAGTTCTTCTTTTAATTCTTCTTCAGTCATATCTATTACTGGTATATCATGTTTAGCCATCAAATCAAAAAGAGCATGCCTGTCTATCTCTAAAAGCTCGGATGCCTTCCCTTGGGATATATTACCCTCTCGTAAAAGTTCCAATACTACGGCTTCTTTCCCTTTTTTTAAAGCCTTTTTGTCCAACGCACCTTCTTCCGGCAACTCAACCGGAAATTTTAAAACTACCTGCTTTGGCATTGTTATCCTCCTATATTTAGCTTAAGCATGCTGTGTTTACAAACCAAAATAGTTACGCAATCTTTTTGAAAACTGTTTTACTACTTTTGCCCCTTGCATAACAGCTTCAGGTGTAAGAGTATCTTCATAAAAATTTTGATGCAAACCGTTTACAATTAATATGACATTCAGTATATTTTTGTCTTTAAGTTCATTAGAGATTGTTGTCAGGAAAAAAGTAATTCCATCATGTGATTTGATTTGTTTTTTCTTGAAAGCGGCAATAGCCTTAGCTAGTGTGGCAGTGGATCCCCATAACTTCTCTGATGCCTGGGCATAATCACCCTTTCCCAACAACTCTTCAGCATCATTCAAATATTTCTGATGTAAGAATAAATACTTTTTTAATTGCCCATTTCTTTGCATATTAAATCTCCAATGTACGGATTAATTTTATAGTTATTTATAAATTTTATCCACTATTTAATTTGAAATATCTCCAATTGTACGCTAATATTATCGCACTTTTTACTTTTTGCCATTAATTTCAGATTTTCGGTGTAACTGCTATGAAATACTATACGTCAAATAATCTTAGGGAGTTTGTTGGCAAATACATGCAGAATGAAGAAAAGGAGATCGTTGGCCTTGCATGCAAATTAATCAACGCAAAGACCGAGAATCCTCCTGGCGACGAAATCCTTGCTGTACGCATTGTCGAAGACTTCTTCCAATCATTACAAATTCCCTATAAAATTTTTGAAAAGACAAAGGACAGGGCAAATATTGTTGGCTATGTAGGAGGTAGGGGCGAACAGCCGTTCACCCCTACGTTATTGGTTGCATGTCATTTAGATGTCGTACCAGCAGGAGACGATTGGAAAAGGAATCCCTTCGAGGCATGGATAGAAAACGGACGGATCTATGGAAGGGGTTCATCCGACAATAAGGGGCAAATGGCTTCCATGATGGCCGTCGCAAGGTTTCTCAAAGAAAATGAAACCACATTGAAAGGTCAATTTATCCTGGCAGGTGTCGCTGATGAAGAACGTGGCTCTACGCTGGGTTTAGAATATTTGCTCAATGAATGCGGGGTTTGCGCTGATTTTGCAATCATTCCTGATGTTGCACACAACATGCAAATGATTGATGTAAGCGAAAAGGGCACACTGTTTTTGGAAATTACCTCACATGGCAAACAAGCTCACGGCTCTACCCCTGAAAAGGGAATAAATGCAATTTGGAGTATGATAACGCTACTTGAACGTATTAAACAATTAAAGTTTAAATATAATTCTCACCCGCTTCACACCCCACCCACTTTAAATCTTGGGTCAATTCACAGCGGTACTGCACCCAACATAGTGCCTGCCGTCTGTAAGGCACAATTAGACATTCGTTATTTGCCTGAAGACTTGGCAGATAATATTATCAACAACATTAAAAACATCATCAAGGAAGTAGAAACACAACAGAAATATGCACGATTTGATTTAAAAATCAACTCCAATCAACCCCCATCTGCCGTGTCAATCAATAATCCACTGATAGAATTAATCTCAAAACATACCCAAACTGTTCTGGGAATTCTCCCGGAACCAAAGGGATTATCCGGTGCTACGGTAACAAAACAGCTTATCCAGAAGGGGATAACGGCTGTTGGATTTGGTCCCGGCGATGAGGCAGAGGCACATGCTACAAACGAATCAATCAGCATTAAGGAATTGGTTGATTTTGCAGAGATTATGGCTTTGATTGCCCTTGATATGCTGGCATAAAAATTCCCAGATTAAAACTCCAGTGTAACGTAGGTCTTTATTCTGGGAATTTATCGCATGAAATTTACAACAGGAAAATGAAGAAATTTATAATTACGATAAAAACCTATTTATACTTTCCAACCCTTCTACCCTTGCACCCCATCTTTCCATGATTTGCCCGCTTACTTCGCCACTTTAGTCTTTGTCTTCTCTTGTCTCTCATATTAATTACTCCTGTTTAAATCTTAATTAAATCTGAAATTACAAATCTAAATTTATTCAAATTACTTATTTTCCTGTTTAGTAGCTTCTTTTTCAGTATCTAACTTCTTCGTTGTGCTTTTATTGCTTGATTGTTCAACGTCTTCTTCGACTCCCTTCACACCCTTCTTAAATTCTACAATGCCTCGTCCCAGGGATTTCATTACCTCTGGAAGTCTTTTTCCAAAAATCAGAAGCGCCACTATCAGGATGATGAACCATTCCCAACCACCTGGCATACTAAACATATTTATGCCTCCTTATGTAAAATTTTTGAAACAACGGAGATTATATCGTTAAACAGATAAAAATCAATAGAATTTGTTTTGAGAACATTTTACAACCATAGATTTCTTCGAAATGCCAAATATCAATAATTGATCCTAGAATGCGTATTTTTTTGTGGAGTCAAAGGCTATTCCCTGCTAATTTTTACTATAAGGCCTTATTTCTCTTAGTGCTTTTACAAGTGAAGATATGTCCGGAGGCAAATCCACATGGAATTCCATTTTCTTACTCTGTATGATAACAGGACTCATGGTTGCCGTACATAAAATCAGCAACTACAGGATGCCCTATTGCCCGCATATGTACACGAATTTGATGTGTACGTCCTGTTTTTGGCATTATTTTTACTAAGGTATAACCGTAAAAACGTTCTATTACCTCATAAATAGACACAGCCTCCTTGCCGATATCATGTCTGATAGTCATTTTCAGATGGTCGGTTTTATGTCTTCCGATTGGTAAATTAATCTCATCAGAGTCTAGCATGATCTCGCCTTCTACAACGGCAATATATTCCTTTTTTATATATCTCTTTTCAAACTGCATTGCAATATGCGAATGGACGGCATCGCTTTTAATTGTCAGCATAATCCCGCTTGTATCTCTATCCAATCGGTGCACAATACCCGCCTTTAAAGGTCCGTTCACCTGTGAAAGATTCTGACAATGGAAAGTTAAAGCATTAACGAGCGTGCCGGAAGGATGCCCTCCCGCAGGATGAACAACCATATCATACGGCTTATTAATTAGCATCAAATAATCATCTTCGTAAACAATATTTAACGGAATATCTTCGGGAGCAATTTTGTATTCTGCAAGTACAGGCACACGAACGGAAATAACATCTCCCTTTTGTATATCATAGCTACTTTTTACAGTGCGCCCATTGACCAGCACAGAGCCCTCTTTTACTAATTTCTGTATAAAGGTCCTTGAAAAATCGGGAAGGCGCGATGCGAGGTATCTATCAATCCTCTTATCATCAAACGCCTTTTTTATATCAAATATTAATTCTTTTACTTGTGAAACTTCCTGTTGCATATTATTTAATCACTGATAAACGATATTGTGACATTACAGCCCAATTACTGTTTGGAGAAAGTTCTACTGCTTGGGTATAAGAGCGAATTGCTTCGTTTGTTTGTCCTAATTTTTCATAACAACGCCCTGCATCCCACCCTTCTTGTGCAGCGAGAAGATTATTATTAGTCATCGAAACATCATTAAATTGCTTTACCGCCTCCATTAAAAGTCCTTTTTCCTCATAAGCGTACCCCAAAGACTGTTTCACAATAGGTGCAAATGAATGGCCGCTATATTTACTTAAAAATTCATTATACGTACGAATGGCTTCGTCATAATTCTTAAGACCATAATAAATATTCCCCAACTGAAATAATACCCATGGTGTAGCACTAGAAGAAGACATATTATCTTTAATATATCTATAAGCATCGGCCGCTGTGTTTAATGCTGCATTTCTATCTTTGACGTCCATTCCCTGACGTTGCGCTGCCATTGCCAAATCACTATTAATCTTCCACATACTTTGCCACACCATCTCAGTTTTTCGACTTTTTTCAGTTATAAAAAAGGTAACACCTGCACCAATAGCAATAGCAACACCAATACCTATACCGATAACTGCTTTATATTTGTTCAGCGTTCTTAATGCATTTAAAGTAGCTTCTTTCATTATTCTTCTTTCCTTCTTTCTATTGTTGTCACGACATACTTATTAACTATTCACTAAACTTGGTTGTTAATAATTAAAGTTATAAACCAATTAGAGACTCTGCCTCTCTAAAAATTTCCTGAATATCTTCTCTTCCAGACCTGCCCCGCGAATAATGCGTTCAGCGTAATTACGATCTAACAAATCATCTGGTGTATGTGAATCAGAGCCAAATACAAGTTTCGCCCCAACTTTTTTTGCAATTTTAACAACATACCCATTTGCATAAGCATGTCCTTTTCTGCCTGAGACCTCCAGTCTGACACCATTCCTTTTGGCAAGCCTTGCGTCAGCTTCTGTTATAAGACCTGGATGTACCAATATATCGGCACCGGCTTCAATGGCAGCCCTATTTGTGCCAGGTAATACGGGTTCTGTAATAGTTTCCCCATGCACAAGCACAATAAATGCTCCCAACTTCCTCGCACGTTTCACCATAGATTTTATATGTTCCAGGCGAAGATGGGTTAATTCAACCCCACACTGCACCTTGATTTTAGAAACAGACGTTATCTCCCTGCAAGCTTTTAAAACGTTAGGTATGACAAAATCAATGTTAGAATAATCAGCGTGATCTGTTATAGCTAACCCGCGGAAACCCTTTGCCTCACAACGCCGAACTAATTCAGCCGGCAAAAGCATGCCATCAGAAAATAACGTATGCGTGTGTAAATCTATCATATTAATTACCATATTAATGCGCCCGAGACGATTTGAACGTCTGACCTACGGTTTAGGAAACCGTTGCTCTATCCTGCTGAGCTACGGGCGCATTGAGCTACACGAAAACATAAAACTCTTCTTTATAACATCAAAAGAGACCAAACTTTATTCTTCCTAATCCGAGCAATATCAGGACACAAAACCCAAACAACCTTTCTCCCCTATCAATAACAAGGCTTAGAATGAAATATTTGAAAATTAATTATAGCCATAATACAAAAAAAATCAATACAATTAGGTTGAACTATATAATTTTGAATATTATAATACTGCTTTTATATTTTTCTTACTGTATTCATAATTTAAAGGATAAAAAACATCGTGCGTTCTATTTTATATCTCAGAGGTATTCTGTTATTGCTTTCTCTAGGACTGCTCATAGTTGTCGGCTGTGGCGTTCAAGACCCTGATAACTATAACCGTCAAGGCGTTTCTTTAGTTAATCAGGGCAATACTGACGAAGCCTTGAAAATATTCAAAAAGGCACTGAAAATAGACCCAAATAACAGAGATGCACATTATAATCTCGCAATAACCTATGATAAAAAAGGAATGTTTAAGGAAGCTATTGAAGAATACAGGACGGTATTGGAACTCTATCCGTATGATCCAGTAACGTTTTATAATATCGGTGTAATATATGCAAAAAGCAACATGCAGGATGCGGCTATTTTAAGCTGGCAAAAGGCAATTGAATTAAAACCAGATTTTTTAGATGCATATAATGCAATAGGATTCACGTATTTACAAAGAAAACAATTTGACGATGCCATTAAAGTGTACACAAAGGTTCTTGAGACAAAACTTGAAGACGCAAACATTCACAATAATTTGGGCATAGCTTACAGTGAAAAAGGATTAGTGGATGAGGCTATTAATGAATTTAAAAAATCCATTCAAATCAATCCAGCAATAGCAATGGTACACAAGAATCTTGAAAATACGTATAGAAAAAAAGGATTGGAAAAGGATGCAGATAACGAGCTTAAAATATATGAGGAATTAACAAAAAAAACGAATTAAAAATAATCAAATAACTCCACCTAACCATGTGAGAGTAAATAAACCACAAATTATTCTCGTCTCAATTAAAGAATTCTATTTTACCGGGTCGTAACCAGAACCACCAAAGGGATGACACCTCATCACACGCCAAATTCCAAGGCAGATACCCCATAGAGTGCCTTTCTTTTTCACTGCATCAATCATGTATTGAGAACAAGTAGGCTCGTAACGACAAGATGGATGTAAAAAGGGTGAAATAATAAATTGATAAACCTGTAGCAGTTTAATGATGATAAATTGCATGAGTAAAGTTTTCGTTAATCCAGTTTAATAGTTTCTTAAATTCATTTTCAATATCTAACAACTTTAGATTAGACGTAAAAGTACGCCGCGGAAGGGCAATAATATCAACGTTTGTAGTGAGTAAGTGTTTATTCAATCTGTATGATTCCCTCAGCAGTCGTTTGATGCGGTTGCGCTGTACGGCATTTCCCACTTTTTTGCTTACCACCAATCCTATTCGTGAATATTGATAATCATTCGCTATAATATAGAAAACAATTTTTGTATCTTTAAATACCTTCCCTTCACTAAAAACCTTTTCAAATTCTTTGTTTTTTGTCAAACGTTCGGCTTTTGTAAATCGGAAATTCATATCGCATAAGTTAACAGATGTATAAGTTGAAGTCAATGACTTCGGTTGTAATATCAAACTATCAAACCATACCAAGTAGTTTTTTAAACTCTTCTGCCAGAGGTAAAGGTTTAAAACCCATTACAGAAGCCTTTGCGCTATCAAATGAAACATCAGGCGGTCTTGGCGCTGCCATGACCACATCCTTCTGCCTGCATGGCAATAATCTGGCATTAGGAATATTAAAGATATCCACCATTAGCTTACCAAAGTCGTAACGCGAAATACGTTCAACGCCACCTAAATGTAATATTCCGTTCACTTTTTCGAGAGCAAGAAAGATTCCCTGCACTGCAGAACTAACGCTTATGGGCGTTCTGAATTCATCTGTAAAAAGCCGCAGCTCCTTGCCTTCTCTTACAGCCTTTAACATTGGTTGAACAAAACTTGCAGCGACAGGCCCTGGAAATCCAAACATCAAAGCCATACGGCAAATAGAAACATTTGGATAGCATTTGAACATACCTTTTTCAGCCAACACCTTCTGCTCTCCATAGAAATTGACAGGACAAACAGGGGCTTCTTCACGGTAAGGAGGATTCAACCCATCAAATACTAAATCGGTAGAAGTAAAAACACAAGGAATTAAAAAGTAGGCACAAAGGCTGGCAATGCTAATAGCAGAATCTACATTGATCTTCTGTGTTTCCTCTCGATGGGTTTGGCAATAATTAGGGTCAGATTTTGCTGCTGCGTGGATTACCGCATCTGGACGAATAACCTGGAATAGTCTCTTCAGTTCTTTAAAATCTGTCAGATCAACTCTCAGAATGTTTACGCCGGGAATTCCTATATTATGAGAAAATACCGTTCCAGATACTTCCCACTCTTTTTTCGCTATCTGACAAATATTCCAACCCAAAAAACCACTGGCACCAGTAACAAGTAATTTCATCCAGACTTTCTTCCAGTTCGTCTAAATTGCGGTCTTATATCTGTAACCTGTATCCGAAAAAGTATAACATAAAGGACCCTTAGCGGAACTATTTTATCTTGCTTTTGCCGTTAAGCTCGCTCGCTTTTAGAAGATTCTGTACCACCTCCTGATAATATGGCTTCTCTTTCAGGCTTGCATGGGAACCTGGGAATTCTAACATTGTAATGTTAGCGCTTTTGTCTGTGAAATCAGTTAATACAATTGTGCATCTCTGGTCATGTGACAGGCGAGTATTATCAATCATCGGAAAGTCAAAAAATCCTACCCAGAACTCAGCAACAACATAAGTATCTTCTTCACCTTCCAAATCATTGGGAGTCAGGACCTCCAATCTGACATTTATTTCTTTAGTAACGGTGTCGGCCTTTAATACAACGATCCTGAAGACCCTTTCTATATCATTTACTTTAAGGGTTTCCTCCTGTAATTTAATGCCCATCTGGCTTTGTTTAAGCCTTTCAAATACGATTGTTCTTGAAAAATTATCTCCAGCCCCCTCCAGAACCAGCATTTGTTTTTTGGTTATTTCTTTAGCAAGCCTATCTAAACGATCCTGGAATTCCTTTTTATCTGGATCCTGAGAAAGCGTTAGTTTCTTTTTAAGATGAATAAAGAGTGGTTCAAGATTAAGAGATTCATGGAAATTAGATGCGAGAAGTTCCAGATTCAGCACTTTTTCTTCGAGTGTCGCAGATTCTGGTTTGAGAAAAGAGCCGATTATTGAATTAAACATATCCTTTCGAAGTGCGCTCTCTGACTCTTCTCGTTTACCCATTAATTCGGCATAGAGTCGAGAATGGGCTTCACTAGATTTCATTTTTTCAAGAGAGCTATTGGTAAAGTAACCAACAAAAGCTATAGCCGCCCCGGTGAACAAACTACTCGACTTTAAAAAATCCCATACACTTGATTTATCCTTTTGTTTGTTCTCCATTCTTACTTCCTCTTTAAATAATACCGATCGTCTCTTTTTTCTAAAATTAAATCATATTTCACAGGATTCTCATAAGTGTAAACAGCAAAATCCTGCGTAGGTTGTCCCTTATAATACACTTTAAATATGCACATCCCATTATCATTCACATATAGACGAAACGAGCCATATTTGTCGGTTTCTGTGGAGTAAGTATTCTTGTCTGTAGTAATTTCTACTTTTGATCCCTTCTCAATAAACTTTTTTCCTTCCTTGATACACCCGTATATTTCACCAGAGAAAGCAAATGCAGGTAAAAATACAATCAGCAAAATAACCATTGTAGTTATTTTCATTTTCATCATCTCCTTTTGTTCCGTAGGATTTTTTAAAGCAATGAGTGGGGTTAATAATAGATGTGATACAGATATGTTTTTGCAGTTTTAACAATACATAGTCACATTAAAGTAATATTTGCATTTATTTATCGTTCAATATTATTTCGGTTACCAAAACACTCAGGTATTCTAAAATTAATAAAACTAAGGAAAAATATAACATAAGACGCTAACTTATGCAAATAAATACTAATTACAATAATATAAGTACGGATTTTGCATATCCATATGTATGGAAAGAGACTGAGGAATTCTTTTTTAATTGACAAATCTAAGAACTATAAATATAATGTTATCCAATAATGATGCAAATATTGTAGTTTAGCAAACTTATGAACTAAATTTATTTAATTACACGATAATTATCGTTTCATTGATGAAAGTACCTTCTCTGGATTTAAAGCGACAATACAAAAGCATACAAGAGGAAATAAATAAAGCTGTTTTGGAGGTACTAGCCAGCCAGTCTTTTGTCTTAGGGCCTTTTGTTGAATCTTTTGAACACAGCATGGTAAAATTTTGTCATTCGAAACATGCAATTGGAGTATCCTCAGGTACTGATGCAATATTGTTAGCCTTAATGGCATGTGGAGTCAAAAACGGCGAC
>Ga0209211_10013259_pt1 | contig 10243 bp, 19 predicted proteins | sample RifGroA2_FD_183992 | JGI IMG/M metagenome (GOLD analysis project Ga0209211, IMG submission 183992) | Groundwater microbial communities from Rifle, Colorado, USA - Groundwater A2 (SPAdes) (version 2) | ecosystem: Environmental > Aquatic > Deep subsurface > Groundwater | place: Rifle, Colorado...
TCTTGCCTGCATGATCTCACCCCCGAGAAGTATCTACAATGATGATACATAACGCATGAGGGATTTGCAAGCTGTGCCTAACGCTCAGGCTAAGCTGCGGGCACTCACGTTGTTCGCCAGGTGAACCGTCAGCTTCAGCCTGTTGTTAGGCAGTATTTAATCTTCCTTCTCTCCTATAGTAATATCAGGTACTTTTTCTATTTCATCATCAGGGACAAACACAATCCGCATCCCCCACCCCGCATGAACCGTCATCATTCGCCCGAATTCTTTTAGTGATAATTCATGGCCGTCAATTTCTACAACAAGTTCTCCATTTTCGTCGTCATGCACCAAACATCGTAGAACATCTCCTCGCGGAACCCACTGAGTACACCTTTTAGAATATTTCATTTGTGGTTTCCCTGGCGGTATTTCGACAGCAACATGATGATACTGTGCGGCGAATTTGTTTCTTTTTTCAATAATATGATTGTGAAGATCTAATATGTCTTGATCTGTCATTCCATTTATTTTAGGACCTATCGTTAAATGAACTCCACCAATAGCTGGATTTTTGTAATCAATTATCGCACTTTCTCCTTTACGAGATATTTTTACAGCATGCATTGTCGCGATAATAGGTTTTTTGGGGCGTGCCATTTTTCTAATGCCTTTCAGAAATAATTGTATTTCCGAACTATATATACCTATCTGCCTAACGCTCAGGCTAAGCTGCGGGGCCTCACGATCTGCCGCAGGGCAGCCGCCAGCTTCAGCCTGTGGTTAGGCAGCAAAGTCCCTCATTTCTTCCCAACAGAAATCATTGTGGCCAGCATTGTTGCAACAATCTTCTCTTTTCCGTTATCAAACGCAATAACGTCCCCTGAACAAACAGTTATATTCCGCCCAGGCTTTAATACTCTCCCGACCCCTTTGAATCTATTGCCCTTCGCCGGGAACATAAAATTTACTTTGTACTCAATAGTTAGCACTTCAGATTTCGCAGGCATCAAGGTATACGCCGCGTACCCGCAAGCAGTGTCAACAACAGTAGTGATAATACCGCCATGAATATAACCAAGCTGTTGCGTTAATGATTCCAAAAAAGAAAATTCAATATGCACTTCCCCCGGCATTACTGTTACAAGTTTGGCACCTATAGTTTTCATAGCTTCTTGTTTGTCAAAACTGTTTCGTATGCGTGATTCATAATTCGGATCGCTTGGCTGAAATTTATTCATCGACGCACTCCGCATTATTGTTGGCGTTAAAATTATGTTTTTACTTATATAGGCCTGCCTAACGCTCAGGCTAAGCTGCGGGCACACACGAAGTTCGCCAAGTGAGCCGTCAGCTTCAGCCTGTTGTTAGCCAGCCTAAAAATCATGTTTAATAATTATGTCTCGTTACCAGATTTACTATTACGTTTATTCCGTACTTCTCTAAATTGTGCGTTGATCCTGCCAGCAGATACTGCCATTACAATAGATTGTGTGGCACCAATTTCATTATCAGTAATTCCTTTTTCCTTGGCAACGCCAAGGTAGTGCTCCATTCAGGGATAACACCCAATAGCAAATGCTGTCGCCAGGTGTAATAGGATTGTTGTCTTTTCTTCAAAATATTCGTTATGACGTGCTGAATCATAAAATACTTTATATGCCTTTTTCTGTTTATCAGGTAACATCTTCCCCTCCTAATATGGTCTGGCTACCGCTCAGGCTAAGCTGCAGGCACTAATGAAGTTCCCACGTGAGCCGTCAGCTTCAGCCTGTGGTTAGGCGTTTTTCCGCCTCATAAGAACATAAATAGCTTTATGGACCCCCTGCTTGCCTTGAATATCAACTGGTTTCAATTCCACAATAGAAAATAGCCTAGAAAATAAAGTTTCTATCTCCGCTTCATTGGAAAAATAGAGAACCGTACCAATTGGAGTTTTCCTATATTTTCCAACTCCACCAAATTGAGTGTTCGACTCGTTAAAACAAACGGACATGTACCGCCCCTGGATCGTTAACAATCTATGGACGTTCTCAATATATTTGTTCCTGTCTTCTGGAAATATATGATGAAGCAATTCCCAATCGTAGGCAAAATCATATTTGCTCTTAATATCCGACATATTCCCAAGAACGTCTGCTTCAATAAATTCGCATTTGACGCCGGCCTTTTGCGCTAATATCCTTGCTATATCAATAGCTTTATCAGATATATCTACTCCAGTAGCATTAAACCCTATTTTTGAATAATATCGTATATAGTTCCCCACCCCACACCCTAATTCAATTATCTTGCACGGAGATAATATTTTTGATCGTACTAGGTCTTGCAATATGCTCGGAACAGTTTCAACGTTCCATGGGATATTATTTAGATCTTTGTTGCTATATATCTTGTTCATTTGTTCCTTGATCATGTCAACCCTCAATGGAAAATACGGCTAACGCTCAGGCTGAGCTGCGGGGCCTCACGATCTCCCACAGGGCAGCCGTCAGCTCCAGCCTGTTGTTAGCCAGTATCTTTATCATTATTTATTGTTATTATATTTTTCTCTCCACGGGATGCAATGGCGCCAGTCTTAGGAATTATATGATCGTGCCTTATTCCTTCACGTGATAACAAAGCAAACCCACTCTCCGACTTCTCGACTCGCCCCTTATTTGCACCACCCCGTGTATCTAATTGGGAATCGCAGTTGGGACATAATAGTCGAAGATTCTCAGGGCGATTGTCTGAATTGTTCCCATTATGATGATCTAATATTAATTTTATTGGTTTGCCATTCCATATGAGTGGATTCGAGTAATAATTGCATTGATGATTATCGCAACGTTCCGGGAGCGCCTGCTGATTACGCCATATATAATAGTGGCGCCTGACGGTTGCTTGGGATGAGCACTTTTGCCTATATGATAGGATTTCATACGATGGATTTTTTTTCTGGTGCATTCATGCTCCTTGAAATATATATCTGGCTAACGCTCAGGCTAAGCTGCGGGCCGAGGGGCACGCTTTTATGCCACGCGGCCCAAGATCATCAACACCCGCGGAATAGCAAAAAGCGTGAACCGATGGAGCCGTCAGCTTCAGCCTGTTGTTAGACGCCCTTCTATTTCTTTGGCTCTATAGGTATCTGTGCTGTGTGCCAGACTGCAACAATAAATATGGTTTTCCCGTCGATCTTATAGAAAAACCGGTACGGCAATACCAACAGTTCGCGGTATGATAATTCCGGATATTCTGGTATGCGGCGTCCTGAATCAGGATACTTCTCGAGCCGATGGAGAGTTTTCTCGACACGTTCCTGAAAATTTGCGGCTGCTATTGGATTGTCTTGATGAATGAAGTTAATTGCAGAATGCAATGAGATCTTGGCGGTATTGGCGAATCGTATTTTCACCGTTTACCCAACTTTTAATAAAGCACGCGCCTCCGCCAATACCGCTTCCAACTCAATAGTTTTCCCTTCCGAAATATCTTTTTCGCCTCGTGCCAATAGAAGGAGCAGTTCCTTATCATGCTCTGACCGTTCATATTCCTCTGTGCTCATCATAACTGCAGCGGCTCTACCCCGCTGGGTGATGAACACAGGCTCGCGCGAAGCGCGCACACGCCGTAAGACAGTTGCCGCACCTTGCCTTAAATCTGTAATCGGGATGATATTAGGAACCTTACTCATGGCGACACCTCCCACCGTACGATTAAACGTATCATGCTTGTGGCATGTCGTCAATAGTTTCTCGGACATAATTTCTCGGACACTATGATCGTTGGCGCGTCTAACGCTCAGGCTAAGCTGCGGGCACTCAGGATTTTCGCCAGGTGAGCCGCCAGCTTCAGCCTGTTGTTATGCGGCGCTCATTTCATATCTGAGGCGACTGATGCAACTTTTCTATATATGCCTTTACATTGATAATCATATCTCCAACATTATGAAAACCTTCTAATTTAACAATAATAGTCCCTGCATTTTCCAGTACACTTATAATCGTATCGGAAATTAATTGTTCCGATTCATTAACTACAGTTTTCAACTCATCATAACTTGTGGTACCTACTACAAATCCATGAACAGCGTTGATACGATGTCTATTAAAATTGCGAAGTTTTTCGGAAAGAGTTATATCCAGACCTAAATTTATGCACTGATCCAATAAACGACCAAACTCTCGTTGTCGTTTAACATTAGAGGGTGCAAAATTTACAAAATATACCCGAAGCCAATAATCTATAACCTGCAACCGAAGAGATATAATTTCTATTAAACAGCCAACTTCCTTGGCGTGCTTTATATGTTTACCAACACTCCCGAGATTGCGCATATGTTTTTCAATATCAATATCAACACCAGTTCCATCCCCCCTATAAAGTTTATAAGTTCCGGGTGGGGAAGACGCAAGCGCAAGGGATATAGCTTCTATTTGATTTATTTTGCTCATTCACACTTCCTCAATAGTCCGCATAACGCTCAGGCTAAGTTGCGGGCACTCACGGTTTTCAACAGGTGAGCCGTCAGCTTCAGCCTGTTGTTAGACGACAGCCTATTTTTTCATTACCGTTTCAAGCCGGTCCGAAATATAAATTGCCTCCGGGGAAATAACTGGTTCATTCAATGGGATTCTGGTGCCGTATCGTTCCTTGAGATTTTGGGACACGATAGGATCAGACAGGTTGAATTCTTTCATCTGTTGCATATTCCCGACCTGAATATTCAAGCCTCGATCGTATGCTTTCCATACAAGTTCGGAACAATAGATTCGATCGTCTGACCATTCGAACGTCCAGTCGTATGGTTTCCCCTGAAAACGCATTGCCGCCGCGCGCAATTTTGACGCCGCTTTTCCGGAAAGGATGGTACCAGCATCCTTCAATCGCCGCACCACGAAGTGCCCTCCACTTCCCTGCGCAATCCATTTCTTTATGGGCGTGAATCGTACGGTTGAGGCGGCTTCGAATACAAACGGCTTCCCATTTCGATAAAAAATCAATCCGCAGTGACTGTATGGAGACTGAGTGGCTCGCTGGATGGCAACACTTTGGTCGGATTGTGAAGTCTGAAAAATTATGTCGCCATCGCGATAAACAATTTTCGGCGAGTCGAGGCCCGCCATTGTTGAGGTCGCAAACAGAAGGATGGCTAAGATAAGGATTGAACGCCTCATTGTTCTCCTACATAGGCTGTGCGTCTAACGCTCAGGCTAAGCTGCGGGCCGAGGGGCACGCTTTATGCCATGCGGCCAAAAGTCATTAACACCCGCGGAATAGCAAAAAGCGTGAACCGATGGAGCCGCCAGCTTCAGCCTGTGGTTAGGCAGCAGAATGAATGCTTGCGCAACAGCATGTTTATTTGGCCACGGAAATCATTGTCGCCAGCATGGTCGCCACAACTTTCTCTTTCCCGTTCTCAACTGCGACAACATCCCCAGAGCACACCGTGACAGTTCGTCCTGACCTTAACACTCTTCCTATTCCTTTGAATCGTTCACCTCTGGCCGGATACATGAAGTTCACTTTGTACTCAATAGTCAATACTTCGGAATCTGAAGCCATCAGGGTGTACGCCGCATAACCGCATGCGCTATCAACCACCGTCGTTACCACGCCGGCATGGACGTAACCGTGTTGCTGTGTAAGCGACGTATCGTAGGAGAATTCGATCACAACTTCTCCTGGTGCGATCTTGGTCAAGACCGCACCGATCGTCTTCATGACTCCTTGTTTTTCGAAACTGGATCGGATGCGTGACTCGTAATCGTGGTTCATAGATAATCTTGCCTTGGTGGTGAGAAACAGTCTAATACTTCACCTGCCTCTATAATTTCGATGCTGTGTTCAACATTCTTTGGAATGGAATATGAATCCCCAGGAACAATTTCCTGATCGAATTCCCCAAACCGAAGCCTGTATTTTCCCGAAATCACATACCCACTTTGCTCATTAGGATGTTGATGAAATGGGACTCGATCCTCGGCTTTATACAGCATCTTCGTGATCATCGAGTCCTTGCCTCGTGCCAAGACCACAAAATTTACTCCCAAGAATGTTCTTCTATTCGCTTCAACGGCCTTGACTATCATCTTTCACTCTCCATATGTCTGCCTAACGCTCAGGCTAAGCTGCGGGCACTCAGGAAGTTCGCCACGTGAGCCGTCAGCTTCAGCCTGTTGTTAGACGGATATTGTTGATCCACAATGCTTACATTTTATCGCCTCATATTTTATATTTTCTGCACAATAAGGACATATTTTCATTCTTTCTTTTTTAATGTCACTCGACACGGAAGTTTTGCAAAGTGGACATAATTCTGAATTTACGGGCATCTTCTGTTGACAATACTGACAGGTCACAATAAATTCTTTCGGCACACCAAAAAGTATATTTTTAATTTTCTCTATAATTGAATAGGTGGGTTCTTTATCTATATAATTATCTTTTAAAATCAATCTAGACATATTTATATACGCTACGATTGGTCCAAATGGAGCAGTTACAAATGAACCACCGATCCATACAATACGGCTTTTATTGTATATATCAACAAGTTTTCCAAGATAATATAAATATATAAATAAACATACATTCGAGATTAGGAACAATAATACCAATATTAGGTCGTATTTCTGCTTTGTGTCATTCAAAACGCTAAACATAACAAGGAATAATGCAAATAAACCATATCCGATTCCGAAGAAAAGCTTCATTTTCCCATAATATTGATGGACTGATTCCTTCATGTGATCGGCTCCTATAGAAAATTCCGTCTAACGCTCAGGCTAAGCTGCGGGCACTCATGATCTTCGCCAGGTGAGCCGTCAGCTTCAGCCTGTTGTTAGCCGGTTCTTTGAAAAATTATAAATCTTCAGGCTTAAGCCCCGTTCGCTTCCCAATTCGGGCCAACATACGGGGGCCAATTTCTTCGCTGTCGTGAAAGGAAAAAACGAAATTAGGAAATCCGGGGTTTGAGAGAGTGCGGTGGGATCCGGTTTGACGCTTCTCCGTCCAACCGATGCGAAACAGAGCAGCCAATACCTGCTTGGCGCGGCTACTACGCCATTCGCTCATGCGGCTTCGAATGATATGGTTGTCAGGTCTGGACCAGCCTCTCCATTTTCTATACGATCCGCAATGACTCGCAGAGCCAGTGCCTGCACACGGAGCTTCGCCTCTTCGGGTGTCTTCCCATAGGACATCACGCCCGAAAGCTCCATAACCTCAGCGAGCCAACGCCCATCAGTCTCCTGCTCTATCTCGACTATGAATTTCATGCCTTCGACTCCTTTCTCCTTCGCACTATCATACGCATTTTTCGTATCGCGGGCGATAGCCCGCGTAGGGTACAAGAATCCGGCTAACGCTCAGGCTAAGCTGCGGGCACTCACGAAGTTCTCCAGGTGAGCCGTCAGCTTCAGCCTGTTGTTAGGCTCCTCAGAATAAATCTAATTGGGTCTTTATTGCCTCTACTACCATATTCATTTCATCATCAGAAATCGAACCTATGCACTTTGATAAACGTTGTTTACTAACGGTAGCCAACTGATCGGCCATCGCCTTCCCTTTTTTGCCAGCAACGGTAACGTATGCTTCACTTGGAAATAATCGATCTGTATTACTTGTAATAGGTATTACCTGGACACGATTTAGGAATTTATTCGAGGCGTTGTTGCTAATTATAATTGCTGGTCGTTTTTTCCTGATTTCCCCGCCAATAGATGGTTCGAAATTAACCCACCAGACGTCACCGCGATTCATGGGCTATATCCCTAAAGGTTGCTTCGGTCCACTCCAATGCCTCGGCCTCTCGTTTCGTATCCTTTGCCATCCTTGCGTACTCCCCCTCCATAAGGGGTTTAACGACATGAGGACGTACAAGCTCCTCAACAAATTTACTAATTTTTCTTGGTCCAATAACCTTATGGAGTCCCTCGTAAACATCCTCTGCGATGGCGATCGTCAATTTTTTCTGCATGGTAAACCTCCTGACGTTATACGTGCACTATACGTATAAGCCCCCCCACGTGTCAATAGGGGCAGTCGATTTTTGCGAGCCTAACGCTCAGGCTGAGCTGCGGGGCCTCATGATCTCCCGAAGGGCAGCCGTCAGCTCCAGCCTGTTGTTGGGCGGCATTTTACAGAGCATCTTTCTTATCAGGTTCGATATCTCGAACTTTTGCCATTGCCCGCTCAAATTTCCCACGGCGACCGCGCTTGGCGCGATCTCCTAAGTAATCGCTAGTCATCAAGGCCGACATTTTTTCCGCCAACGCGGTCGCAATAAACTGGTTGATAGAAATCTCCTCTTGCTTCGCGAGATCCCTAACCCGCCGATGAAGTGACTGCGAAAGCCGAAGACTGATCGTGCTCATAATCCTTCTCCTATCCTTTTTAGAAACTCGTGCGGGGTTACCACCGTGACGCCAAATTTTTCTGCGCCCGTAAAATTACGGCGGTTGTAGGTCACTATGAATTTTGCCGATGCGACCACTGCAAGTTCCAGCACATGATCGTCTTGAGGATCTTTCAGGATGGGTCGCCATAAATAATGGACTTCACGCAAATCCGCAACACTACAGATGTAATCCAGGATGTCCTCAATATCTGCATGTGTCAGCCCGAATTCGCGCCCCAGGCGTTTCGCTGCATCCTCGTATTCTAGGATCAGCGGGACAGATACGCTGATCTCAAACCGCTTGCCACCCAACAATATGAAAAGGCGATTAGATGCGCCACGGCGCGATCGGAGGGCTGATACAAATACATTGGTGTCGATGACTATTCGTCGTTTCATGTCGGTATCATATACGATACCATTTAACCCGTCAAGCCTTGCCCTTCATATCAGACTTTAGACCGCCCAACGCTCAGGCTAAGCTGCGGGCACTCAAGATCTTCGCCAGGTGAGCCGTCAGCTTCAGCCTGTTGTTAGGTGCCATCGTTAAAAAATCTATTATCAAATAATATTTCCCTTTTCCGACGAAAACGTTCTATAGGCAATAAACACTTTGCATCTTTGTCGTTGTAATATATCTTCTTAAATACATTACCCGTGTGAGATATTCGGTTTATTTCATATCTTTGCGATATAAGTGTGTAAATATGGTTTAGACTCGTGGCATTAATTTCTTCATCGGTAGTCGTTTTACACTTCACATTTGACAAAGTAGGATGTTTGGTTCCTCTTAAATAGAGGTATAACGGCTCTTCTATAAAAATAGGTACAAAATTAATCTTGACTATAATTCCATATTCCTCAGGAATGGCTTCAAATTCAATAATCGTATTATCAAGTTTTGGAGCAGAAACTTGTACGAATAATTTAGTGTCTTTTTTCAATAATGGTATTTTCCGTTCTTCAGACAATAATTTTCGTAAATTTGAATTTGTTACAGCATAAGCAGGAATTAATAAATCACCAAGAGTACCATCTTTTAATTCTGGAAGTGGTCCTTCAAAATAAAATTCAATATTTCCTTTTTTAATCTCAATCGGTATTTTAATCATTTTCGAAAATGGATCGGGAATATATGACATGCTATTATGATCTCCACTTTCTAATTTCAACTTCTCACGATGTGCACCTAACGCTCAGGCTAAGCTGCGGGCACTCACGATTTCCGCCAGGTGAGCCGTCAGCTTCAGCCTGTTGTTAGACCGCATATGTCTTTAATAAATATCAATTTCGAACTCAATTGAAATAGCTTTATACACATCCGGATCATCTACCTCGCGTATCCATCTCTCAAAATTAAAATCATGATTAAAGCTTTTACCATCATTTTTTAATATAAATCCAAGTTCATTATCTAATTCATCACATATATCTTCAGATCTTGGATTTGTACAATATGTTGATATAATTTCTAACACGCATTCTGCCCATTGTGCAGGATACATGGTTACTGTCCAAGAACGATCTATGTCTATTCCATCATTTGTTTTCTCCAATACATGAAATCCATATTCTGCATTTAATCCTATTGTCGGCACCGGTAATATACTTAAAGCCTCTATTAATTTATTTACTATTTCTTTTTTATCATTTGTTATATCTTGCTTGTAAATCCAACGTCCCAATTTAATAGCGGCGTTGATCAGCGGCCAATCTTCATCACGCAGAATGCAATTCATTTTTCATCACCATCGGAGCCGGTCTAACGTTCCGGTTAAGCTGCGGGCCGTGCGGGCACGCTTTTTAAATACGGAAAACTGAAAAAGCGTGAACGCGAAGGAGCCGTCAGCTTCAACCGGTTGTTAGCCGGTTCTT
>Ga0209211_10013262_pt1 | contig 10241 bp, 7 predicted proteins | sample RifGroA2_FD_183992 | JGI IMG/M metagenome (GOLD analysis project Ga0209211, IMG submission 183992) | Groundwater microbial communities from Rifle, Colorado, USA - Groundwater A2 (SPAdes) (version 2) | ecosystem: Environmental > Aquatic > Deep subsurface > Groundwater | place: Rifle, Colorado...
AAGATTGAGAAGAAGGATTGAAAGGATTGAAAAAACAAGATTGAATAGATTGAGAAGACAAGATTGGAGAACGTCTTCATCAATCCTATCAATCTTCTTCAATCTACATCAATCTGAAAAATATAATAAATTGAGTATCAGTAAACTAAAAAATATAAACAGATGAAACATCCATGACTAAATAAAGACACACAAGGGAATGATTGTATTTAAAAAAATATCGAATAAGGATTAACGAATAATTGTTACACATCCTGACAGGTTACGAAGTTCCTGTCAGGTCGTGTATCTAAAAAATATAAGTAATTAATAATGAGACAATAACTAAAATATAAACACATGAAAAGATTAATAATAGGGGGTAAAGAATTTAAGTCGAGGTTATTTTTAGGGACAGGAAAATTTGGTTCTTCAAAACTAATGGCTGATGCTGTCGTTTCATCCGGTACCGAATTAGTAACTGTGGCACTAAAACGAATAAATACTTCAAAGAATTCAACAGACAATAAAATTCATGATGATATTCTCGAACATCTTCAACATACCAATATTAATTTATTACCCAATACTTCGGGTGCAAGAAACGCTAAAGAAGCAATTTTTGCCGCTAAACTTGCCCGGGAAGCATTAGAAACAAACTGGATAAAATTAGAAATTCATCCAGACCCAAAATATTTAATGCCTGACCCAATTGAAACATTAATAGCCACAGAAGAATTATCCCGGCTTGGCTTTATTGTTATGCCTTATATACATGCAGATCCGGTGTTGTGTAAACGACTTGAAGATGCAGGAACATCGGCTGTAATGCCGCTGGGTTCACCGATAGGAAGTAACAAGGGCTTAAAAACAATTGACTTTTTAAGAATTATTATTGAGCAAAGTAATGTACCCGTTGTTATTGATGCAGGAATAGGTGCGCCCTCCGATGCCGCAAAAGCCATGGAAATTGGTGCTGATGCAGTTCTGGTAAATACAGCCATTGCAATAGCCCAACATCCGGTTGACATGGCTTATGCCTTTAAATTAGCAGTAGAAGCCGGCAGAATAGCTTTTGAAGCAAAGCTGGCTAATAAAGTAAATAATGCTGAAGCCAGTAGTCCCCTTACTGCATTTTTAGAATAGAATAATTGAACAAAACCTAAAATGAGTTTTCAAAAAATATATGATTTACAGGATTGGAACAAAATAAAAGAGTCCATTTTAAATAAATCTTCCAGTGATGTTGAGAATGCATTGTCTTCGAATAACAGGACAATAGAAGACTTTAAAGCATTAATCTCTCCTGCTGCCGTTCCTTATCTGGAACAAATGGCACAAATAAGTCAACAATTAACACAAAAGCGTTTTGGCAAAACAATTCAATTATATGTTCCTTTGTATTTAAGCAATGAATGTAATAATTACTGCACCTATTGCGGTTTTAATTTTAACAATAAAATAGAACGTAAAACGCTTAATACAGATGAAATTTTAAAAGAAATTTCAGAAATTAAAAAACAGGGATTTGATCATATTTTACTTGTAACAGGTGAGGCACGACAAGTTGTAAACCTGGAATATTTAGTTCAATCCGTCAATCTGATAAAATCAAGTTTTGCAAATACTTCCATTGAAGTACTCCCTCTTTTACAGACAGAATACGAAGAATTAAACCGTGCAGGTGTTTATGCTGTTTTTGTATATCAGGAGACATATAACAAAGAGAAATATAAAGTATATCATCCCAGGGGAAAAAAATCTGATTTTTATTTTCGCCTTGAAACACCTGACAGAATAGGGCGCGCGGGAATACATAAAATTGGATTAGGAATATTATTAGGACTGGAAGACTGGCGGACAGATTCCTGTTTATGCGCTTTACATTTAGAATACCTGCAAAAAAAATACTGGCAAACAAAATATTCGATTTCTTTTCCACGAATCAGGCCATATAAGGTTAATGACCAAGATAAAAAAATATTCGGAGCTTCAGAATCATCAATCTCTGACAAGGAACTTGTACAATTAATTTGTGCTTACCGATTATTTAACGAAGATGTGGAATTATCTGTTTCGACACGTGAGTCAGAAACTTTTAGAAATAATATTATAAAATTAGGTGTTACAAGTATGAGTGCAGGCTCAAAAACTAATCCAGGTGGATATTCAGGCAACCAAAAATCGCTGGAACAGTTTGAAATTGCAGATGAACGAAATGCAGGTCAGATAGCAGAGATAATAGCTTCAAATGATTACGAACCTGTATGGAAAGACTGGGATAATTCATTTTTAAAATATGAATGATTTTACTAAAGAGGAGTTATTACGTTACAGGCATCAATTAATACTGACTGAGGTAGGAAAAAAAGGTCAGGAGAAATTAAAAAATGCTAAAGTGCTCGTTGTTGGTGCCGGCGGATTAGGTTGTCCGGCTTTACAATATCTATGTTCTGCAGGAGTTGGCACAATTGGGATTATTGATTTTGACACGGTAGAACTCCATAATTTAAATCGTCAGATTCTTTATTCAACCGATGATATCGGGAAACCAAAAGTGGAAATAGCAGCAGGTAAATTAAAATCACAGAATCCTAATGTTTCATTTATTGTTTTTAATGAAATTCTGAATAAAAAAAACGGTAAAGAAATCATTTCCCGTTTTGATATTATTGTTGATGGTTCCGATAATTTTCCAACCCGGTTTTTAGTAAATGATATTTGTGCAGAATTAAATAAACCCTTAGTGTTCGGAAGCATTTACAAATTTGAAGCCCAGCTTGCGGTATTTAATTATAAAAACAATAAAAATTTAAGAGATGTTTACGGTGAACCACCTGATTCCGAAGATGCTCCCGGATGCAATGAGAGTGGTGTATTAGGTGTGGTTCCTGGAATACTGGGTGTTTATATGGCAAATGCTACTATACAGTTAATACTCGATATTTATAAATCAGACAGTTTCATAGTTTTTGATTTACTCAAATTTGATATTTTAAAATTAAAAATGTAGTAACTACTCAGCAACCATAAAAGTTGTCTCGCAAAGTCGCAAAGAACGCAATGAATTATGACCGAAAACGAAGTAGCCAAAATATTAGTTAATATCTTTCTGAAGGTTCATCAGAAATTAGGACCCGGTTTGCTGGAATCAGTTTACGAAGCGGCAATATGTTATGAACTGGATAAATTAAGAATAAAATACAAGCGGCAGGCAGAGATTGCTGTGTTTTATGAAACAGTATAATTGGGTTTAGGATTTAGAGCAGATATTATTGTAGAAGAAAAAGTCATAGTGGAAATAAAATCAGTAAAAACAATGTCATCCACTTTTCCTAAAATCTTGTTAACCTATTTACGAGTAACAAATTTAAAACTGGGACTTCTTGTCAATTTTAATGTTGATTTAATAAAATATGGAATTAAAAGAATTGCAAATAATCTGTAAGAACGCAAAGAAAAAAATCATTAATGATTTTTTTAAAACTTTGCGTGCTTAAAACTTTGCGTGCATTGCGTCTTTGCGAGAAATAATGCGAACCTGAGTAGTAACAAAATGTAATTCATTTTTTGTCATAAAAAATTGATGATTGTAACATATAACGTTGATTATTAATACTCCAAATGCTTTTATTTAGCCACTTTTTAACTTTGTGAACTTGGTAGCACTTCGATAAGCTCAGTGCATCGCTTTGCGAGACAAATTTTTTACTTGCGTAACATGAGTTACCTAAATTTAAGTTTTTAAATAGTCGTCACTTAAAAAGTATTCAACAAATTAATATCCAGTTAAATAATGTTATAAAATAATAAAATAAATTGCAAGAAATAATATTTTACCACGTTGGATATTTGTTTTTTATTTTCGCTCCATTGTTCAACGGAGTTATCCCACGTGGTGAACAGTTAAAACCTTGCATATTTTCATAATATATTTATTGTAATAAGATTGATTTTCCCTATTAGTTTTAATCGAAGCAAGTGCGGTGGGTTGTCCACGAACGGCTTTAGCCCTCACGAACACCATAAAAAAATAAAAAAAAGATGTGAGTAACTGTGCGAACTACAATTTTTGGGCAAATTATTCACGGTGTTACAACAAAGCTATTTCATCTATCAAACTCCTAAATTTGAATTAGTTAAAAAATTGGAGTTGGACTTCGTGGAGGGTTTTTTGTTTCTTTTTTGGTGGTGAAAAAAGAAAAATAAAAAAAATCTCAATTGAAATTAATAACGACCAAAATTTCTAAAGAGGGTTTTTAAGGGACGACTATTTAGCCACTTTTTAACTTTGTGAACCCTGCCCCGTTAAATAGTTAAAAAAAGAGCGAACTATATAAAGAGCAATTATCTAACGGGGTAAACGGCTTTGCGAGACAAATTTTTTACTTGCGTAACATGAGTTACCTAAATTAAAGTTTAAATAATCTATAAATTAACAGTTTAAGTTATTAACAAATTGAAGATATGTTTCTTAACATATTATTGTTGTATAACTCTGAATAATTGACGTTTATGGCTATTATTAAAGATTTTTGTGTTATTGTTCATAATTTTAATGTTTTAAAAGTGGCTTATTAGCTATATATTTGTAAAATTCTAATTTAAGAAACTAAATTAATTTTTTTATGACAAAAAATGTGATTATTATTGGAGCAGCAGGAAGAGATTTCCATAACTTCAATACCTTCTTTAGAAGAAATAAAGATTATAAAGTAGTAGCTTTTACAGCAGCCCAAATTCCCGACATAGATGGAAGAAAATATCCGGCAGAACTAGCAGGAAAAGAAATGTATCCAGACGGAATTCCTATTTATGCAGAATCCGAACTTGTTAAATTAATAAAAGAACTAAAAGTTGATGTTTGTATATTTTCATATAGTGATGTTCCTTATCAAAGAGTTATGAATATTGGTTCAATGGTAATGGCAGCAGGTGCAAGCTTCATGTTTCTTGGACCAAACGACACAATGATTAAATCAACGAAACCTGTTATTGCAGTTGGTGCAACCCGTACGGGTTGCGGAAAAAGCCAAACATCCCGCAGAATTGTTGAAATATTAATGAAACAAGGATTAAAAGTTGTAGCTATTCGGCACCCAATGCCTTATGGTGATTTAGTAAAACAAAAAGTACAACGCTTTGCAACTGTTGAAGATTTAAAACTTCACAAATGCACAATTGAAGAAATGGAAGAATATGAACCACATGTAGTTCGTGGTAATGTTATTTATGCAGGTGTTGATTATGAAGCAATTGTACGTGCAGCCGAAAAAGACCCTGATGGTTGCGATGTAATTCTTTGGGACGGTGGAAATAACGACTTCCCATTTTATCGTCCCGATTTAATGATTGGTGTCGCCGACCCATTACGTCCCGGTGCAGAAGTTAGTTTTTATCCGGGCGAAGTAGTTGCAAGAATTTCTGATGTTATTGTTATCAATAAAATTGATAGTGCATCGTTAGAAAATATTAATATTGTAAGAAATAATTTACGTAACATTAATCCCAATGCAATTATTATTGACGGTGCTTCACCACTTTCAGTAGATAAACCTGAACTTATTAAAGGCAAACGCGTTTTAGTTATCGAAGATGGTCCAACATTAACACATGGACACATGAAAATTGGTGCAGGAACTGTAGCAGCCCAAAAATATGGTGCGGCTGAATTAGTTGACCCACGTCAGTATGCCGTTGGTAAACTTGCCGAAACATTTAAAATTTATCCAAACATTGGAACATTATTACCAGCAATGGGATATGGCGATGAACAAATTCATGATTTAGAACGCACAATTGAAAACACACCTTGCGATACAGTTGTAATTGCCACTCCAATTGACCTTAAGAGAATTATTAACATTAAAAAACCTACAGTAAAAGTTGGTTATGAACTTCAGGAAATTGGTACTCCAAATTTAGATGGTGTTTTAGAAGATTTTATTACAAAACATAATATTACTAAGAAGTTTGGATGTTCGTGCAATACCTGATAAAAAATACATAAGGACGTTCTAAAAAATCAATAATTGTTACGCAGCGGGCTAAAACATTTATTTATAATAATTTTTTAAAAGAATGTGTAAAAAACAGGTAATTATAAAAAATTATTTTATTTTTGTATTGATATTTTTAAAATTTAATTTTAAATTAATAAACGTTCACAAACGGTTAAAAACGTTTTTTGTGGTAATAATATGATAGTTACAAATATTTTATTAGTTACATATAAAGACGAAATAAACACAATTGCGTTTATACAAGAGTTACCGCCAAGCCATAGAAAAATCAGACTATTTGGAGATTTGCGATTTTTTTTGTATATTTGAAAAAAATGAAATTGAATGAAACCATTAAGAATATATATTGATACATCTGTTTTTGGTGGCTACTATGACACTGAATTCAATAAAGAGACTAAGTTGCTTTTTAAGAAAATTGTAAATGGAGAATTCAATGTTGTAATTTCTGACTTGACTCAAAATGAATTACTAAATGCTCCAAAAAATGTTAGAGATTTATTAAAAGACTTGAAAATTAAAAATGTTGAAATAATTTCAGTAACCGACGAAGAAATCTCGCTTGCAACAAATTATGTCACAGAAAAAGTTGTGGGTCAAACAAGTTTTGAAGATTGTATTCATATTGCAACTGCCACCACAAATCATGTTGACATACTTGTAAGTTGGAATTTCAAACATATTGTTAATGTAATAAGAATCCGAGGTTATAATTCCGTTAACTTAAAAAATGGTTATCATTCAATTGAAATACGTTCACCTAAAGACTTAATATACAATGAAGACTAAAAAGAAATTTGACTGCGTAAAAATGATGCGTGACTTAAGAGACAAAATTAATTCCGACATCGCAAATATGACACCTAAACAAATTATCGAATATATTCGCAAAGGACGAGTTGACTTCGAAAAAGAAATGGCCAGGCGGTAACACACGGTTAAAATTTAGCAGACTGTTAGGGGCAACTTGACACGAATAACAAAGTTCAAACATTTCAGCGGTTTAACACCGACTGCAAGTAAATGCTAGTCGTTACGTAGCTTCAAACGTTATTTAAATTCAAACAATAAATGAAAGTATTTTTTGTGTTTGTAACAAATAATTTAATAAATTTGTATTAGCAATTTTTAATAAACTAAAATAAGTGGTTGTAAACGATTAATGTCGGATAAGGTGTATATATAAACGAGTTATAGGTCATTTAATTTAGTGGCAAAATAAAAAAACAATAGAAGGATGAAGATACCTAGTAGAATAACCAATGTATTAAACAATAATGAAGATTCTCAAATACTTTCTGAATATTATGATGCGTTAAGTAGGTATTCACAGATTCTTGAAGATAATAAATTATACTTTTTTGAAGAATATACAGATCACGGAATTAAACATATTGAATCAGTAATAGCAACAGCAAATAGTATTATCCCAGAGCAATCATTTATCGATTTTTTTGATATAAAAAACTGCATTGCTCTTATAGTTTCTTGTATCCTTCATGATATTAGGAATGCATCATTCATTTTCGAGTTTCGCAAATTTAATACAACAAGATATAATATTAATTCCAGAATTAGACACTCGTACGTGGAAAGATTTATGGGAAGAATATACTGAAGAAGCTAAAAAGTTTAACTCACAAAAACGAATAGAATTATTTGGACGTGAGGATATCGATATTATTTTACCCACCTTTTCTTCAAAAGATAATCTTGATAATCATCAGAAAAAAATAATAGGTGAGTTTATAAGAAGAAATCATTCAAGAATGGCACACGAAATCGCTTTATATGGTTTTTCCACAGAAAATGAAAAAATTCTTGGAGTTTTTATAAATGATAGTCACATAGGAGATATTATTGGTTTAGTAGCAAGAAGTCACGGAATGGAAATGAGAAGCTTATATGATTATGTTGAGCTTAAATATAAAAATATTTCCACCTCTCCACTAGGAATTCATATATGGTACATTATGTCTATTTTAAGGATTTCTGATTTTTTTCAAATTGATAAAAATAGAATTAGACTAGAAGCCGTAAAACTTAATTCTATTACTAGTCCGAGATCAATCTTGGAAAGAAATAAACATGAATCAGTAATTTATGTTGAAGAAAAGGATTCTGATCCAGAAACTCTTTTCATTTATTCTGAACCTAAAAACAATGTTATTTATTGGGAATTAAGAGATTTATTAGATGATATTCAATTAGAACTTGATAAATCATGGGCAGTCTTAGGTGAAAAACATGGAAGAAATAATTTAAAACCTCAAATAAAATACAGACGGATTAGATCAAATATTCAAGATAGAGATTATATTGAACGTGTATTAGATTATGTTCCAGAAAGAATATTGTTTAATGCTGATCCTGATTTACCATATCTTTTAGTTGGACCGTTATATGGAGATGACGTAACTTATGGAGTACGCGAATTACTTCAAAATGCCGTTGACGCGTGCCATGCTCTAGCGTTTTTATCTAAAGAAAAATTTGAACCTCAAATTAATATTAGCATTAAGCAATTTGGAGAAGATGAATATATTTTTGAGATTATAGACAACGGTATTGGAATGAATGCAAATGAAGTTAAAAATTATTTCTTAAAAGCAGGAGCCACAAATCGCCGAAGTAAAGAATGGGATCAATTTTTTATAAAAAAAGATTTAACAAGTAATATCATTAAATCTGGAAAGTTTGGAGTAGGGATTCTTTCGGCTTTTTTAATAGGTGATGTAATATCAGTAAGAACTAGGAAAATTAATAGTGATTATGGTATCAATTTTGAAGCTACTCTAACAAGCAAAAACATTGAAGTATACAAAGATAGGCAAGCTCCTTTGGGTACAACAATTAGAATTGTTATAAAAAAAGAAGCAGTAAACAAATTTTTAAAAAACAAAAATCAATTAGTTAGTTGGGATAAATGGTATATATTTTCTAAACCTAAAGTCACATATTTCTCAGTACTTCAATTGGATGAAAAACTAGGTTATGAAAAATTTGATCCGTCATTTACCGATTCCAGTAATGAATGGAAAGAGTTTTATCCTGATGGATATGAAAAAGTGAGATGGTCATATAAATCCTTTATTCCCTTAGAATTGAAAGAATATAAATACTTATTAACTTGTAATGGCCTGCTAATACCTAAACCGCCTATATTTGGATCAAGTTATATCTCACCGCCTCACATTCAAATTTTTGATCTCGAAGGTAATTTACCAATCAATTTAGGCAGAAATTCCCTTGATACAAAATACTTACCATTCGAGGATGATTTAATTGAATCAATATTCTTCGATATAATTGAAAAGATGCTATCTGTAAATATAAATAATCCTCTAAAAAATAATATTATCAATCACTTTGTTGATGAAAAGATGGTTGAATTTAAAAATATTAATGATAAGTCAAGATTATATAATGGTTTTATATATTCTAAAGCAGGATTTTTAATAAATAATTCCTATCTGTTAGATCATTTTATAGGAGATTATATTATCAAATTGAACTATTATTTTACAGATAATAATTTCTTACTGAATTTGGATATTAAAGATCATTGGATCGTAATAAATCCAATTTCAAAAGATTACAAAATAAAAGGGAATTTATATGATTCAAAGATAATAAAACATTTAATTCAAGCACTCTACAGAGAAGATAATTTTTCTAACAATAACCCTGATTTAATCCTTAACTTTGAGAAGTATGATTTTTTAAAGAATGGTTTGTTTTTTCAATATAAAAAAAAGAACAGTAAATGTGATATTTATTTTGGACATATTTTAAAGGATCAATTCGAAAATATTATTTCAATTGAAACATTTAATGATGTTTTATTTCTTAAGTCGGAAGGGCATGTAAAAGATTTTGGTTATTTTCTTAAATCTCTATTTCCATCAAAAGAAGATTCAATATTACCATATGATATTAAACAAAGAATTGAAAAGATAAAAGAATTAAAAAAACAATATTTCATTAAAAATAATAAAACTAGAAACATAAAAAACGACCTATAACAAAGGCTTGCTACAAGCGGGGCAGCGGGGTTTTAGGACAGTGCAGTTCTTTTATTTACTTTTGGTGTATTAGGACAGGAAACGGCTTCGATTCGCCCCGCCGAATAGCATGCCTCAACCGTCAGACTGTCTAAAAACCCTGTTATTAACAAATTTAGACAAGTTATTAACAATTAGATAAATAACCGTATTTTTATTTGGTATTTGTTTGGCT
>Ga0209211_10013264_pt1 | contig 10239 bp, 11 predicted proteins | sample RifGroA2_FD_183992 | JGI IMG/M metagenome (GOLD analysis project Ga0209211, IMG submission 183992) | Groundwater microbial communities from Rifle, Colorado, USA - Groundwater A2 (SPAdes) (version 2) | ecosystem: Environmental > Aquatic > Deep subsurface > Groundwater | place: Rifle, Colorado...
GGGGGGGGGGGAGATTGTCAATATAATTGACAATTTAAACGACAACGCTAATCATGACCGACATGATCCCTCGCGCCGCCGCCCCGCGTCTTGCCGAACTCGCAGGCTACTACCCCATCGTCGCCATTACCGGACCGCGGCAGGCGGGTAAAACCACCTTGGCGCGCGCCGTGTTCGCCGACAAACCTTACGCAAGCCTCGAAGATCCCGATGTGCGCGCACTGTGCACCAGCGATCCACGCGGTTTCCTCTCCCAGTTCCCGGATGGCGCGGTCCTCGACGAGGCGCAGCGGGTGCCCGACCTGTTTTCCTACCTGCAAACACGCGTCGACGGCGACGGGCGCATGGGCCTGTTCATCTTGACCGGCTCGCAGCAGTTCGGACTGATGGAAGGGATTTCGCAGTCGCTGGCCGGGCGCGTTGGCTTGTTGCATCTCCTGCCCTTTTCTTTGGACGAACTTGCCAACGTCCATCCGGCGGCGCAACTCGAGGAGCGGTTGTGGCGTGGTTTCTACCCACCGCTTCATGACCGCGCGACGCCGCCCCATCTGTGGTTCTCCGATTATCTGGCGACTTACGTCGAGCGCGATGTGCGTCGGCTTGTTCAGGTGCGCGATCTTGAGAGCTTTCACCGTTTCGTGCTGATGTGCGCGGCACGCACCGGCCAGATGCTTAATCTGTCGGCGCTGGCCGCCGACTGCGGCATTACGCACAACACCGCGCATGCCTGGCTGGGCGTGCTGGAGGCGAGCTATCTGGTGTTGCGCCTGCCGCCCTTCCACCGCAACTTCGGCAAGCGGCTGACCAAGACGCCCAAGCTCTATTTTCTCGATCCCGGTTTGGCCGCATGGCTGGCCGGCGTCCGTAACGCCGCCGATCTGGTCACCGGAACGATGCGCGGCCCGATCTTTGAAACCTTCGTCGTTGCGGAATTCGTCAAGCGTCGTCGCCATGCGCTGCTGTCCGACGAGCTTTATTTCTGGCGGGATGCCGCCGGACACGAAATCGACCTGCTCGTCACGCGCGGCGAGGATATCGTCGCCGGCATCGAATGCAAGGCGGGACGGACGGTTGCCGAAGACTGGTTCGCGCCGCTGGATCGTCTGCGCGGACTCGCCGGCAATTTCCGCGGCATGGTGATCTACGGCGGAGACACCGATCAGCCGCGCTCGACGACCCCGGTATTCGGCTGGCGCTCGATTGGCCGGGCGATGGACGCCGCCTTCGGTTGATGGCACCAAGGGGAGACGGCATGGGAGTGGAAGAAACCGCACTCGAACTGATCGCCCTCGCCTACGACGCCGCGCTGGCGCCGGAGAAGTGGCGGGTGCTGATGGAGCGGCTCATCGAGGCGGCGGGTACGCGCTCGGCCATCCTGCGCGAGAACTCTGCCGACGGAAAGGTCGGCCTGTTCGAGGCCATAGGCTACGATCCGGCCTCCGTGGCGGCCTACCGCGAGCACTTCGTCCACCTCGATCATTTCGCGCCCATTTTGCGCAACCTGCCCGTCGGCAGCCCCCTCAGAGGAAGCGAGGCCGTGCCGTGGGAGCGGCAGCGCAAGACCGAGTTCTACAACGATTACATGCTACCCAAGCGGGACGGCCATGTGATGGGCAGCATCCTGGCCCGCGACGGCCGCTACGACCTGCTGTTCGCCATGCAACGCGAGGTCGGCCAGCCCGACTTCAGCGACGAGGACATGAGGCTGATCCACCTCGTCGCGCCCCACATGGCGCGGGCGGTCAATATCCATCGCCAGATGACCGAGGTCACCGCCCAGAAGCAGTGGGCGCTGGCCGCGCTCGACCGCCTGCGCGTCGGCGTGATCCTGCTCGACGCGCGGGGCCAGCCGCTGTTCGTGAACCGCGAGGCCGAGCGCCTGGCCGCCGCACGCAATGGCTTCGCCCTCGGACGCAACGGACTGATGCTGGCCTCATCCGCCGACACCGCCCGCCTGCGGCGGCTGATCCTGGACGCCGCCGCCCTGGCGACCGGACATGGCGCAATCGGCGGCGGCTGCCTGCGCACCGCGGGCAACGGCGGAGCGGCGATGCAGTTCCAGGTGATCCCCCTGCCCCGCGGTATTTCCGAACAACCGCTGGAGCAGTCGCTGCCCGGCGGCTGCGTCGCGGTGTTCGTGTCGAGTTGCGGCGGGCCGCGCCTGTCGCCCGAGCGCATCGCCGCCCTGCACGGCCTGACTCGCGCCGAGGCGCGGCTCGCCGCGCTGCTGGCCAAGGGCAGCAGCCTCGAAGAAGCCGCCGCGACCCTGTCGGTTTCCATCGGCACGGTACGCAGCCATCTCAAGGCCATCTTCGCCAAGACCGGCACCTCGCGCCAGGCCGAACTGGTCGCCCTGCTGCTCGCCGACATGCTGGCCGACCCGGCCGGCGGTCCGCCATGACCAAGCCGCTGTCCCATTTGGCCACGCAAGGAATTACATTGAATTAACTCCACTTCGTTTTACGATAAATCGATCGACTATAATTTCGCTTACCAATTCTGGGCGGAGCTTTGTCATGAATGCAGTCACGCTATCGTCGAAATTTCAGGTGGTGATCCCCCAAGCCGTGCGAGAAAGATTGGGACTACAGCCGGGGCAGCAGTTCCAGGTCGTCGCGCTTGAAGGACGGGTCGAATTGATCCCCGTCGAGTCGGTGCAGTCGCTACGTGGATTCATGAAGGGTGCCGGCGCCAACGTCGGACGCGAGAAGGCGGACCGGCTGCTGTGACGCGGATGAACGTCGTCGATTCCTCGGCATGGGTCGAGTATTTCGTGGATGGCGCCAATGCCGGCGACTTTGCGCCCGCCATCGAGGACAGTGCCGCCCTGATCGTTCCGGCCATTGCCCTCTACGAGGTCTTCAAATGGGGTCTGCGCGAGCGTGACGAACGGGCGGCTCTGCGCCTGATCGGTGTCATGCACCAGGGCTGGATCGTCGACCTGGGGCCGGACCTCGCTATAGCCGCCGCGCGGTTTGCCTGCGAATTCGACTTGGCCATGGCCGACAGCGTGATTCTCGCCACGGCCCGCGCCCACGGCGCAACCTTATGGACGCAGGATGCGGATTTCGCCAAGGTGCCTGGTGTCCGCTACCTACCGAAGAAGAAGCCAGGAAAGACCCCGGTCAAAAAGGCTTGAAATAAGGATCGACCCAGTGCCCCATTCCGCCCCACCCGAACCCACAGACAATGTCCTGCGCCTGCCCGATGGACGCCGGCTAGGCTATGCTGCATACGGCGTGCCTGCCGGCATGCCGGTACTCTATTTCCACGGCGCACCGGGTTCGCGGCGTTCGATATTCGCAGACATGGCCGCGGCGGCGGCGCAGCGCGGCATGCGTCTGATCGCTCCCGAGCGGCCCGGCTACGGGCTGTCCGATCCTTTGCGCGAACGCTCGGTGGGCGACTGGACCGACGACGTGCACGCTTTGACGCACGCGCTCGGCATCGACAAGTTCAAGCTCGTCGGCTTCTCGATGGGCAGCTTGTACGCGCTGGCCTGCGCTCAGGCTCTGCCCGCTCAGGTGGAACGGATCGCCATCGTCGGCGGCCTGGCGCCCTTGAGCGTGGTGGGAGTAGACGCGGACAGGGCGGCAGCGATGCGCGCGCTCTACAATCTGGCCCGCGCCGATCCGCGCGCCCTGCGCGAGGCAATGGCGCCGCTTGCCGCTTCGCCTGCCGGCCTGCTCGCCGCCATGGCGGCATCGGCAACGGCCGTTGATCAGGATCTGCTCGCCGCCCGCGCCCCATGGTTCGAGGCCGATTATGCCGAAACGTTGCGCAATGGCATCGAGGGCGTCGCCTGCGATACCGTACTGGCGGCGGGCGCGTGGCCGTTCCCGCTGGAGCAGATTCGGGCCGAAGTCGATCTCTGGATCGGCACGGAAGATTGCTTTACGCCGCCGGCGATGACGCGTCACCTCGCGTCCGTCCTGCCGCGCAGCCGCTTGTTCGAGCTGCCGGGCGCAGGGCATTGCTGCCTCTACACGCACTGGCCTGAAATTCTGGATCGGCTGATGGCCTGATTCGGATTCGGAGGAAGCGTGGAGCCGACAACCTTGTCCCGCTGTCCCTGGTGTGGCACCGACCCGGCTTCGGCCGGTTTTTTGTTTCCGCCGCTTGCGCCATAGTTACCAGTTCTTGTATATTTCATCCATGAGGATCAAGCCCGCCGAGTTCCTGGGTGACACCATTGAGGCTCTTCGCGCCTTCCCCGACCATGCCCGCCAGGACGCCGGGTTTCAACTGGACAAGGTCCAGCGCGGCGAGGAACCCGACGACTGGAAGCCCATGAGTACCATCGGCGCAGGCGTCAAGGAGATTCGGATACGGGACGAAGCTGGCGCCTTCCAAGTGATCTACCTGGCAAGGTTGGCCGATGCAGTCTATGTTCTGCACTGCTTCCAGAAGAAGACGCAGGAAACCAGCGCGAAGGACATCAAGTTGGCCCGCAGCCGTTTCAAAGAACTGATGAGGAAACAGCCATGAGCAAAGAACAACGGTTCGCCAGTGTATGGGACGCCATCGAGGACACGCCGCAGCAGGCCGCCAGCATGCGCGCACGCTCCGAACTAATGATGGCCATGCAGGGATGGGTGAAAACCAGCGGCAAGACCCAGGCCGAGGCTGCCCGGCTCTTCGGCATTACGCAACCCCGCATGTCCGATCTGATGCGCGGCAAGATCAGCCTGTTCTCACTGGAAGCATTGATCGACATGGCCACCGTCGCTGGCTTGGAACCCCATGTCACCATCAAGAAGCCGAAGGCGAAACGAAAGCGGCGCGACGAGGAACTGGCGGCGGCCTGACCTGCTCTGTCGGCAACTCTGCCGGCTCAAGCCGCCAATCTGGCAGTGCACCCGCCATGACAAACGACAACCCCCGCTGCCCCTGGTGCGGCGACGATCCGCTCTACGTCGCCTATCACGACGACGAATGGGGCGTGCCGCAGCACGACGACCGCGTGCTGTTCGAGTTCCTGATCCTCGAAGGCGCGCAGGCCGGGCTGTCGTGGATCACCATCCTGAGGAAACGCGAGAACTATCGCCGCGCCTTCGACGGCTTCGCTGCCGAACGCGTCGCCCGTTACGGCGCCAAGGACGTCGCGCGGCTGATGAACGATGCCGGCATCGTCAGGAACCGGCTGAAGATAGCCGCCGCCATCACCAACGCCAAAGCCTTCCTCGACGTGCAACGCGAGTTCGGTTCATTCGACGCCTACCAGTGGAGTTTTGTGGACGGACGGCCGATCAGGAACGCCTGGCGCACGCCGAAGGAAATTCCCGCCTCGACGCCGCTTTCCGACGCGCTGTCGAAAGACCTCAAGCGGCGCGGCTTCAAGTTCGTCGGTTCCACCATCTGCTATGCCCACATGCAGGCGGTGGGGCTGGTCAACGACCACCTCGTCTCATGCCCGCGTCACGCCGCGGTCGGCCGCAACTGCGGGGCAGTCGCCGAGTTGGACTGAGCTTCGACTTCGACGCGGGTCAAGCAAAATGCGTCCGCGCGGCGCAAATGCGCCGCACCTGGCACCCTGACTAGGCCGCTTTTTGCCCGGCGCCGAGACGGCGCGCTTGCGATTCCGCGAGCCAGTCCATCGCCGCAGGCTGCGCCTTGCCGTCGGACACGACGGACAAGCGCACGACCGGCTTGCCTTGACGGGTAAGCAGGACTTCCTCGCCGGCCAGCGCCTGATCGACGAGATCGGAAAGGGTGGTGGTTGCTTCGGATATGCCAATTGCTTTCATGTTGGGTCGCACCTATCAGTGAAAACTGATAGTTATTATAACCAAAATACCAGCAACATGCACAATCAATCGAATCAACGATCTAGGCTACTTTTCACCCCATCTTTGCTGCATACGCAAATCGCGTAAATGGCTTTATGCCTTGGCGAACTCGATGTGCCCCTGCGCGGCCGTCACCTTCACCGTATCCTTCGCCGCGAACCTGCCTTCGAGGATCGCCTTCGCCAAGGGGTTCTCGATGCGCTCCTGAATGGCGCGCTTGAGAGGGCGCGCGCCGAAGACCGGATCGAAGCCGGCGGCGGCCAGTTCGGCCAGCGCCTTGGCGTCAACCGTCAGGCTCATTTCCAGCTTGGCCAGGCGCTTTTCCAGGTAGCCGAGCTGGATCTTGGCGATGCCGGCGATATGCTTCTCGTCGAGCGCGTGGAAGACGACGATCTCGTCGATGCGGTTCACGAATTCCGGCCGGAAGTGGGTCTTGACCTCGCCCATCACCGCGAGCTTGATGACCTGGTAATCATCGCCGGACATCTGCTGGATCATCTGCGAACCGAGGTTCGAGGTCATGACGATGACGGTGTTCTTGAAGTCGACGGTGCGGCCCTGGCCGTCGGTCATGCGGCCGTCGTCGAGCACCTGCAACAGCACGTTGAAGACGTCGGGGTGCGCCTTCTCGACCTCGTCGAACAGGATCACCGAATAAGGCTTGCGCCGCACCAGTTCGGTCAGGTAGCCGCCCTCCTCGTAGCCGACGTAGCCGGGCGGCGCGCCGATCAGGCGCGCGACGGAGTGCTTCTCCATGAACTCGCTCATGTCGATGCGGATCAGGTGCTCTTCCGAATCGAACAGGAACTCGGCCAGCGTCTTGCACAGCTCGGTCTTGCCGACGCCGGTCGGGCCGAGGAAGAGGAAGGAGCCGTAGGGCCGGTTCTCGTCGGACAGGCCGGCGCGCGAACGGCGGATGGCGTCGGCGACGAGGCGCACCGCCTCGTCCTGGCCGATGACGCGCTGGTGCAGCTTGTCCTCCATCTGCAAGAGCTTGTCGCGTTCGCCCTGCATCATCTTGGATACCGGGATGCCGGTGGCGCGCGAGACGACCTCGGCGATTTCCTCGGCGCCGACTTGCGTGCGCAGCAGCTTGTTCGCCGTCCCGCCGGCACTGACTTTCTCCGCCGCCTTCAGTTGCTCTTCTAGCTGCGGCAGCTTGCCGTATTGCAGCTCGGCGACCTTGTCGAGCTGGCCCTTGCGCTGAAAATCGGTCATCAGCGCACGGGTGCGGTCGATCTCCTCCTTGATGTGGGCGGAGCCCTGCACCTGCGCCTTCTCGGCTTTCCACACCTCTTCGAGGTCGGAGTATTCCTTCTGCAGCTTGGCGATCTCGTCCTCGATCAGGCCGAGGCGCTTCTTCGAGGCCTCGTCCTTCTCCTTTTTCACCGCCTCGCGCTCGATCTTGAGCTGGATCAGGCGGCGGTCGAGCTTGTCCATGACCTCCGGCTTGGAGTCGATTTCCATCTTGATACGCGCCGCCGCCTCGTCGATGAGGTCGATGGCCTTGTCGGGCAGGAAGCGGTCGGTGATGTAGCGGTGCGAGAGCTCGGCCGCGGCGACGATGGCCGGGTCGGTGATCTCGACACCGTGGTGAATTTCGTACTTCTCCTTGAGGCCGCGCAGGATGGCGACGGTCGACTCCACGCTCGGCTCGTCGACCAGCACCTTCTGGAAGCGCCGCTCCAGCGCCGCGTCCTTCTCGATGTACTTGCGGTATTCGTCGAGCGTGGTGGCGCCGACGCAGTGCAGTTCGCCGCGCGCCAGCGCCGGCTTGAGCATGTTGCCGGCATCGATGGCGCCTTCGGCCTTGCCGGCGCCGACCATGGTGTGCAGCTCGTCGATGAAGACGATGATGCGGCCCTCGTCCTGGGCGATTTCCTTGAGCACGGACTTCAGGCGTTCCTCGAACTCGCCGCGGTACTTGGCGCCGGCGAGCAGCGCCGCCATATCGAGGGAGAGCACGCGCTTGCCCTTGAGCGTCTCCGGCACCTCGTCATTGACGATGCGCTGCGCCAGGCCTTCGACGATGGCGGTCTTGCCGACGCCGGGCTCGCCGATCAGCACGGGGTTGTTCTTGGTGCGCCGTTGCAATATCTGGATGGCGCGGCGAATCTCGTCGTCGCGGCCGATCACCGGGTCGAGCTTGCCGGCGCGGGCGCGTTCGGTGAGATCGAGGCAGTATTTCTTCAGCGACTCGCGGCTGCCTTCGGCCTCCTGGCTGCCGACGCTGGCGCCGCCGCGCACGGCCTCGATGGCCTTTTCCAGGGCGGGGCGCGTCAGCCCCTGTTCCTTGAGCAGGCGGCCCGTGTCGCCCTTGTCGGCGGTCAGCGCCAGCAGGAACATCTCGGAGGCGATGAACTGGTCGCCGCGCTTCTGCGCCTCCTTGTCGGTGACATTCAGCAGGTTCGAGAGATCGCGGCCGATGGACACCTCGCCGCCGTGGCCCTCGACCTGCGGCAGGCGGTCGATGGCGGCGTCGAGCGCCTTTTTCAGCGGTGCGACATTCACGCCGGCCCGTTGCAGCAGCGAGGAAGTCGCGCCGTCGTCCTGGTTCAGCAACGCCAGCAGCAGGTGCTGCGGTTCGATGATCTGGTTGTCGTGCCCGACGGCGAGGCTCTGCGCGTCGGAAAGCGCCTGCTGGAACTTGGTGGTGAATTTATCGAAGCGCATGGGAAAACCCTTTGAGTAAGATATCTTTCCGCGTAGATGAGGTGAACCCTTGTTTTTTTCAAGCTCGATATCAGGCGCAATGCAGCCAGCCACCTCGGGATCGATTGAGGCGGAGATTTCAGCCGGCCCTTGTCGTCGTAAATCCTGATTCAAAATCAGTTTGTTACAAGCCCTCCGCGATAAGCTAGAATTATCGGCATATTACCCACAATGGAGTACCGGCCATGAAAAACGAGCAACTCGGCGACATGAATCGCAAGAACATGGAAGCGGCCATGCGTTTGGCCCAGCTTTCGATCGAAAACTCGCAGCGGATCATGGCGCTCCAGTCGGAACTCGCGCGCGAGTTGTTTCAGGAAAGCGTCGCCAATGCCAAGGCCCAGAGCGGCGCCAAAGATCCGCAGGAGATCTTGAGCCTGCGCAGCCGCTATGCGCAGGACACCGCGCAGAAGATGATGGAAAGCGCCCAGAAGATCGCCGAGATCGGCAACGATGCCCGCGTCGAGTTCTCGCGCCTGCTGACGGAGCAGCTCGCTTCCGGCAGCCACGACCTGATGGATTCCTTCCAGAACTTCTTCAAGGCGCTGCCCGGCCAGAATCCTGATGTCATGGAGGCGATGCAGCAGGCGATGGCTCGCGCCAACAGCGCCTTCGAGCAGATCACGCAGGTTTCCGCCACGGCCTTCAACCACATGAACGAACTCGCCAAGAAGACGGCGACGAAGACCAAGAAGTAGACCGGTTAAGCGCTTCAGCGACGAAGGCCCCAGGCGGGGCCTTCGTCGTTTCTGCGACGGCAACGGCAAGGACACCGTGCCGTGGAAACCGATGCCGGCATTGGCAGCTGGCACCAGCACCACAGAAGCAGAGGCTGGCACTAGAATGGCGGCATGCCCGCCGTCATCCTCCGCACCTCTCTGCTGCGCGCCGTCGAGGCCCGCTTTCTCGCCGACGCCGATCCGCCGCTGATGGAGCGCGCCGGGGCCGCTGCCGCCGCGGTCGCCGCCGCCATGCTGGCCGCAGGCGGGGCGGTACTCGTCGTCGCGGGCCCCGGCAACAACGGCGGCGATGCCTTCGTCGTCGCCCGCCTGCTCAAGGAAGCGGGACACGAGCCCGTCGTCGTGTTCGCCGGCACGGCCGAGAAGCTTCCCGCGGACGCCAGCGCCGCGCTCGCTGCCTGGCAGCGGGCGGGCGGCGAAATCCTGCCCGAGATTCCGACTCATCCCTTCGCCCTCGCCGTCGACGGCCTGTTCGGCATCGGCATCACCCGGCCGCTCGCGGGGCGCTACGCCGAACTCGTCGGCCGCATCAACAGCCTCGGTTGCCCGGTGCTGGCGCTCGACGTGCCGAGCGGCCTCGATGCCGAAACCGGCCGCGTCATGGGCGTGGCGGTCAAGGCGACGCGCACCGCGACCTTCATCGCGCTCAAGCCGGGCCTGCTGACGCTCGACGGCCCCGATCACTGCGGCGAAATCGGCGTGCATCCGCTCGGCCTTGCCTTCGCCGAAACCGACGGTTTTCTGAATGGGGTCGATCTTTTTCGCGCCTGCCTGACGCCGCGACTGCGCAACAGCCACAAGGGCAGCTACGGCAGCGCCGGCATTATCGGCGGCGCCCCCGGCATGGCCGGTGCGGCCCTGCTCGCCGGCCGCGCGGCATTGAAGCTCGGTGCCGGCCGCGTTTATGTCGGCATGCTGGAAGCGATGACGGTCGACCCGATGCAAGCCGAACTGATGCTGCGCGCGCCGGATGAAGTTTTTGCCTTGGCCACTGCACT
>Ga0209211_10013267_pt1 | contig 10238 bp, 9 predicted proteins | sample RifGroA2_FD_183992 | JGI IMG/M metagenome (GOLD analysis project Ga0209211, IMG submission 183992) | Groundwater microbial communities from Rifle, Colorado, USA - Groundwater A2 (SPAdes) (version 2) | ecosystem: Environmental > Aquatic > Deep subsurface > Groundwater | place: Rifle, Colorado...
TTTCATTTTATTATTCTACCCGCCAGTATTTTATTTTGGACTTTGTCCCACTTCTTTCTATTATTGCAATTATTGTTCTCCTGCTCTGGTTGATCTCTCCAGTAGAGGATATGGAGAAATAGTTACTCTTGATATCAATAAATTTAGAGATTTCAGTATATACATGATCACTTATGGAGATATTGTTTTTAACATCTACAACCTGCTGGAATGGGTTTTCTAATCTGAAGGCTATAATCTCATCAGCTATATCACCGGTGAGTTCTTCAGAAAGGGAGATTAGCGCCTCTTTTGAAGCAGTATTAACATTTATCTTTCCGTCTGAATGAATCGTTAGGAAACCATGAATCATGGTTAATATATCATCATCAATTCCTTTTATCAATCGCAGCTCCTGAAGGGAATGGAGTAAATTGTTTTTTGCCTCATAAGATTCTTCCAGACTTTCATAATAGCTGCTTTCAGCGCCGCCGATACGTTCAATGTCATCTGCATCAATCCAGTCGGTAATCGAATCAGTTATCTCTTCCTTTAATTCAAACTGTTCGAGAAATCTTGTCATATATGCCCGCATATTATCCCCGGTTACGGTACCAAAACCTGCTGCAAGTTTGTTTATATTTATCCTGCTGTCTTCATCCTGTATTTCAACCTGAACATATCCATCTCCAACCGGTATAGGCGGGACCTTCTGAGCCCACAACTCATTCAGGGAGTCAAATTGGGATGAGGTCTTCTTATCTTCTTCGAGCAGTTCAATGGCGAATGTTATACCTGATCGTGCTAAATAATATGCCTTTGTATCATCCCTGAAGTTGGCGGCTGCCTTTGCCTCAACACGCATGCCGAGATTGAAATCAAGAATAACTGTTATGAGTAATGCAAGTACGAGTAAGGTAATAACAAGTGCAACCCCGCTGTTGTTATTGATTTTCATCATGTATTCCCGAAAGGTATTTCAATGATTGTCCTGTATGACCTCTCAACCTCTTTGATATCCTTTATAATAATGGTTATTTCTACAGCTTCGGGTATTAATGTATTGGATACCCGTGAGTCCCAGTTGTCAAGCCATGTTTCCTTCTCAAGGAAACGAAAGTTTAGCCCCACAATGTCTTCTGATATCTCAAAGGATTTACCTCCATACAGCGGGTTTGAGTCTACCCGCCTCTTTTCCCTCTTCATTAACACACTCTTTCCTTCAAAATTCCTCTTTATATAATATCCAACCTCCATTTGATCTGATTCCTTTGCATCTTTCTTTCGTATATTATTGGAAAAGGCTGTAAAATCTATGGAGTCATTGGCATAACCATAAGCATAATCATCAGTGCCAACAAAGATAGTAGGGTTATCAGTGTTACTGCCAGGGGGTTTTGTGACAAATGCCATGTTAATATCCCGTGTCAGTCTGTTGAATGCTGCACGTACCCCCCTTAATTCACTGACAGAGGCCTCGGCACTACTTATAACCCTGCGGGTCTGGACAAAACTTCCATATACTATAGCAAGAACTATAGCAAGGATTGTAATGGCAATAAGAACCTCCATGAGTGTAAAACCGCCTGTAGATTTCCCCTTAAAAAAAATTATCACCACCTACTCCTTTTCTTTAACATAGTTCACAAGTTCAACGCGGCTTGGGTTTTCACTGATTCCCCAAAGCACCTCAACCCTGACTTCATTAATCTTTTCATAGGCAGTTTCAGTGACAGTTATTCTCCATGTATATTCAGGGAAATCTTCACCAAATTCACCTGTCTCTTCAGATGTCTCCGTTGCCCCGGACTGTTCTATCTCACCCATCTTTTCTGATGCAAGCAGAGTAGCAACAGTCATGTGCCTCGCATAATCAGCAGCAATAACACTCTGATTCCTGGAGTGGAGGAGGACTATAAAAGATGTGGCAATGATGAGGATTGCTATCATGACTTCAAGAAGCGTAAAGCCGTTTTGTCTGAACCGTATCATCAGAAAATCCTGTGCATCAAATTATTTATTCTTCCTCCAATATCTCGATATATCCTTCCAATACCTTCACCTTTCCTGTCAGAGGTGTAGTCACAAGTGTATAATCCTTTTTACCATCCGAAAGGTGAATAACATTATTATCCACAAACCCATCTGAATAGAAACTGATAGTAACCATTCCCTCACTAACCTTACCATCTAAAGGGATTATAACATCCTTTATGTAAACCCTGTCAGGGAGGTTTGTCCGGTCCTTTGCCATATCTATCAGATCAAAATCTTCTCCTTTTATAACTGACTTAACCACAGAATACGATCTTTCCCTGATATCTATAATGAGTTGATACGTCTCTTTCTTCAATACTGCTTCATCAAAGAGGGACTGAATAGTACCGGCCAGCTTCCGTGCAGATGATCGAAGTTTAGTATCTCCGATATTATCTAATCTGGGAAAGGCAAAGAGGAAGATAATCCCTATGAGGATTATGATTATGGTTAATTCTATGAGAGTATAGCCGCTATTAACCTGCTGCTTGTTATGAAGCCCTGGATCGTGCATCTTGAAGAATCTTGAGGTCAACTATTCTATGTTCCAACTCTGGATATCGGTATCTTTTCCGTCTCCTCCCTCTTCTCCATCAGCGCCATATGAATAAAGGTCATAATCACCATGTACGCCCGGGCTTAAGTATACATAATTATCCCCCCATGGATCCTTGGGGATCTTATCTATATATCCATCATCTTTCCAGTTTCTGGGTATATCGCCAACCGCAGGCTTTTCTACTAATGCCTGAAGCCCCTGGTCAGTAGACGGATAAATACCGCTGTCAAGCCTATAAAGATCAAGGGCCGACTGGAAATTTTTTATCTGGACTGCTGCCTTGGTACGTTTTGCCTCTTCAGTTCTCCCCATAAGCCGGGGAACAACAATACCGGCAAGGAGACCGATGATAATCAATACAACCATAATCTCAATCAGAGTGAAACCCCGGTCTTCTTTTATTAAGCGATTCATATTTCCCCCTTTCATTTCACCACCTGGCTCATCTCAAAAATAGGCAACAGGATTGATAGAACCACGAATAACACAATAACCCCCATCACCAGTATCATAACAGGCTCAAGAAGTGAGGTCAAACCTGCTACAGTAGTATCAACTTCATTATCATAAGCATCAGAGACCTTTGACAGCATCCTTTCAAGCTCACCGCTTCTTTCGCCAACAGTGATCATCTGTATTACCATTGAAGGGAACATCCCGCTCCTCTTAAGAGGTTCAGATAATGCCTCCCCTTCCCGCACCCTGTCTTTTGTATCCTCCAGGACCTTTGACAGGACACTGTTATTAACAACGGCCTTTACTATATCCATTGATGCAATAAGGGGTACACCGCTTGCGAGAAGGGTACTGAGTGTCCTTGAGAATCTTGAAATGGCAATCAGTTTTATTATCTTGCCAAACAGGGGTGCCTTTAAAATAAGCCGGTCATAAACCACCTTACCCTTTGGGGTCTTTATATATTTTGCCAGGGCAAAGGTGAGGATGAGAATAACTCCGATAATTACCCACCAGTAGAATCGAAAGAAGTTACTGATCGATATGAGGACAAGTGTCGGGAGCGGCAGTGCCTGGCCTAAATCTTCGAATACACGGGTTACCTGAGGTATTACAAATGTGAAGAGAAATACCATCACACCCAGACCAATAAAGAGCATCATTACCGGGTATGTCATGGTAGCCCATATCTTGTTTCTGAGTTTAACCTGACTTTCCTGGAAGTCAGCAAGGCGTGCAAGCACAACGTCAAGAGCGCCACTCGTCTCACCGGCCTGGATCATGTTTGTGTATAGCCCTGAAAAGGCCCTGGGGTGAGCCCTCATGGCATCTGCAAGTGATCTGCCCTCGCGTACGTCTTCTCTTATCCTTGTAATTGTCCTCTTCAGTACAGGGTCATCGATATGGTCAATAGTGGCTGATAATGCCTCCATGAGCGGCAGGCCTGCTGTGAGGAGTGTGGTTAACTGGCGTGTAAATATGCTGATCTCAGTCTTTTTTACCCTCCTTAATATACTCCGTACAGCAGAGGGCTCTCCTTCAGCCTTCTTCTTGGTCTCTTCTGATATTGATACAGGGAAGACACCCGATTTCTTAAGTTTAGTCTTTGCACTCTGCAGATTCTCTGCATCTATAAAACCCCGGGTATCTTTTCCCTCTGCTGTAAGCCCTCTGTATTCGAATACAGGCATTTTTCTCTTCGCTCAATGTGTTTTCGCTTTGCTCCCATCGCTTGCGCTGAGCGAAGCGAAGAATGCAAGCAATGCCCCCTCGGGCCCCAATCCTGCTTACTCTATTACATCCTCTTGTGTAACGCGCGCTACTTCCTCTATGCTTGTTATTCCTTCAAGGACCTTCTTTGCCCCGTCAGCCCTTAGTGTTGTCATTCCAATCTCGATTGTCTTATTTTTTATTAACTGTGAGTTGACATTCTGTAATATCAAACTTCTTACATCATCATTTATAAGGAGTAATTCATATATACCTGTCCGGCCGCGATAACCGGTCTGCATACACTTATCACATCCAACTGCAAGGTAAATTGTATGACCATATAAACGTGACTGTTCTATACCGAGTTCTTCGATCTCACTACCTGCAGGAGTATATTCCTTTTTACAACTTGTACATAGTGTCCTGACCAGTCTTTGTGCCATTATGGCCACAACAGAGGACGATACAAGGAATGGCTCAATACCCATATCAATAAGCCTTGTAATTGCACCGGCTGAATCATTTGTATGAAGGGTGCTGAAGACAAGATGACCTGTGAGTGATGCCTGTATAGCAATCTCCGCCGTTTCCAGATCCCTTATCTCCCCAACCATTATAACATCAGGGTCCTGGCGCAATATAGACCTTAACCCCCTGGCAAATGTGAGTTCGATCTTGGGATTAATCTGCATCTGACCAATCCCTTTTACCTGATACTCTACAGGATCTTCAATAGTAATAATATTTTTATCCGGTGAGTTTATCTCTGTCAGCGCAGCATACAGTGTAGTAGTCTTACCACTCCCTGTGGGACCTGTGACTAAGATAATACCATGTGTCAGTCGTATAAGTCTGTTAAATACCCCCTGCATTTCCTTTGAAAGACCTATATCAGTAAGTCTCAGCAAATAACCGGATTTGTCGAGGAGTCTTAATACCACCCTCTCACCAAATGATGTTGGTATAAGAGATACACGGACATCAATATCCTTGCCTGCTATCTTAAGGCTTATCCTTCCATCCTGCGGGAGGCGCTTCTCTGCAATATTAAGGGAGGCCATGATCTTTATCCTCGATGTAATGCTGGGATGGAATTTCTTTGGGAGTGTAAGGATATTATGGAGGACACCATCAATCCTGAATCGTACAATTATATCACGTTCAAAGGGCTCAAAATGTAAATCACTGGCACGCTCCTTTACTGAACGGAACAGTAATGAGTTGATGAGTTTGATTATAGGCGCTTCGTCTACCACGTCTATCAGGTCTATAGGTTCTTCAAAACCTACAGTGAGGTTTTGATCCCCCATATCTTCTATCACCTGTTCTGCAGCCTCTTTGTGTGTTTCATAGGCCAGGTTAATTGCATTGAGTATTGTGATGGATTCTGTCAGGTAGATCTCTACCTCAGAGTTTAAAAATATCTTCAGGTCATCTATGGGACTGATATTCAAAGGGTCTGATATTGCGAGTCTTACTATATTGTTTTCTCTTTTATAGGGAAGTATGATGTGTCTTTTTAAAAAAGATATGGGTATTGAAGAGACCAGGCCCTTATCGATCTCATCTTCTGTCAGGTTCTGGATGTATGGTATCCGGAACTGTATGCTTAATGCCTTCAGGAGATCAATCTCTTTGATATGCTTAAGGTGTATTAATATCTCTCCTATACGCCCCCCTTTTTCATGCTGAATCCTGAGACATTCTTCTATCTCCTTTTCATTAATTGGGGAGAGTCTATGTAATATCTCACCTAAAAGTTCTTTTTTTCGGGCCATGATGTCTTAAGATACAGGATTAATCCCTCTGGATTTTCCCTTGTCCGCTATTTGCTATTTGTTGGTGGATTAAGGATAAAATCATCCTTTAGCTCAAACTTGTATTTCTTTCTGAAATCCTCAGCCTTTTTCCTCTTATCATAACTAATCTTTGAAAGTGCATCTGAATCCCGGATTATATGTGGTGTAATGAAGATGAGGAGATTTGTCTTCTTTTTCTGTCTGCTTTGATATTTAAACAGATAACCTAATAAAGGGATATCTCCTAACAGGGGTACCTTTGAATCACTTACAATAATATCATCCTTTATAAGCCCGCCGATTACAACAGTCTCATTATCCCTGACCACAACAGATGTCTCTGCAGAACGTTTGCTTGTTATGGGAACCTCCTGATTTGTCCCCACTGCCACTTTCCCTGCAAGATCTGATATCTCCTGATATATATCGAGTCTTACAAGATCACTTTCTGTTGTATGAGGGGTTATCTTTAATTGGATTCCAACATCCTTTCGTTCTATTGTTGCCTGAACATTCCCACCTGTGGTTTGGCTGACCCCTGTAATAAAGGGCACATTCTGACCAACTATTATCTTGGCCTCCTGATTATCAAGGGTAAGAATATTGGGTGTGGAGAGGATATTAATGTCAGAGTCAGACTGAAAGGCCCTGACAAGGGCGCCGATATTTAAAACAGTGGTATCCGTACCTGGCAGAGTCATGGTGCCTTTAACACCTGCTGCTATAAGACCTGAGACTCCCAATGGATTTCCAGCAAAGGTAGATATACCCTTACCGGCAGGAGAGAGTAAAGTACCGCCTGCAAAACTTAATTCTGTAGCGCTTGGATTATCAGTACTCCTGAACTCAATCCCGAGCTCCCGGGTTTTATCAAGGCTCATCTCTACAATGGCTGCCTCAACAAAGACCTGTTTTCTTTTTACATCGAGTTTTTCAATTATTGATCTTAAACGTTCATAATCTTCAGGTGAGGCCATGATTATAAGTGAATTAGTGGCCTTATCAGCAGTAATGGATATTCCCCCCTCAAAATGGACAACTGCATCCTGAGGTGGTTGTCCTGCAGGTGGTCTTGCAGGTGCCCGGCTCGTAAGATTTGCAAGTACCTTTGCCATCTCTTCTGCACTCGCATTCTGTAAATAATATACAGATATCCCGCCTTTCCCCTTTGGTGGTTCTGTATCCAGTTCATTTATGAGATTAATGAGTTTTGCCATATTGCTTTTGATATCCGTCAGGATGAGGGTATTTGTCTGTGAGTAGGGTATGCTTGATCCATCCTTTGATATCAATGGTGCAATCAGACGGGATAGTTCTGTTGCACTAATATAATTCAGGTGCAGGATCCTTGTCGCATAATTCTCGTCCGGGGGGAGAGGCCGTTCATCAGTTACTATACTCACCCCGCTCTGTTTAGCCTCCCTCGATGGGAATACCTTTATCACCTTATTTTCTGCAACTGCTGTAAATCCCTTCAAGTCCAGTACTGTTAAGAATACATGATATGCATCATCAACAGAAATCTTTGTGGGAGAAATTACCGTAACCTTTCCCTGCACCTTCTCATCAATCACAAAATTCTTGCCGGTGAGTTCACTGATGAATTTTATAAATGTCTGGAGGTCAACATTATTGAAGTCGAGGGTTACCATCCTTTCTGAGTTTTTTGTCCGCGTTTGCTGGGCCGGCTCAACAGGAGACCCCGGTCTTTCTAAAGGAGATACAGGCATCTGAGATTGCTGGTTCTGTGATTGGACAGAGGGTAGTATGCTTGTCCCGGGGTGGGGTGGTCCCCCGGGTATCCCAATCTGTTTCATTGGTTGCGTTGGAGTTGTGGGTGTTGCAGATGGTCGTATATTAGTTCCCTCTGCACCTTTTAGCAGGGTACCCTCTCCGGCCCCTGCCGGTCCTTCTGTATCCATAGGGGCTGTATCCATAGGCGGCATGGGAGGTATCATCTGACCAAATAATGGAAGATCATCTAAAAGCAGCAAAATGAGAAGGAGATAAAATATAAACAGGGTATTTGAATTTTTCTTCAGATTCGCACCTCCTTATTTACCGTATCTCATAATTAAGAGTCATCTTCTGACCTGCGCGTATAAGGTCTACGACAAACCTGTCACTATCCTTTAGCAACTGATACACCTGAAATGCCTTTTCCGGGTCTTTGAGTTCAACCCCATTTATATTGTGTATAATATCTCCATTTCTGAGCCCGACTTTCTCGAACAGGCTGTTTGGCACTATAGAGAATATCCTGAACCCATCTGCTGCACCACCGCTGAAGTTTGGCACAAGCCGTGCCTGAGTCAGAAGCCTGTTCATATCCTCAGTTGCAGCTTCTACACTTTCCCTGTCAACCACAAAACTTGTTTGAGGTGATGGTGCCCCTTCCGGTGATTCAAATGGAGGTACAGGACGCGGTGGACCGGATGTTCTTGTTGGGCCTCCAGTCTCAGGGGCCCCAAGTTCTATCTCCTCTCTTTCTCCATCCCTCGATATTATAATCTTATTCCTGTGAATCTCTAATAGCTTTATTCCTGGAGAAACAGTGTCATTCAGTTTAAAGATCTTATTTGTCTTCTGGAATGGATCTTCGATTACCGCATAAGAATATTCAGCATTTCCGGCAACCGTCCCAATTAGCTTTATTGGGACAATCTGCTTTTCTTCTTTACCAGGGCCAATAGGGACAGGAGGGGATAATAATTCAGAAAGTGTTTTTGATTTAAAGATGTTTCGCTCAAGGATTATTTTATATACATCAAAAGGTTTTATCACTTTTATGCCGGAATCTTCTTTTATTACAGAATGACCGATCTTATGAGGCGGTTCAATGACCTTTGCTATTTTAAAAGTCGCAATCTGGGTTATAAAGAAGATACCGGTTGCGAGTATAAATAGATTTAATGGTACAAAGTACCTTTTTAGTATATCTGACAATTATTTATGCCCAAAAGAATATCCTGATTTTTCAAGATATTACAATATATGATGACCTTAAGTCAAGGGAGATGGCCTACCACTGCAATTCAGACAGTAGACTTCAGACTTTAGACAGCAGATGCTAACTGCCATGTCTTTATTTTTGTGTAATCTCTACCCATTTATTTCCCTTCCTAAGTCTAATGTCTGATGTCTATGGTCTACTGCCTGAATTGCTGGCCTACCAGCCAATGTTGATCTGCACGAGTTGTCTTGTATCTTTATCCTGCCCTGCATATGCCCCCATCTCTTCACTGTATTGAGCATATGCTACTCTTAGCAGCCAGAGGTCTAACTCTGCGCCGAGTGCCGGATAGCCCTGATTCAGCCCTGCCCTCAACAGTATGTGACGAGACAGGAAACCTAACTCTCCTCCCACATGAAGCCTCTTGCCGAAACTGCTATCCTGGTCATATGCATAAGTTATATCCTGATAGTCCACTGCAATGATCGTATCCATAAAACCGACAAGTGACGGGTTAATAGAGGCGCCTATATTCGCCCTCATGGGTATTCTTAATCCAGTCCCATCTTTTTGAAAGTCAAGATCAGTTATATCAAGTATAGAGAATCCTATCTTTGGTTTTAGAGACTCAGCATAGGGAAGATCGTAAAGTACACCGGCATCAAGACTGAAATCAGTTTTTTCTGAAAATTGATCTTCAAGCTTATCCTGCAATTTATTATCCTCTGTATTGGTAACATCACTTACAGTTAGATTCTCCACTACCCATCTATTGAACATGTATTTAAAGCCAGCACCAAGTCTTAACCCTGTGCCAGGTATGCCAATTGAGAAACCTGTTGTAGGACCATATATAACACCACCTTGCACCTCAAAAGCCCCTTGACTGCTGAGTGGATTATGAAGCCTGGTATCAATAGTCCCTTGACCAACTGCACCGAGGGCAAAATTCTTAACAGCAAAATGTGGAAAAAACGCAAATCTTCCATGTATAACTTTTCCCATGTGTTTACCAACTAAATCGGTCATTGCATCTAAGCTCTCTGTTTCATCCTCTTTTTCCACTGCTTTCATAGCATCTTCACCCAGCTCTAACACGTTGTCATTAATCTCGATGAGAGGATTTATGACAGATAGCTGGAAGCCCATATCATATAAACCAGCAGGGTTGTAGAAGAGGGCCTCGGCATCTTTACCGACTGCTGTGAATGTTCCGCCCATTCCTGAAGAACGAATGCCTTTG
>Ga0209211_10013269_pt1 | contig 10237 bp, 8 predicted proteins | sample RifGroA2_FD_183992 | JGI IMG/M metagenome (GOLD analysis project Ga0209211, IMG submission 183992) | Groundwater microbial communities from Rifle, Colorado, USA - Groundwater A2 (SPAdes) (version 2) | ecosystem: Environmental > Aquatic > Deep subsurface > Groundwater | place: Rifle, Colorado...
CGGCCTGCCTCAGCTTTTGGCTCGTATCTGTGGTACTTGTAGCAACGCCCATATAATGGCAAGTATCGAGGCGTGCGAAAAAGCTCTGGGCGTAAAAGTAACTGAACAAACAAAGCTTTTGCGATCGTTAACTATGTACGCTTTAATGATTCGCGATCATGCTTTGCATCTATACTTATTTGTGATGCCTGATTTTTTTGGCAAAGACTCCTTTTTAGAGCTTGATGAAAACGACGAGGCGCAACATCAGCTTTTACACGATGCTTTTGAAATAAAGGCGGCGGGAAATTTTTTAGCGCAAATTATCGCAGGTCGTTCTATACATGCTACCAGTCCCACAATCGGAGGATTCTTACATTTTCCCAGCGAACAAGATTTACAAGAAGCAATAGTTAAATTAGAAAAAATTCGTCCGGCAGTTTTGCGTCTTATAGATGTGATGAAAAATTCATCTTTTTCTTTGGAGAGCGATACCAATTTCGTGGTGTTGGACACGCCGCGATTTAATTTTTTAGAAGGGGACATAATAAGTACAACAGGCGAGCGAATCACAGAAGCACAGTATAGGGAGCATTTAGAGAGGGTGGTGATACCTTATTCGCAGGCGCTGGGATTTAAATACGACGGCCAGCCTTATATGGTGGGAGCTTTGGCGCGTTTAAATTTAATTAAAGACAAGCTTCACAAAAACACAAAAAAGGATGTCGCCTCGGCTCTTGAGCTTTTTCCTTCAAAAAATGTTTTCCATAACAATTTAGCTCAGGCGATAGAAATCCTGCACTCTGTAGATGATGCGCTGGAAATTTTAAAAAACACAAAAATATCACCTGAACCGATAGTGAAGTTTGAAATGCCTAAAACCGATACGGTGGGTGTGGGCGTGATAGAAGCGCCGCGCGGCATTTTATATCACAGAGTCCATGTTGGCACGGACGGTAAAGTAATAGATGGGGAACTTGTTATTCCCACAGGACAAAATCAGATAATTTTAGAAAAAAACATCGGTAAATTAGCAGAAAAGTGCCTGGCAGAAAAAATGGATAAAGATAAAATAACTTTTGAAATAGAAAAGCTTATTCGCGCCTATGATCCCTGCATGAGTTGTGCGACACACTTTCTTAAAGTTAAATGGACTGAAAAATAGTCCTAAGTTTTTCCAGCGCTTCTTTTTCATCAATAGTAGGCCCAAGGCCTACTATTTTTATTTTGGGAGGCAATTTGCCAAGTTTTTTTAAAAAGTTTAGTTGAGACAAAAGATCAAAATCATGCATTGTGAAAGATGGGGCGAGAGAAAAATCTTCAATCCTGTCAAAAATTTTTATGCCGGAGATATTTATTATTGTATCTAAAATTATGAGTTCATCTTGTGGCATATCGTCCCATTCCTCCAAGGGGTCTTTTATTTTAAATTCAATATTCGGCAAATCTGGCGCCAAACGCTCCACTAAATGCAGAGGTAATGAATCTATTCTTAAGTCCAGATTTCCAAAAACCCAGACAATTTTTTTACTTTTCTTCATTAAAAATATTTTTAAATAAATTTGTTATATCTTTATTTATTTTACCACAAGCTACAGCCATTTTCCTCAAGGTGTTATATTCTCATCTACCTCATTCGCACGAATGAGGTAGATGAGAAATTGGGTTAACTGAATAATAAATGTTTTTTCTAAAAACAAAACCCCCTTTACTTTATGGCCCGCGAGCCAATTTTCGGCACCGAACCTCTAGGCTCGGGAAGAATCGCAAATCCAATTACAAATCCTTTGTGTGCCAAGCCAATATGTAGTATACTACGGACAGTTGTGATATGGATAACATTTCAAGTTAATGATATAATAAAACAATGATCATCAAATATCAAAATTTAGTTAGCGCGTTCTGCCCCCCCCCAACCCCCGCCCCCGTTAATTCCCTAGCCCAACGCTTAGAGAAGAGTTTTTGCACGCTGCTTTTTGGCTGCGTGCTTTTTATTGTTATCCCAAACTAGAGCAATCTAGGTACGGGGTAAATAAAAGGTCGAAAAAAACAAAAAGTAATTTCTATGGTCGATAGAAACATAAAAAAATTAATAAATTATAACGGATTAATTATGAACAAATTAATGAGAAAATTGTTAGGAAAATTAAATATCGTTCTGGCGTCAACGCTCGCCGTATTGATGACTGGAGGATTGAGCGGCGCGACTTATGTTTTGGCATCGTCAACATCCAACTTTACCCAGACGATTAACGCCGGCACGCTGGCGGTAGATATTGTGAATGGCAGTTATGTGACAGTCGGAAGTCCGACTATGGCGATGAGCGCGGCGACTTTCAGTTTCGCTTGCCAAACCAAAACCGGTTTGTTCGGTACAGCTTCGGAAGTGATTTATGTCAGTAATCCTGACGCGGCGGATGCCGGCTGGGTAGTAAATCTTGCCGCATCAGCCCCGACAGGTGTTTGGGACAGCGCCGGCACAGATTTTGACTTTAACGAGGCCGGCTCAAGCGGATGCGTTGATGACGGAGCGACAACAGACGCTGACGCATTTGGCGGACAGATGACGGTTGACCCCTCAGTGGCTACGCTTGGTGTCGGGCAATGCGCCACTTGTGTGGTGACCAATGTTTCGCTTGGCGGTTCAGAAGCTTTTGTTGAAACTACCAATAACGATATAGATATTGTTACTGGAGCCGCGGGTTCCGATGATATTGGCGATTGGACAGTGATAGGAGTAAGCATTAGCCAAAAAATTCCGGCTGAACAGGCTGCGGCGAGCGATTATGATATTAATTTGGTGTTGTCCATCTCTACTCTTTAATTAAGATTCAAAGAGTAAAACATTATGCAGAACTTAAACAGCATTAAAAAAAGGTCGGTGCGAATTCTTGTTATCGGCCTCGCAATATTAACCTTTGCCGTTTTCGCGAGTAGTGTTTTTGCGATTGAATACGGAGGTTTTGGCGGCAGGCCAGCATATCCAGACCCCAACAATCCCCGCACCGAATCAGTTTTTATTCACACGCTTGAACCCGGCGACATTCAGAAAGAGGGGGTTGTGGTGATAAACAACACAGCCGAACAAAAAACAGTATTGGTTTATGGAGTCGATTCTTCCTCGTCCTTGGATAGTTCTTTTGCTTGCGAACAGTTTAGTCAAGAAAAAAACGATATTGGCGCGTGGATTAAACTTGAGAAATCAGAGGTGACTCTTAATCCCGGAACAAATGAACTTGTTCCATTTAATATTAGCGTTCCGCAAAACGCGAGCGTTGGCGAGCACAATGGCTGCATCGTAGTGCAGGAAAAGAGAGAAAAGGCCGATGGCAAAAGCGGCGCTAGTATATCTGTTCGCACGGGACTTCGGGTTGCCATTACTATTCCGGGAGAGTTAGCTCGTAAACTTGAGATAATCGGCTTTACCGTAACGTCGCGGAAAGACGGGAGTTTTCTTCTTCGTTCCGAGGCAAAAAATCTTGGCAATGTGTCTATTGACGCCGATGTTCAGGTAATTACACGCTATTTTTTTGGCGCGACCCTTGTTCGTCATGGCGGACAATATCCAATTTTTCGGGGCGGAACATCTGATTGGAATTTTGAATTAAAAAAGCCATTCTGGGGAGGATGGTATCGTTCCAATTTCGTCTTGGAATATGACAAAAACCCCGAAGCGGGCATAGGCGTAAAAAGCGGCAAGGGATTGATGCGACTTGAAGGTCCATCGGTTTGGTTTTGGAGTTTCCCAACACCCGCGGCTTTAGCAATAGAAATTATCATCCTCTTGGCTTTAGCGTTTGGAGGATTTCTTTTCTGGCTATCGCAAAAACGCAAAAGGTGGATTAAGGAAAATTGGATTGGCTATGAAATAAAACCTAGCGAGGACATTAAATCTCTGGCTGAGCGATTTGGTGTGTCATGGAAACTGATTGCCAAGACAAATAAATTACAACCGCCCTATGCGCTTAAACCAGGAGAAAAAATTAAAGTCCCGCCGACAAAATAGAAATCTATGGGAATGGATGAATGTTTTTAGAAACTTGCGGCGGGTCGTTTTTACATATGTAAAACTCTCCATAAAATTTGTTTATACATTTTTCACAAGGAGAGTGATTTTTGTGCGCCTGCCCCGTAGGAAGTTTACTTTCCTTCGGGGTTCCCTTGTTTTTATTTTAATTATTAGCTGGATTTTTTCCGGCTGGCCGCCGATTTGGCAAAACCCGCGAATTCCGCCTGGCATAGAACGCGCTCTTGCTTTAAATCAACTGGCTAACTGGGCTTTTACCGGTAACTCTACAGGGTGGTCTTCTACGAATGGGTCGGGGACGGACACGTGCGGTAATACGACCTCCGCTACCACAAACAACATGGCCACTTTTGCTTATAATGCCAATAAATGGAGATCAATTACCGGGACAACGGCAAGTACTAATTATAGAGGAATGGTTTATCAAACTTTTACAGCTCCCGGTAGCGGCACGGTCAAAATAAAAGGAAATCTTAATCTTGACGCTGATGTCGCAGGGGGCGGTTCCTGGGGTTCGGGATGGATTAGGTTAGATATCTATGATTCTGCTAACTCAACTTATGTAGCCAATTTAGCGTGCGAATCATTCACCTCCAATCAAACTGCTTATGATACGTCTTTTGGGACAGCGAGTTTGACCGGTGGAACAACCTACGCGGTCCGCATTACTATGTCAGGAACAGTAGGAAGCAAAGCATTAACTTTTCTGATTGATAACATTACCATCAACACTGCGCCCGTGGGTCTTGCCGCTTCTTCGCCGAGCGCCGATACCAATGTCACGCTTAACTGGACAACTAGCGCTGAAGGTTCCGGTGCTCCAGCCATTCATGGCACGACACCCTATAAAGTATATCGTGATACCAGCTCTCCTGTTTCAACTTTTTTAGCCAATGCCACCACCAACTCCTATACGGACACTTCAACTAACGGAGGCACCACTTATTATTATGCGGTGAGTAATGTTGATGCAAATAGTATTGAATCGCCGCTTTCAGCTGAAGTGAGTCAATTGACAAGACCCGCTGCTCCCACCAGTGTGGCGGCAACCGACGGATCTGCTATCGATAAAGTGACAATAACTTGGACAAAATCAACAGGCGCGACTGATTATCATGTCTGGCGCGATTCAACTGATTTGGGCGCGGCTGGGGATGTGGCAACTTTTGACGATACTGGGGCAGACGCGCCGACTATCACTCCAGGAGCCTCAGCGGCCAGCGACGGAACTTCTGCTGATTATGTAGCGTTGAGCGTGTCTGGCCAGTCAGCCAATAACGGCACCACCCATACTTATAAAGTAGTTGCCTCCAATGCCACAGGCAACAGTACTGACAGCGCCACTGATACTGGTTACCGAGGCGTCGGCTCTCTTACTTACCAATGGCAGAGGTCGGCCGCGGATAGCGACGCAAGCTATTCAAATATAGATGGCGCAACCACTGCGAGCTACAACGATACCGGCGCTCCATCTGATGGAAGCGGGAGGTACTACAAAGTTGTTTTGAACGCGACTGGTGCCAGTCAACAAACATCTTCTGCTGATAGGGGATATAGACTTTCCGGCAGTTTAACCACTGATATTGTGGACGGCAGTTATGTGACGGTCGGAAGCCCGACTATGGCTATGAATAGCGCCACCTTTTCTCTTATTTGCCAAACGGTTACCGGCAGTTTTGGCACCGCTTCACAGCAGATTTATGTCAACAACAACGACGCGGCAGATGGCGGTTGGACACTAAGTCTAGCCGCAACAAATCCGACAGATGTTTGGGACAGCGCGGGCACTGATTATGACTTTAACGAGGCCGGTTCAAGCGGATGCGTTGATGACGGCGCCACTACCGATTCCGATTCTTTGGGCGGGCAAATGACGGTTGATCCATCGGGAGCCACGCTTGCCGTAGGTCAATGTGGAGGATGCAGTACCACCGGTGTTTCGCTCGGCGATTCAGAAGCTTTTGTTGAAACCTCAAATAATGATATTGATATTCTTAACGGGGCTGCGGGTTCCGATGATATTGGCGATTGGACAGTGATAGGAGTAAGTATTAGCCAAAAAATTCCGGCTGAACAGGCTGCGGCGAGCGACTACGATATAAATATGGTGCTGACGATAACGGCGATTTAGCATGCTATGCAAATTCAAATGGCAACAAAAATCAAAAGAGCATATAGAGGTAAATTTGTTTTTATCGCTTTAACGGCAAGCTTAGTATTTTTTAATATTCCAATTGTCGGAATTAGAGCATCAGGGACAGCTAACTTAACGATTCAAATTTTTTATGCCCAAATAACTCAAGAAATTAATACCACTCAATCTTCTTCGGAGACTCTAACAAATCCCAACAATTCCAGCCTTGGTATAAATTTACCGGCAGATGTGTTGACTTCAGGCGACGCAGTTGAACTTACCGCGCACTCTACACCCGAAGGGGCGGTTACAACTGATAAACCTTTGCCGAGTGGGAAAGTAGGAGCCGATATTTTTTACAACATCTCTTTTCAAAAAGTAAGCGATAGCAGTGCGGTTTCTTCTTTTGATAAAGCCGTTACTTTAACCTTTAGTTACGAGGATTCCGATATTACTGGAATCAACGAGAGCACTTTAAAGGCTTATCGTTGGAATGGTTCGGTGTGGTCGGCGTTAAGCGATAGTTCGGTTGACACCAGTTTAAATAAAGTTACGGCAACTACTCAGCAATTCAGTAATTTCTCCATTCTAGGCGATCCATCGCCAGTTTGTGGCAATGGCGCAGTTGAGTCGGGAGAACAATGCGATACCGGCGGATCTAATGGTTCATGTCCGGCTACTTGTTCTACTTCTTGCACCACTAATTCTTGCGCTTCTGGTGGAGGAGGAGGGGGCGGCGGATATGTCGCGCCAGTTACGAGTGCGATTTTTAACGGCCGGGCGTATCCCAAGAGCACAGTAACCTTGCTTAAAGATGCTCAAATTGTCGCGACTACCATTGCAGACACTAACGCTAATTTCTCGCTTAATATCAGCGGCCTTACCGGCGACAATTATATTTTTAGCGTTTATTCAGAAGATAATAAAGGCATTCGGTCTTCCCTTTTGACTTTTCCCATCAGCATTACTTCCGGCGCCACTATCCAAATCAGCGGTATTTTTCTTGCGCCCACCATCGCGGTTGATAAAAGCGAGGTGAAGCGGGGCGATAACATTGCGATTTTTGGTCAGACCGCACCCCAAGTCAATATTGTTGTTTCGGTAAATTCCGAAGATGAGTTTTTTGGCAAGACAATATCTGATAAAGATGGAATCTATTTGTATAATTTTGATTCCAGCTTCGTTGATTACGGTACTCACTATACGAAATCAAAAGCTTCCATTGGCAACCAAACCGTGAGTAATTTCAGTAATGTAATCGGTTTTAAGGTCGGCACGAAAAATATACTTACCCAATTGCCTACAAAAACGCCGGCAAAGGGCGATTTGAATAACGATAAACGGGTCAACTTCGTTGATTTTTCTATTACCGCGTATTGGTATAAGCGGCCATCGCCGCCGGCTTCTGCCGATCTTAACGGCGACGGCAAAGTTGACTTAATTGATTTTAGCATTATGGCGTTTTATTGGACGGGTTAATGTTTTACATTTTCAAAATGAAAAATTCACAATTACAATTCAAAAAGTATCTTTTACCAACATTGGCGATTGTTGCTTTCTTTCTTATTGTTGCACCGGCATTTGCCGCGGAAACATTTTTTGGAACAAAAACTCAAGAGATAAAAGTAAATCAATCATTTGAAGTCGGTGTTTTTATCAATACCGATAATGAGGAAATAAATGCGATTGAGGGGAAAATTATATTCCCTCAAGACCTTTTGGAAATAAAAAAGATAAATGATGGCAACTCAATAATTAATTTCTGGATAGAAAAACCAAAAAGTGCGTCGGAAGGCCAGATTGCGTTTTCCGGAATTGTTCCCGGCGGATATAACGACAGCAAGGGGCTGATTTTCTCAATCACCTTTTTAACCAAGAAAGGAGGAGGGGGCGCAATTGAATTTAGCGGCGTAAAGACGTTGCGCAACGATGGTAAAGGCACGGAGGTGCCCCTTACGATTTCTAATTTTCAGTTTTTAATTTCTAATCCACCGGCTGGCATACCAGTTCCTCAAATCACAACTCCAAAAACCGAAGACCGCAATCCGTCGGAAGCATTCACGCCGCAAATTGCGGCCAACCCCACAATCTTTAATGGCAAGTGGTTTTTGGTTTTTGCCACTCAAGACAAAGGTTCGGGTATTGATTATTACCAAGTATGCGAGGGGAAAAGAAAGTGCATTGCCGCCGAAAGTCCGTATCTTTTGCAAAACCAGGACTTGGATGAAGAAATCGTTGTGAAGGCGGTGGATAAAAACGGCAATGAAAGAGTTGCTACAATTCCGCCACAAAAACCGCGGGCTTGGTATAAAAATTATGCGATTGTCGCTATACTGATAATAGCGGCATTCGCATATATTATTTGGAAAATTTTATGGAAAAAACGCAGAAAATAAAATCTATAGTATCTCTTGTTTTTGCGGCCGTTATTTTCGCTGCTTTGCCTGCGGTCGCAAGCGCGGCGACTTTGTATTTTTCTCCTTCTTCAGGCTCACATGCGGTTGGCACGACTTTCTCCGCAGGCATCTATGTCTCAAGCGCCGATCAGGCAATGAACGCGGCATCAGGAGTGATTTCGTTCCCAAGCGACAAACTTGAGGTTACCTCTCTTTCCAAAACCGGCTCAATTTTTACTCTTTGGGTGCAGGAGCCGTCATTTTCAAATTCCGCCGGGACGGTAAATTTTGAAGGCATTGTTTTGAATCCGGGTTTTACCGGTTCAAACGGCAAAGCCATTACTATCACTTTTACAGTTAAAGCCGCCAGCAATGCCCCATTAACTTTTTCTTCTGGCTTGGCATTGGCGAACGACGGCAAAGGAACGAATATTTTAACGAGTTTAGGAAGCGCTTGGTTTAGCTTGGAGGGCGTTGCTCCAACTGCGCCAGCTGTTCCTGAGACAACCGCTCCTTCTGCGGTTTCTGGTACACCTTCCGCGCCTAAAATTTCTTCGCCGACGCACCCCGATTCAGATAAATGGTATGCCAAAAAAGATGCTAAATTTATTTGGACGACGCCTTTGGATATTACTAGCGCGGTTGTTATTTAATAAACTTCCAGGCTCAGTGCCTAGTGTAACTTACACTCCGGCTATCAATGAAAAAGATATAACGAATTTAGATAATGGTATGTGGTATTTTCATGTGCAACTTCGCAATGCTAACGGCTGGGGAGCGGTTTCACATTTTCGTTTTCAAGTGGACACTCAACCGCCAGAGCCGTTTGAGATAAAATTTGTAGGCGGCAATGAAACTGATAATCCTCGACCTACCGTACTTTTTAGTGCCACCGACTCTTTATTGGGCATTGCTTATTACAAGGTAAAAATTGGCGAGAGCGATTCATTTACACTATCCAATGAAATTATTGAAAACACCCCTTATACTTTGCCGCTTCAGATGCCCGGCAAAAGAAATATTTTAGTTCAGGCCTTTGACAAAGCGGGAAATTTTACCAACGCCTCTGCGGAATTTACGATATTGCCTCCGCCCTCTACATTGGTTAAAGTTGGCGCGGGTTTGAACAAACTTTTAGCCACACTAATTCCCCTGGTGGCGTTGATTAGCTTGTTGATCCTTATCCTTTTATATGGTTGGCGCAAACTTTCTGTATTGCGAAAGAAAATTCAAAAAGAAACAAGTGAAGCAGAATCGGTTCTGCATAAAGCATTCGATTTATTAAAAGAAGATGTAAGAGAACAAATTAAAATGCTTGAAAAAACCAGAACCAAACGCCAGCTTACCAAGGAGGAGGAAAAAATCATTAAACAGCTGCGGAAAGATTTAGACGATGCGGAGAAACTCGTGCAGAAAGAAATTCATGACATTGAGAAGGAAATAAGATGATTAAAACGCTGGTCCTGACATCCTCATTCGCTATCTTATTTCTGTCTGGAAGTTATTATTTTCTCATTCGCACTAAATTTTGGAGAGAAACAAATAGGCTATTTATAAAGCTGTAATGTCTCCCTAATCATTTTTTCAAAACTGAATTGTATTTGCACTTTTTCTTTAAGATTTTGTGCTAGATCCACTCTTAATTGTTCGTCTTTTAGTAATTTGTCTATAGCTTGCGCAATTGATTCAGGATCTTTAGGC
>Ga0209211_10013271_pt1 | contig 10236 bp, 10 predicted proteins | sample RifGroA2_FD_183992 | JGI IMG/M metagenome (GOLD analysis project Ga0209211, IMG submission 183992) | Groundwater microbial communities from Rifle, Colorado, USA - Groundwater A2 (SPAdes) (version 2) | ecosystem: Environmental > Aquatic > Deep subsurface > Groundwater | place: Rifle, Colorado...
ATCAAAACCGTCCGAGGCATAGAGTATTCTTGTAAACATCTGATTAATTGTTTTTCATTAAGCACGCTCGACAGAGATGTTTTAAAAACCCATGTCGGAGATGGGACGGTAGTTTTGCCTAGTGCTGTGGCAATGGAGACGGCAGAAAATGTAGAGAAGTTTTATGTAGATATATTTAATTACAACAGAGATAATTTTCGGACAAATCGCAATCGAGACCATGCTAGTATTTTAGAAATTGATCCATTACGCGGATTTATCAAAAATTTAATTCAAGATGACGAGACACTCACAACACATATTACCACCTCTATTCCCGAAAATCCGGATTTAATTTTCTTGGATTACACCATCCACTCGCCGGTTGATATTCATATTTATGATGCGGCAAATAATCAGCACACTGGGCTCATCCCAAATCCTGTTTTGGACTCCGATATGAAAGCTTATGAAGCACAACTTCCCAATTCATACTATTGGGAATACGGCGAAGTAAAATACGCGGGTTCTGAAGCGTTGGAAAATTCAACCACCACGGTAAAATTAATAGGTACAGATTTTGGCACTTTCACCTTTAACATCAACGAAACGCTTGGCGATGAAATTATAGCAACCACTACATTCACAGATATTCCGGTAGCTTTGGGGTCGGTTTTGACTATGGAAATTCAAACTTTGACAACCCCTGTTTCTTTGCAAATGGATGTGGATGCCAACGGCGTTGTTGACGCGGTAATTTCTCCGGGAAACGGTCTCACAACGTTGCATCTGCCGATAGATAGAGAAACGACTCTTTTGAAAAAAATAGATAAGCTCGCAAAAACCTTAAGCGCGGACTATTACAAAAAACAGCGTACCGACGCTGCATTCGCCAGCCTCGTCCGCGCGATAGACGGCTATGTTAAAAAGGGCCTGTTGACCGGCGCGGAGGCTACGGAGCTAAAAAGTATCATTGGGAAAATACAGGGTGTGGTGGTAGAATAGGGGTATGAGTTATAAAAAACAAATATATCTAATAATCTTTTTTTCTTTGTTAATTGCGGGTACTACTATCATAGAATGTAAAGACAGCACCGACCGTTGCTGGAATATAATTCACTATGTTGGGCCAGATCTTGAAGAGGGGATAGTTCTTTCTTTGGTTTTTTTTCCAGCTCCTATATTTTTACTATCTATCATTTTCCTTTTCCTCCGCGAGGAAGTTTTCCGTTCTTGGTTTAAGTTTGCCAGAATTTATATTCCGCTGGCACTAATATTTATTTTTCTTTCTGCCTGGTCTCCCGGAGGCGGTAGCTGGGGCGTAAGCAATAATTTTGACGGCGAAGCCGCCACCTGGTTTTTCTCCGGCCTCTTCCTCCTCATCTCCCTCATCCTCATCTTCTATAAATCTCGGAAGCTCAAAAAAACATCGGGTTAAATTAAAGTGATTCTCTTCGATAGTCCAAGTTATCCACAACAGGTGAACTTGCGTTCACCTGTTGGCTTGTTAAGATTTAGCCAAGGAAGTTGAAAATTTGGAATCTTTATCATCAGAGGTTACGTGAAAGCATGGCTTTCATCCCGATTTGCGTCGGGACTACAGCTAGCACTCTAAAACGCAACCTTTATCGCCTCTGATCGCGCATATTCCTAGACTATGTATTGACCCGAGGCGACATATATTGCATTCCGGGTTTTTATTTTCCATTTTAATCACTAATCACATAAATATGATGGTAATACAAACAGTTCTATGGGAAAATATCTTTGAGACCATGTCTGTAAAAATACAATCAAAAAGAATATATCGAACTATAGATTTATATGCTGGAATTGGCGGAATTCGATTGGGATTTGAGCGTGCTGGATTCGAAACAATTTTTGCTAATGATATAGATCCGTTATGCAAATTTACATATGATCTAAATTTTCAAACTGCGCCTTTAGTAATTGGAGATATTGGAGACATTAATCCTTCGTCTCTTCCTGATTTTGATTTTTTGCTCGCAGGTTTTCCATGCCAGCCATTTTCAATTGCAGGGTATCGCAAGGGATTTGAGGATACAGAAAGAGGAAACCAGTTTTTAAATATTATTAGAATTCTGAAACAAAAGAAACCGCAAGGCTTTCTTTTGGAAAATGTTAAAAATTTAAAAAACCATGATAATGGAAACACATTCCGGATAATTGAAGACTCATTGCGGTCAGCCGGCTATTATATAAAAACTAAGGTGATGAATAGCCTTGAATACGGAAATACTCCTCAAAACAGGGAGCGCATTTATATTGTCGGATTTATAGATGAAAAACATGCAAATAAGTTTCAATTTCCCGAACCGCAAAAACTTAATAAAAATATTAATGATGTCCTAGAAAAAGATGTTTCTGAAAAATATTATTACAATGGCGCTCCATTGCATGCAAAGTTAAAGGCGCATGTCACAAATCCGAACGCTGTTTATCAGTGGCGGAGAAAGTATGTACGAGAAAACAAAAAGGGCGTATTTCCAACATTGACCGCAAATATGGGTACGGGTGGGCATAATGTCCCTATAGTCGTTGATTATAAAGGTATTAGAAAATTGACTCCAAAGGAATGTCTTGCGGTTCAGGGTTACCCTAAAGGATACAAAATACCGGCAGGAATTAGCGACAGTAAAATATACAAACAGGCCGGGAACTCTGTAACTGTTACTGTGATAGAAAGAATTGCTAAGAATATTGTTAAAGCTATGGAATAGATTATGTTTATAAACAAACAAAATAAAATTAATCAGGACCAATACTTAAATATGCTTCAGGCTGTCGGCTCTCTTTCGCGTCTTTTTTCCGAAAGCAAAGCGCCGTATCTCTATTATAGAGTAGCCGAAAACATTTTTTGTAAGAGTTTTGGCGCTAAAAATTTATCGAGGTCTGATATATCAGTTGATGCCTCTTTTAACAGTATGGGAATTGGCTTAAAAACATTTCTCAAAGCAGGGCAGCGAAAAATGGAAAAAATTGCCGAATTCAATAACGATAGCGCCCAATTTAGAGGCTTGTCCGCAGAGAAGCAAATTTCTGAAATTTCCCGTCTAAGAAATGAAAGAATCGCAGTTACAAAAAAGATATATAGCTTGGACGATATGATTTATCACTGCGTGATTAGATCTGAGGGGAAAATGGTTGTTACCGAAACGCCTATGCAATTTGTTGATATTGATTCTATTAAAATAAAAAATTCAACCGACAAATCATTGGCTTTTCAAGATAAATTTAATGAGTATATTTTTAATATTTCAAAAAGCACGCTTTTTAAAGCTTTTATAAGCGATGAGGCGCTGCTAGAATTTCCAGTTAAGATTATTGAAGATCCATTTCTGGCCCTTGAGCGGTTTTTTGCCTCTTCAGCTGAAGAAATTAAAAAATTGGTATTTGAGCCGATTGATAAAGCAAAGGATCACGTTTTTCTTCCTCTGTATTCAACTAGAGGCGATAGATACAACAAAGAAGTTCCTGAGAAAAGCGGACTTAATCAATGGAATGCTGGCGGACGCGAAAGGAGCTTAGGAGAAGTGTATATCCCAATTCCAGCATGGATACATGCTAATTTTCCGGGCTTCTTTCCGTCACGAGAAGCGCAATTTAGTCTTGCCCTGCCTGATAATAGAATCCTTACAGCAAAAGTTTGCCAAGAAAATAGCAAGGCGCTCATGACAAATCCAAACGAAGCCCTTGGGGAATGGATATTGAGAGGCGTATTAGAAATGAAAGAAGGAGAGTTGCTCACCTATAAAAAACTCGAAGATATCGGCCTTGATTCGGTAGTAGTTTATAAAAATGCGGATGGAAATTATAAAATTGATTTCGCAAAAATTGATTCATATGATGATTTCGAAGAAGAGTATAATGCATAAATGACAGATGTATTTTCAAAAAAGAAAAGAAGCGAAATAATGTCAAATGTAGGGGGCAAAGAATACCAGACTAGAAACTGGGTTTTTAAGTCTTCTTAGCGCAGAAATATATCCGCTAGGTTATCGTTATAAAAAACATTATGGCAAATTGCTAGGAAGACCGGATGTCGCGTTTGTGAAGCAGAAAATAGCAATTTTCATTGACGGCGATTTCTGGCATGGATACAAGTTCAAAAAACTAAAAGCAGTCTCCCTAAAAAATATTGGTTGGCAAAAATAGAAAATAACATTCACCGAGATAAAAAGACGCGCGCAAAGCTCCGTAGGCTCGGCTGGAAAGTCATCCGGATTTGGGAACATGAAATAAAGAAAAATCCGGAAAAAATTATTGCAAAAATTCAAATAGAATTTAAAAAAAATAACTCCAACCCAACCCCCAAAATCCGGATTGCCCGCCCGCCCCAGAACATCCAACATCCTGCAGAATATTGGAATCTCCCATCGTCTCTAACACTCACCATCCTATCATTTGTTCACTATTCTATCATCTCTAATTCGCGCGAATAAGCGAATAGATTGGCGGCAACTCTTTTGTGAACCTAAACAGCTTTATAATCTCTAATTCGTGCGAATGGTTGAATAGATAACGAGGACATGCTAATTTGTGCGCATGAGAAATTCAAAAGACTTAAAGCCGATGGAGAAGACACTGAAGGCGCTTGCGAACAGACGGCGCCTTGCGATCCTGGAATTTTTAAAGAAAGCAAAAGAGGCGCCGGTAGGGGATATTGCGGAAGAGATAAATTTATCTTTTAAGGCTACTTCGAAGCACTTGTCGATCTTATTGGCGGCAGATATCGTGGAGAAAGAACAAAGGAGCCTTCAGATGTGGTATTCAATTTCTTCGGGCGTTCAATCTGCCGCAGCCAAAGCGATCCTTTATCTTCTCTAATTCGCGCGAATAGGCGAATAAGGAAAGGAAATGAGAGGCTTTCGTTTGGTTCCTTCCGAAAAATTTGGCCGCATGTTAAGGTTTTTAATTATGACCCAAGCCGAGGCGTTATCAATATTAAAGACGGGGGCGAATGTTTTTTTGACGGGAGAGCCCGGGTCGGGCAAAACGCATACTATTAACGAATACGTATCTTATTTGCGGAGCCGGGGAGTAGAGCCTTCGATTACCGCGTCAACGGGAATTGCGGCAACGCATATTGGGGGCATGACAGTCCATTCGTGGAGCGGTATAGGCATTAAAAATAAACTGGATAAATATGATCTTGACCGGATTGCATCAACAAAGCACGTAGTAAAACGCATAGGACGCGCGAAGGTTCTGATTATAGATGAAGTATCGATGCTGACCCCAGATACCTTGTCCATGGTTGACGCGGTTTGCCGCGAAATCAAGCAGACCGAGGCGCCGTTCGGAGGCATGCAGACAGTTTTGGTCGGAGATTTTTTTCAATTGCCGCCCGTAGTCCGCAAAAATATAGAAGCGGAGGAAGACGGGCAGCAGATTATAACTTATGATGAAAACCCCCAGCGCTTTGCCTACTCCGCGGAAGCATGGAAGCGCACAAACCCATTTGTTTGCTATTTGACCGAACAGCACCGGCAGGAAGACAATATTTTTTTGGCTTTGCTTTCGGCAATCCGGCACAATGTTTTTGACGGGAGTCACTTTAAACATATTGAACAAAGAAAGATTGAACCGGCAGATGCGCCGAAAAACGTCCCCAAGCTTTTTTCGCACAACGCGGATGTTGACCGCGTAAACGGTGAAATACTCTCAAAACTGCCGGGTAAAGCGGAGATTTTTGATATGCGGTCGCAAGGGGTGCCGGCGATTGTTCTTGCACTAAAGCGCGGATGCCTATCTCCTGAAATATTGCGCCTGAAAACAGGAACTGCCGTTATGTTTACAAAAAATAATCCTAAAGAAGGATATGTGAACGGCTCGCTCGGCACCGTGGAAGGATTTTCCAAAGAAAATAATTATCCGGCAGTAAAGCTTCGGAGCGGGCGGAAGATAGAGGTTGCGGCTGCAAGCTGGGCGATGGAAGAAGGGGGAAGAGTTCTTGCGCGGATTACACAGCTCCCGCTGCGGCTTGCATGGGCGATAACCGTGCATAAAAGCCAGGGAATGAGCTTGGACGAAGCTGTGATGGACTTGAGTCAAGTGTTTGAATTTGGGCAGGGATATGTCGCGCTCTCGCGCGTAAGGAAACTCTCGGGCATTCATCTTCTCGGGTGGAATGAGCGCGCGTTCCAAGTGCATCCTGAAGTTTTGGAAGAGGACGACGGATTCCGCGCGAGGTCGGAGGAGGCATATCTCGCGTTTAAAAAATTAGGGAAAGATGAAATTACCGCAATGCATAAAAATTTTATCCGCGCACTTGCCCGTCCGTAGTTTTATGCGAAGTATGGTAAAAGGATTTAAGGGAAATGTGGAATAGTGTTATTATAGATCCATGTCCGAACTTATCATCAAAGAAGAAAAGTCGGCGCCGTTGGACTTGTCTAAGCCGAGCGGAATGGCCAAGTGGCTGTCTGATCATTCCGGCGGTTTAATTACGGAAAAAAGCTCGGCTTTGATAATTTTGGCCGTTGCGGTTTTTCTTATTATTTTTTCGGTATTTTATTTTTTCCAGAACAGACCGAAAGTTGATACACAGAAAAATTTTTACCCAGCAATAATAGAGCAATAAAATGAAAAAAAATCAAAAGGGATTTTCGCTGCTAGAACTTTTGACCGTCATAGGCATAATGACTTTGATAGGGAGCCTGATGTATGCTTCTTTTAACGCCGTCCGCGCAAAGGAACGCGACAGAAAAAGGCTTACCGACATCAGGTTAGTTGAGCTTGCTTTGGAAGAATATTGGAATAAATTTGGCAACTACCCCGCGTCTGACGGCCAGGGTATTGGGGGCTGGGATACGCCCGGAAACGGTACTTTTTTGGGGCCACTGGTTCAGAACAAGTTTTTGGCGAATAACATCTTTGACCCGACGGAAAACGACGACTTTGGGAACTACAGATATTTTCGGTTTAGTCCGGGAGATTGGCCAGGCTGTAATCCTTCAAACGGATCTTATTATGTATTGGGCATAGCGGACCTTGAGACGGTATCTTCTGAAGTAGTGAGCAGTGACAGTCCGGGGTTTAAATGTGAAAATTATGATTTTCAAAACGATTTTGAGTGGGTAACCGGAAAATTTCAATACTAGACAGGGTTCTGGTGCTATGCTATGTATTATTAATTCCAAACAATGAGGAGGAGAAATTTGAAGAAACTGTATTTTGGCCATCCGGTTAGCGTCTATGGCGTGGAATCGGAAACAAAACTGCTCGGAATTATTGAAAGGGAATTCCGGGGCTGGGAAGTTGAAAATCCCAATCAGCAAAAGCATCAGGACGGCTATCAGTTGTGGAAACGAAATACAGGGCGGGGGATGGATTACTATTTTCGGGAAGTTTTACCGAAATGCGACGGCGGAATTTTTCTTCCATTCAAGGATGGTAAATGGGGAGCGGGAGTGTTCGGAGAGTGCGAATTTTTACGCCGAAATACGAAGCCGACGTGGGAAATCACACACAACGGTGTCATTTCCCTAATCATTTTTTGGGAACCGGTTCAAAAAAGAGTTCTTTCGGTGGAAGAAACGCGCGCACGCGTTTACAGCCCAAACGGAAAAATTTTAGTTTATTAAGTCTTGCGCTGTCAGCGCGGGCTTTTTTTTATTGCGCCTAAAGGCGCAATCCCGCCATGGCGGGGTTGTTGCTAAAGCAACCAATTTTAAGCTACATTAAAGCTAATGTTCAGAGCGCAAATCAAAGAAGAAATAAGAAAAATCGTCGGCGAGGACGTTGTTTTTTCCGTTGAACGCCAGGAGAATTCCGCGCACGGAGACTACTCGTCGAATGTTTCTTTGGTGTTGGCAAAAAAGCAGGGAAAAAATCCGAAAGAGGTTGCGGAGGAGATAAAGAAGAATCTGGAATCTAGAACCGAGAAGCTAGAATTTTTGGATAAAATCGAGACGGCGGGCCCCGGATTTCTAAATTTTTTTATTGCGCCTGCGGCGCTGACCGAAGAGCTTCAAGGTGTTTTAAATGAAAAAAAACTTTTTTTTAAAAATTTAAAAGGCGAATGCTTTTCGGAGCGCGAGGGCGTCGGAGCCCCCGTAGAGAGGGTTAAGACCGAACGAAATGGAAAGCGTGAGACTAAATTTTTAAAAAAGAGTTTTTTTTCAAAAAAAATCAACATTGAATTTGTCTCGGCGAACCCGACGGGTCCGCTGACGATGGCAAACGGCCGGGGGGGTTTTTACGGCGACGCGCTGGCGAATATTTTGAAGGCTTACGGTCACAAGGTTACGCGCGAATACTATATTAATGACGCGGGGAACCAAGTCAAGCTTTTGGGCGAGAGTATTTTAGCCACGGAAGGGAATCCGCCGGCCCGCGGACCGGAGCGCGAAGCCATGCTTTATAAGGGTGAATATATCAAAAAATTAAAAGGCAAAACCGCAAAGCAAGCGATAGCGGTTTTATTTAAAGAAATAAAAGGTTCACTAAATAAAGCCGGAATTAAATTTGATGTTTGGTTCTCGGAAGATAAAAATTTGCACGGCAAAAACGAGCTCAAAAAAGTTTTAGAATTTTTAAACAAAAAAAAGGCAATACACGAAAAAGAAGGCGCGCTTTGGTTGGGCGATGCCGTTGTCATTAAATCCGACAAAAATCCGACCTATTTTTTGGCTGACCTCGCGTATCATTACGATAAATTTATCAACAGAGAATTCGATATAGCGATAGATATCTGGGGTGCGGACCACCACGGTTATATAGAAAGGATGAAAAAAGGTGTTGAGGCCATCGGAGTTGAACCGGAGAGGCTGCAAATCATCATCATGCAGCTGGTGCGTTTAATTTCAGGCGGGAAAGAAGTAAAAATGTCCAAGCGGTCAGGTGAATTTATTACATTAGACGATTTATTAAAAGATGTGGGCGTGGACGCCGCGCGGTGGTTCTTTCTGGAACGGGGCCCGAATACCCACATGGATTTTGATATGGATCTGGCAAAAGAAAGAAGCAAGAAAAATCCTGTGTACTATGTGCAATACGCGCACGCGAGGGCGGGCAGTATTTTAAGGAAGGGTAAACAGGTCAAATTTGGGACATCCGATGTCCAAATATTAAAAGAGTCAGAAGAACTTACTCTCATCAAAAAAATTCTCCAGCTCCCGGAAATAATTGAAGATATCGCAAACGACTATCAGGCGCAGCGCCTGACGCGCTATGCCTACGAACTTGCGCAGGCCTTCACGAATTTTTATGAAAAATGTTTGGTCATTGATGAAAAAAACAAGGAGCTTACACAAGCGCGCCTTGCTTTGGTTTTTGCAACAAAAAAGACTTTGAAACAAACTCTCGGCCTGATGGGCATTTCCGTGCCCGAGAAAATGTAAAATTATGCCTCTCTATTTTATAACCGGAAATAAAAATAAATTTAACGAGGTAAAATCCGTTTTACCGGATATTGGGCATTTAGATATGGACTTGCCGGAAATCCAGGATATTGACGCGCATAAAGTTGTAAAAGCAAAGCTGTTGTCTGCATTTGAGCATAAAAAAGGAGAATTTATTGTTGAGGACACCAGTTTGTATTTGGATTGTTTGAACGGCCTGCCCGGGCCGTTGATAAAATGGTTCCAAAAAACGATTGGGATAGAAGGAATTGCGGATTTGGCCGAAAAATTCGGTAATAACAAGGCGAAAGCAAAAACGATAATCGGATACGCAAAAAATCCCAAAGAGATACATTTTTTTGAAGGCGCGGTTTCGGGAAAGATCGTTTCTCCGAGAGGAGAACACAAATTCGGCTGGGACCCGATTTTCCGGCCCAACGGGCACGAAAAAACTTTTGCCGAAATGAATGACGCAGAACGGATGTCTCTCAAAATGCGCCGTATTGCGGCGCTCAAATTGAAGGAGTTTTTGGATATTTCCGCGCCGGAGAAAATGTGATAATTTGTTTTTAGAAGAAGGGCCGGATGTGAAGAGGGTTTTGATATTATTTTTTTGTGGCGATAATCTTGGCGATTTTTGGATTATTAGGCTTTGTAGAAGAGGCGTCCAAAACAGTTCTACCAAAAAACTGCGAAAGTGTTACCGATGTACTCATCTCGTACAGCGAGTTGACGCCTTAAAACTGGTATGGTAGGAATAGGCTTAGAACCTATCCCAATAACCCAGCTTGGCCATATGTGATGTATGCGCAAGAAAGATGTAATAGCGCAAGATAATTCTCCGCTTTCTTCGACCAGCGAATAAGAATTCCTCGAAAACGATTCATCCATG
>Ga0209211_10013272_pt1 | contig 10235 bp, 9 predicted proteins | sample RifGroA2_FD_183992 | JGI IMG/M metagenome (GOLD analysis project Ga0209211, IMG submission 183992) | Groundwater microbial communities from Rifle, Colorado, USA - Groundwater A2 (SPAdes) (version 2) | ecosystem: Environmental > Aquatic > Deep subsurface > Groundwater | place: Rifle, Colorado...
CCGACTCTGATGGAATTCATGTTTTAATTATAACCAAATTAAAAATAAAAAACACAAAACCCGCCGAAGCGGGTTTTGTGGGATATGTATTGGAATGCCCGTCCAAACAATAATAGAAGAACGGGAAAACACTCACATGTCAATATATTAGCAAATCAAGCTAAACTTGTCAAATTTTTGGACCTACGGGGAATTGAACCCCGCCCTCATCCATGCCATGGATGCGTTCTACCGATGAACTATAGGCCCTCTCTTTACAACACAAACAGTATATATAAACTCAAACTTTTTTCAATTAAATAATTTTTGCCCCCAAAAGGAATCGAACCTCCATCTCTCCCTTAGGACGGGATTGCTCTATCCATTGAGCTATGGGGGCTAAAAACCTATATTCCCAGCATTTTTGACAACTGCCCTTCGTCAAATCCGATCATCGTCTCGCCATCCACTTCTATGACCGGCACGGCCATTTGGCCGGTTTTCTTTATCACTTCTTCCCTTTTGGGAATGTCTTTGGACAAATCATATTCCGTGAAAGGAATATTTTTATCCGTTAAAAAATCTTTCGCCATCCGGCAATAAACGCAGGTCGGCGTAGAATATACTATTACTTTTTTCATAATGTTTATATTATCATTTTTTATTTTTAAAGCAAATTCTCTCCGATTTTGAAAACATCTCCCGCGCCCATCGTTATGATGACATCCCCTTTTTTGGCATTTTCAACCAAGAAGCCGGTTATTTTGTCAAAGGATTCCATATATCTGGCTTTGCCGCCATTTTTTGTTATTTCCTCCGCCAACATTTTGGAATTTATTCCCTCGTCTTTCGGCTCTCTGGCGGCGTATATGTCGGCCAAAATAATTTCATCGGCGTCGCCAAAACTTTTGCCAAAATCATTCAAAAGAAGTTTCGTCCGGCTGTAAAGATGGGGCTGAAAAACGCACCAGATTTTTTTGCCGCCGAAAAATTCCCTCGCGCCTTTTATGGTCGCTTTTATTTCCGTCGGGTGGTGGCCGTAATCGTCGTAAACCAAAACGCCGTTTTTTGTTTCGCCTTTAAATTCAAACCGCCGCCATGTTCCTTCAAAACTTTCCAAAGAATTTTCCGCTTTTTTAGAATCAACTCCCAAAATTTCCGCCGCCACTATCGCCGCTTGAGCGTTTTTTATATTGTGCTCGCCTGGAATTTTTAAATTAAAATTATTGTTTACTTTCGTGTAATCTATTATTTTAAATTTTGCCTCTTTAATTATTTCTTTCAAATTTTCATCGTTTGGATCACAAACTAGATACCCTTCCTTTGGCAATTTTGCCGCGAATTCGCCGAATGCTTTTTTGATATTTTCCAAATTGCCGTAATAATCCAAATGATCGTTGTCTATGTTGGTGATGACGATAATTTTCGGATTAAGGTTAAGAAAAGATTTTTTGTATTCGCAAGCTTCCACCACAAAATATTCGCTTTTGCCCGCCACAAAATTGCTTCCTTGGTCTTTCAAAAAACTGCCGACGATAACAGTCGGGTCAAGTCCCGCGTCAATTAAAATTTTGGCAATCATCGCCGTAGTCGTGGTCTTGCCGTGCGCGCCGGAAACGGCGATAGTGTATTTATCTTTGGAAATAAGCCCAAGCATTTCCGGATAAGAAAACATCGGAATGCTCAATTCGGCGGCCTTTTTTAATTCCGGATTATCGGCCGTCACGGCCGGAGTGTAGACAAGAAAATCAAAATCATCGGCGACATTGTCGGCATTGTGCCCCAAAAAAATTTTCGCCCCCAATTTTCGCAATTCATCAATTATCGCCGAATCAGAAGTATCCGACCCGCTGACGATTTTCCTTTCCGAAAACATCATTCTGGCAATAGCTGAAACCCCAATCCCGCCAATCCCCACAAAATGCGCCTTTTTAATTTTACTCAAATCAATCTTTTTCATTTTAATTTTTTCACCGATTTGTTAAATTGTTCTCCCCTGTCAAACTCGTTCTTGAACACGCCGAAACTGGCGGCGCCAGGAGAAAGCAAAACAATGTCGCCCTTTTTGGCGTTGGCGACGGCAAATTTCATCGCGATTTTCATATTGTCAAAAACTTCCATTGGAAATTTTACTTTGCCAAGCGATGAAATTATTTTATTGGAAGCCAAGCCTCTGAATAAAATCAGGACTTTAATATATTTTTTTACAACCTTGGCATATCCATCATATTCCAAATTTTTGTCCGCTCCGCCACTGATTAAAATTATTTTGCCTTTGCTTTCTTTTAGCGAATCCAAAGCGGCCATCACCGCTTCCGGTGTTGTGGCAGTCGTGTCGTTATAAAATTTCACTCCTTTGGCTTCTCTTATAAATTCCAACCGACCCGGCAAACCTTTAAATTTCTCCACCGTTTTTTTTATCATTGATTCCTTTACTCCAAGTTTTCTTGCCACTTCAGCCGCTAAAGCGATATTCGCCAAGTTATGCTCGCCTAGCAATTTTATTTTCCAGTCCTTTGGAATATTTTTCTTATCAGCGATTATCATTCGGCTTTTTATAATGTTTTTTTCTTTCTCTTTAATCAGTTTGGCTGTTTTGACTCCGGCAATTAAATAATCTTCGTCCTTTTGCCAACGGTAAATATTCGCCTTGTCGGAAAAATATTTATCCATATCGTTTTTGTAATAATTTTGGTGGTCGGGCAAAAAAGTGGTAAATACAGCAATGTTCGGACTGATTTTAGCGTCAGCAAAACCCTGCAACTGCCAAGAGTCCAGTTCCATTACAACAATGTCATTTGATTTCACTTTTTTCAGCAACGGCAATGTAGCCAAACCTTTTACATTCCCGCCGAGATATACTCGCCTGCCGGAATTTTTTATAATGCTGTAGATTAAATGAGTAACGGTAGATTTACCTCTCGTACCGGTAATGCCTATTATATCGACATTCGATGTCGATAGTGCCGTCAGTTTGGCGAAAAGCGAGGCGTCCATTTCTATGGGAATATTATTTTTTATCGCCTCGGCGATATATGGCGAACCAAGCGGAACACCAGCGGCTTTGACAATCATATCCTTGCCGGAAAAATCAGCCAGTTCGTGTTTGCCTAAAATATATTTAATATTTTTATATGGAGTTAAGATTTTTAGAGAAGAAGCTAACTGCTCTTCCGTTTTTAAATCCGTCACGGTCAACTCCACTCCGCATTCCGCCAAAAATTTGGCGACATTCACACCCCGTCCAAGAATACCCAATCCCATTAAGGTAATTTTCTTGCCTTTAAAAAAATCTTTGTAATTCATTACGGCTACCGATTATAATCCCTGCAAATCTTTGTTTAGATCATTGAATTCCTGATCCGTATTGCCCACATCTATTGATTCAATATCACTATTTATCGTGGTAATTTCCGTGTCGTCAATCTGATTTTGAGTCGTTGGGGTGTTTATTGTTTCCGTCGCCGGAATATTATTCTTTGACTTAAACATCCAAAAAACAGCTCCGGCAATGATTATGATTATGATTGTTATTTTTTTCATTTTTTATTTTTGCTTATTCTAATAAATTATTGACTTGATGATTGGCTTGACGCAACGGAAGAAGCTAGCGATGAAGACGAGCTAATTTCGCTACTTGATGACGCTGATGATATTGCGGATGAAGACGAGCTGGCGACACTGCTTGATGATATTGACGCTGAACTGCTGCTCTTTGGCTTGTCTTCAATCCCCATCGCTTTAGCCAAAGCCACTGCCGCTTTTCTGACGGCGTCGTGAGCGGATTGGACAATACTCCTCAATTGCTTTAAGTCATCTTGGAGTTTCTTAATCGTATTTCCCACATCGGCCTTAAGTTTATTTTCATCAATTATAGTCATCTTATAAACTTTGGCGGTCTGCGCTTCCACCGCTGTTCTGGCCGCGGCTATCGCTTTAGCGGCATCGTCAGAGGCTTTCTTGGCGGAAGAAACATCAATACCCTTAGTTTGAGCCGCGCTTATCCTTACATTAATTTTAGCGAGCGCCTTTTCAAGATTATTGAGAACATCAAGCAAATGGCTGGTCCTGTCGTCGTTTATTTTTTCCAACTTTTTATCCGTTTTTTCAACAATTTTTGATTTTCTTTCGTCTTTTATTTTCTTTAGATCAATTTTGAGAGCTTCTCTTTTTTCCAAAATATTTTTCTGGGTGTTAGTTCTGACTTCTTGAGCTTTCTTTCCTCTCTCATCTTTTATCTTTTCAAGATCTTTCTTTTTTTCTTTCCATTCTTCTTCTATTTTAACTTTTTTCTCGTCAACGGAAAGAGTAGAGGTCGCTCTAATACTCTTGACTTCGCCGCGGAATTCTTCCCTCTCTTTTTTAGCATTTTCTCTAGCTTCCGTTTTAGCCTCTTTTATAGAATTCTTAGCCTGAATTCTAATATCCTTTATTTCTCCTTTCGTATTTTGCCTCGCTTCTTTTTTTGAAAGACTGTTCGATGACGAACTGACACCAGCGCCAGATACAAGACCGTTACTCGAAGAACTTTCGGCAAGGCTCATAGCCGGAAAAATAAACACGGCAAATAACAACATTATTCCTAATTTTTTATTACTCATATGGTTAAATAATTTGATAATTTTTTAATATATAGCCATTATATCAGCTATGTTTCAACTGTCAAAACAATTTTTCTCGCCTACAATCAATAATTTTTAACGAATTCTTCAAATAACTCCACCACCCTCTTTGTGTTTTTGCCCGGTTTGCCGTCACCGATTTTTAAATTATCAATTTGAACAACGGGCACAATATCTTTGTTTGTAGCGACGATGAAAGCTTCTGATGCCAATTTTAATTCATCCATTTTCAATTCCCGTTCTTCCACTTCAAACTTTTTCTTGGCCAGTTTTATGACTAAGTTTCTAGTTATGCCTTTTAAGATATTATCTTTCGGCGCGACGAGCTTGTCGCCGATGAAAGCAAAAAAATTGCTGGTGGACGCTTCCAAGACAAGACCGTTTGAAACATAAATAATTTCAAAAAAATTTTCTTTTTTCTGGCGTTCGTTTATATTTTTAACGGCCGCTATATAGTTGGTCGTTTTTATTTCCGCCATATCTCTGCCCCGATTAACTTTCGCCAATTTTACCCCGTTTTTAAACAGTTCTTCTTTCAGCGGACTGAATTCTGAAACCAATATGTAGAAGGTTGGCGTTTTTGAATCAAAATGCATGGCGTCCGCGCTTCGCCCTCCGGTCAAAACGATTCTGATTGAAGCTTGCTTTATTTTGTTTTTTGAAATTAATTTTTTAATCGCCTCTTCAATTTCTTTTTTTCCCATCGGCAATCTGGCGCCTAGATAACTTGCGGAATCGCTTAGCCTCTTGAAATGCTCGTCAAACAGAAAAATTTTCCCGTTGACCGTTTTCATTACGTCAAAAACGCCGTATCCGCGCAAAACCCCGAGGTCGTCCAGATGAATCAAAGCGCTGTTTGCCGGAACAATTTTGCCGTTAAAATAACAGAAATTATTTTTGTCTTTTTTTGGCACAAACAAAATATATCAGATTAAAGTTTTCGCCGCAATTAAGAGGCGCTAAAAAGACCCCCCATCAGAGGGTCTTTTTAGCGCCTGCAAACTGGCAAAACTCCGCTTTATTTTCCGGACAAACCGAATATCTCTTTGAAAAATTGTCCCAGACTCGCCATAAAACCGCCCTGCTCGTTGTTGTAGCCTGTCGTGTTCGGCATAACACAAGTCGTGCCATCCCATGTCCCTCCGGCTTGAGCGCATGAAGATGAGGGGTCATAACTGCTATAAGCGGCGCTGCTATAAGCGGCGGCGCTTGATGATTGCGGCATCTGGCAGTAAGAGCCGTTCCATGTTCCGCCAGCTTGAGCGCAAGCCGTTGAATAATCAGCGCTGCTGTAAGAGGCTGAACTATAACTGCTGTAAGCGGCCTCCGAACTGGCTGGGCTGTAAGAACTGTAAGAATATGAGCTGTATGCGCTTGAAGGATAAGAAGAATAACTGTAGGAACTGTAAGAGGAAGAGCCCCTTACTCCCTGGCATTCGGAAGAATTATATTCCGCGCTGGCGGTATCGTAGCAATATGTTCTTGGCATGCAAGTTTGGGTTGAATTTTTCAGATATTGGCTTGACCAATCGCACTGCGGATAATTATAAGAACTATAGGAACTTCCGCTGGAGTAATAACCATATGAAGAATAACTGCCGGATTGACAGCCGTCTTTAGCGGCTGTGTCTCCAAGTTTAGCCGATTTCGTCATTTCGCCGTTGCAGTAAACCGCGGTGTTGGAAGAATCGTTATACATGAAATGACAGCCTGTGCCAAGCAGGGAAACCATCTCGTTGGTGCAAGAAGAATAAGAGGGATAGGAGCTGTAGGAATACGAACTGTAAGTGCTGGAAGGATAAGAGGAGTAGGAATAAGAAGAATAAGCGCTGGAGGGATAAGAAGAGTAACTGTAAGAACTGTAGGAAGAAGAACTCGGCGTCCATGACCTGCACTTTGTCTCGTCCGGCATGCCGAAATCTTGGCTGTTGTAATCACCCGCTCCCGTCATCCAAATATTCCCGCCAGCCGAAGTCACATTGGCGCAAATTTGCTTGAGGTTTTCTATTTTGGCCAAACTGGCATCGGTCCTTATCCACGACCTTAAACCGTAAGAATTCCAGATCTGCTCTTTCTGGCCCGATGGCGGAGTATAAGAGTAAGAAGAATAGGCGCTTGAAGGATAAGAAGAGTAACCATATGAAGAATAACTGCCGGATTGACAGCCGTCTTTAGCGGCGGTGTCTCCAAGTTTAGCCGATTTCGTCATTTCGCCGTTGCAGTAAACCGCGGTGTTGGAAGAATCGTTATACATGAAATGACAGCCTGTGCCAAGCAGGGAAACCATCTCGTTGGTGCAAGAAGAATAAGAGGGATAGGAGCTGTAGGAATACGAACTGTAAGTGCTGGAAGGATAAGAGGAGTAGGAATAAGAACTATATGAAGAAGCGCTTCTGTTTTGATAATCGCAATAATTTCCCGTCCAGAAACCGCCGTTTCTGTAGCATTTTTCTTTCTCATCGTATGAAGGATATGAGGAATTGGAAGATTGCTGATAGTTGGGATTAATTTGATAGGGCGGCTGATATTGATAAGGATTGGCCGGGACGCTGCAAATTTCTTTGGCTTTGACGAAATCTCCAGATTGAATGGCCGCGAAACATTCCGGGCTCGGCCCCGGTCCGCCAAAGTTGCCTGTGTTAGCGTAAGCGCCGCGATTATCGCCCGCCGGGTAAGGATATATCTGCCTGTTTGTATTTGGCCCGCCTTGATTAAACCCATTTTCTCCATACTGTCCGTATTGTCCGTATTGTCCCGCCTGATTGTAATTGGACGGCGACGGACTCGTCATTATATTGTTGTATTTCTGGTATCTTTCCACCGCTTCGTTGCCTTGGAAAACTTCATGTTTGGCGCCGAAAGAAATACACTCCGCTCCGTGAGCCGGGTCGTTGCAATAAGCGAAACATTCCCCTTCGTTCTTGCACCCCCCGGGACCCGCTTGCTGGCTGAAAAATTTTCCAAAATCGTCTCCTTTTTGTTTTTGTTCTCCTTCTCTTTTGATGCCGAATTCAATTTCAGAAACCATTCTTTGGACTTCCGGATAATCCGCGGCTATTTCTTTCAGCTTGGGCAGGGCTTTTTGGGACGCTTCAAAACACTTTCGGCCGATTTCAAAATCAACATTGCCTCTTTCGCATTCAATGGGGTTAAAACCGGCTTCTGCTTTCATTATTTCGTAAATTTTTTTATTGCCCTCAAATTCTTTTCTGCGTTCTTCCGGAATGAATTCTTCGCAAAGTTCCGGGTTGCTTCGGCACTGGTCAAAATTTATATTTTTATCCGCCATTGATTCAAAAAGCTTAAGACCGTCATCCATTTCTTTCTGGCTGGTAAAGCCGTTCTTGACGGCAAATTCTCCGCAAGACCTTGCCAGCTTCACGTCTCCTGTTTCAAAAGCTTTTTCGCAAGTATCTTTTATGGCCGTCTTGCCGGCTATTTTTCTGCCGTCCGAGGTTACAAGCTCCAAATTTTCCAAACCTTTCAGATAAAAATCTCCCGCTTGCTTGGTTTGAGTTCTGGCCGCCGCCAATTGTTTTACCCCTTCCGGGCCGAAAAATTTTTGCGCGATTTCATCGCAAGACTTTAATGATTCTGATCCTGAATTCAAGCATTTCTGCCCCGCCTCTTCCGCCGTTTTTCCAAGCTCCGGGTAATCTCCCTTGGACAAGGCTTCATCCAGACTAGCCGCCATATCGGCCATATTTGTTTTCTCAATCACTCCTCGGGGTATATATTTTTGGACAATGGCGCTTTTTTTCGCCAATTTTTTGCTCGCTTCCAGACAACCGATTAATTGTTCCCGGGAAAGCGTCTCCGCGGACTGGCTGCAAATATCCACGCCCACCCCGGCGTTTTTTACTTCAGCAACGATCGTTTCGGCCGCGTTTACCGAATCTTTGTCAAGCTGGAAAGATTTGGCCAGTTTCGGATTCTTCAACAACTCTTTGGCGATTTTTACGATTTCTTCTTCAAAATTTTCTTCCGTTATGTTGTTTAACTTGGAAATAACCTCTTGCTTGTAAGATTGGGCTATGTCGCTTTGCTCTTTGCTGTAGACTTGGTATTTTTCCGCCAGTTCAATGCCTTTTTCAAAATTAGAATCAAAAGCTTTGGCGCACTCTTCTTTCGTCTGGCATCCCAACTCCTCGGCCAAAGGAACTAGGTTTCCCGGAATCTCGCTTTCAGCCAAGGTGAACTGAAAAGAAAAAACCGCCAGCAGAGAAGCTAGCCAGAAAAAATTTTTAAAATTAAGTATTTTCATGATTTTAAGAATTTAATGTATTTTATTTGGCAAACGGATTAAGAGCGTCTTTAGCTTTGTCAAAAGGATTGGCTTCCACTCCCTCTAGAGGATTGCTAACCTGGAACGGATTAGCTGTTTTGGCGGCATCCTCTACCGCTTTTTTGGCCGATTCTTCCTGTTGGGCCTTAATGTCGGCCGTGGCCGCTTGGTAACCCTTATCGTAAGTTTTGGAACTGCCGTACCAATAACCTCCGATGGCGCCGATAATAAGCAGCACTATTGATATCACCGAAAAATTTTTGTTCATATTTATAAATTTCAGCGAAAGCTGAATAAAAATTATCCCTTGGGACCGCAAAGGATTTTATAATAATAATTGTCTTCTGTGTTCATTATACAACGAGAAAAAACAAAAGCTAAAAAAGTTATCCACAGCCGCTATATACTATTCACGAACTCTGTGTTTGATATGCCTCCAAATATACCAAGCGATCCCGATTATGATCAAAATAACTATGGCTAAATCAAAATTATGCAGTTTTTCTCTGATTTGCTCCCAGTTGTCGCCCATTTTTACCCCGAGCCAAGTGAAAAGAATTGACCACGGCAGAGCTCCGGCGAAGGTGTAAAGCGAAAAACGCTTCATCTCCATTTTGGCGACGCCGGCCGGAAAAGATATGTAAGTGCGGACCACGGGCAGAAGCCGGCCGAAAAAAACCGTCCAGTTTCCGAATCTCATAAACCACCTATCGGCCAAATCCAGGTCGTGTTTTGAAATTAAAACGTATTTCCCGTACTTTTCAATCAGCGCCCGCCCGCCTTTCAACCCTATCCAATAAGCGATAAGCGAACCGGCCAGATTGGCGAAAGCGCCGACGAAACTCACTATCCAAAAATTCATCTTCCCCGCCGCCACCAGAAAACCGGAAAACGGCATAATAATCTCCGACGGCATGGGGATTCCGCAACTTTCCACAAGCATCAAGAAAAACACGCCCGGGTATCCCAAGACATCTATCGTCCGAACGACGACATTGGCTAGAACATCAATGATTAAGGTGAACATAATGGTGTTTATTGTACTAAGTTAGAATCTGTTTTCAAAAAAGGTCAAAAAACAATTTTCTTAATAATACGATTTGGATTTCCTTTTATCTCATGTTCCCAAAACCGCAATACCTTCCAGCCCTCGCGAACAAGTTGTTTTTTGACTTCCTTGTCCCGTTTCTGATTGTTGGCGATTTTTGTTTTCCAATACTTGGCATTTGTTTTAGGGTTTGTTTTGCACTTGAAACATCCGTGCCAAAAACATCCGTCAATAAAAATCGCCGCCTTGCTTTTCGGAAAAATAAAATCGGGAGTGCCGGCAAGACGGCGGCTATGCCTGC
>Ga0209211_10013273_pt1 | contig 10234 bp, 11 predicted proteins | sample RifGroA2_FD_183992 | JGI IMG/M metagenome (GOLD analysis project Ga0209211, IMG submission 183992) | Groundwater microbial communities from Rifle, Colorado, USA - Groundwater A2 (SPAdes) (version 2) | ecosystem: Environmental > Aquatic > Deep subsurface > Groundwater | place: Rifle, Colorado...
GGCCTGGGAGCTGTGCCTCACCCTTTTCTGGCTGCCGCTGTGACTGCCACCTCGTCGCTCGGGGTCTCTCTTTTAACCCTCTGGATTTCGGGGAAAAGAAAAGAGAGCCTGCTCCTTGACCGGAGGTGTCTTCCCTATTACTTGCCGGCAGGGGTGTCGGTGAGCCTGGCGATGGTCTCGATCTATTTTGCTCTGGACTTGGGCAAGGTTACGGTGGTAACTCCCATCAGCAGCACCGCGCCCCTTTTTGCGCTAACGCTGAGCGCCCTTTTCCTGAGGGATGTAGAACGGGTGACGATGAAGATCGTCTTTGGGGCTTGTCTGATCGTGGCCGGGGTGCTGCTGATTTCGATGTGGAGATAAATGGGGAACCTGGAACAAGGAATTTCATGCCCGCCGAATTTTTCGCCCTCATCAACGCCTTCCTCTTTTCCCTGCACAACATTCTCACCAAGAAGGGGCTGCGTTTCTCCAATCCCGCCACTGCCGTCGTCACGAGCCTTGGCATCAACATGGTCTTTCTCTGGAGCGCCTCGCTCCTCTTCGTGCCGCTGGATTCTCTTACCGACTCCGCGATCTTGATCTTCGCGGTCGTTGGCCTCTTTCAGCCCGGTTTAACCCGCCTCCTCACTTACAAGGGCATAGAGACGCTGGGTGTAGCGATCACCGATCCGATCCGCGCCAGCACGCCATTGTTCAGCGCCCTTTTTGCGATCCTTTTCCTGAGCGAGGCTATGACGGTGCCGATATTTTTCGCCACTATAGTTATTATCGCGGGTATTACGCTTCTTTCTCATCGCGGCGGCTCTTTGCAAAAGATCCGTTTCCGCTACATCCTCTACCCGCTTTCGGCCTCTCTCCTTGCGGGCGTCTCTCAGGTGCTCCGTAAATTCGGCCTGGCGGCAATTCCCCATCCCTTCCTGGCCGCGGCGGTGACCGCCACCTCCTCGTTCGCGGTTTCGCTTTTGATCGTATTGATTTCCGAGAAGAGGAGAGCGACGTTTCTCCTCAACAAGGAGTGCCTTCCCTTTTACCTTGCGGCTGGAGTGGCTGTAAGTTTGGGTATGGTGACGATCTACTATGCCTTGGATATGGGGAAGGTCACGGTGGTCATCCCCATCGCCAGCACCGGCCCCCTCTTTTCGTTGACCTTGAGCGCCCTTTTTCTGAGAGACGTGGAAAAGGTGACGCCTAAAATCGTTATTGGGGCCTGTCTAATCATTTCCGGGGTGCTGCTGATTACCTTGTGGAAGTGAATGATGGAGTCAGTCTGAGAGAGGTGAAGAAGCCGGATTATGGGTTTGACGGGAACCGTCTAAACTTGATAGCGTGGTGTCCAAAAAGAAGGTCACCCGAGTGTTTTTTTTGCGGAGTGAAAAGGCATAGGTCCTATGCGAGCCCTTGATGTCCATGTCCATCCAAGTACGCGCGGTCTGGATGGCGATGCGTGCGCCTATTTCCGGAGAGAGCTGAGCGAAGTGCCCCGCACGGAAGAGACATTTGCCGGGCTTTTTACCCGGCATGACGTGAGGGCCTTACTGATCGGGTGGCATCCGTCCACAGTGAAAGAAGAGCCTCGCAACACTAACGAATATGTCATTGAGCTCGCCACGAACTATCCGGCTGCCTTCGCGGGAGTTCTCGCCTCGCTCGATGTGGGCGGTGAGAATCCGGATCGGCTCCTGCAGCGGGCCGCCGAGCTGTTGAAGAACCCCAGAGTCAAAGGGTTCAAGTTTCATCCTCCGGATCAGGGTTTCTATCCCAACGATAGAAAATATTATGGCTTGTGGGAAATACTGGCTTCCGGAAACAAGCCTGTGATGTTCCACGTCGGATTTACCGTCCTGGGGGCTAATAGCGAGGGAGGGAAGGGTATCGGCCTGGACTATGGACGCCCGATTCATCTCGACACCCTGGCGAGAGATTTCCCGAGAATGAAGATCATTGCGGCCCATCCGGGCTGGCCGTGGCAGGAGGAGCTCATCGGGGTCCTCACGCACAAAAAGAATATATACGTCGACACTTCCGGGTATCTTGCGGAGCAATTACCGGAGATGTTTCAGAGCGCGATTCGAGGGCGGCTGCAAGACAAGGCCCTGTTCGGGACGGATTTCCCGTACGTTGATCTGGGGCAGGCGCTAAGCAGCTTTGACAAGCTAGCTCTTAAGGACGCGGTTAAAGAAAAAATTCTCTTTTCCAACGCAAGCAGGTTGTTCGGGCTTTAAGCAAGAGGAGACAATTTCCAATGAAACGGGTTGCCATGTCTCTACTGGTCTTGTCGGCGGTTGGGATTCTCTCCGGCCCGTCTCGGCTGGAAGGCGCGGAACTGACCCGGATACGAATCGGATATCCGTCTCCCAGCGCCAGCTTTTCTCCGCTTTTTTCGGCTAAAGAGGCGAGGCTTTTCGAAAAACATGGTCTCGCAAGCGAGCTCCTGTACCTGCAGGGGGTGCAGATCACCCAGGTCCACGTCGCCGGATATGTCGACTTCACGGTCACGGGGGCGCCGCTGCCCCTGCGGGCTGCCGTGGAGGGAGCGGACTTGATCCTGGCGGCAAGCTCCATCGACAAGTTCATCTACAAGCTGATCGTGGAGCCTGGCATCACAAAGCCGGCGGATCTTAGAGGCAAGACCATCGGGATCACCACCTTCGGCTCGCTGCCGGATGTCGCCATCCGTCTGGTGCTGAGGCAGTGGGGGATGGACGCGGACAAGGACGTCAAGCTCGTTCAGGTGGGGAGAATGACCGATATGGTGGTCGCCTTGTCGGGGAAGAAAATCGAGGCGGGTGTCATCTCCGATCCGACCTCCTTTCAGGCGGAAAAACTGGGAATGAGGAGACTTCTGGATATGGCCGATGTCGATGTCGAGTTCGCCAATGTGGCCGTAGCCGTGAGCCGCGCCTACGTGAAGTCGCACCGGGACGTAGTCCTCAGGTTTTTGAAGGCCTATGTGGAGGGGACGCGGAGGTTCATGGCGGACAAGGAGTTCGGGATCAAGGCGCTCCGCAAATACACGGGGGCTCAGGATCAGGAGATTCTCGGCAAAACCTACGATCTCTTCGCCTCGAAGTACATCAAAAAGAATCCGGCCCTTTCCCTCAAGGGGGTGGAGACCACGCTGGCGATGATCGCGGACAGAAATCCCAAGGCCAAAGGCCGCAGGGCCGAGGAGTTTGTCGATACGAGCCTTATGGAGGAGTTGGAGAAAACCGGTTTTATGCGGTAAGAAAGGGGGAATAAGCCATGAAAGCGTTTTGCAGGCTTTGCCTGATCTTCTTGATGTTTTCGACTCTTTTTCGCCCGGCGGAGACGGAAGGGGCGAGTCTGACCCGAATCCGCGCCGGCTACCCGTCTCCCAGCGCCACCTTTTACCCGTTGTTTGCCGCGAAAGAGGCGGGTTTGCTGGAAAAATATGGCTTCGATACCGAAATGATCTACGTCCAGGGCGTGCAGTTGATCCAGGTCCACGTATCGGGACAACTGGATTTTTCGACGATCTCTGCCGTGGTCTATCTCCAGGCATCGGTAGAGGGGGCGGATCTCATACAAGTGGCGAGCTCCATCGACAACCAGCTGATGAAGTTGATGGTCCACCCGTCCATTTCAGGGCCCGCAGACCTCAAAGGGAAGACGATCGCGGTCACCCGTTTCGGCTCTCTCACGGATCTGCTCGTCCGCCCGCTGCTCAAGAAGTGGGGATTGGAGCCCATGAAGGATGTGAACCTCATCCAGATCGGCCGGATGCCGGACATGGCGCTGGCCGTTTCTCAGAGAAAAGTGGAGGGCGGGGTCATCTCCTTTCCCACCTCCTTGAACGCCGAGAAATTGGGCGTCAAGACCCTCTTCGACTTCGCCGAATCGGATTTCGACATTCCCGCCACCACGGTGGTGATCAGCCGGAAATACGGCCAGACGCATCGGGAGGCGGTGCTGAGATTTCTCAAGGCCTACATCGAGGGGACCCGCCGTCTGATGACGGATAGAGAGCTGGGCATCAAAGCGCTCAGGAAGTACGGAGGGGTCAGCGACCGGGATCTCCTGACCTACACGTATGACCTCTTCACTACCCGCTATATAAAGAAGATTCCGAAAGTCAATCCCAAAGGGGTGGCAAATTCGCTCAGCTTGATCGCGGAAAACAACCCCAAAGCTAAAGGTCGCAGGGCGGAAGAATTCATGGACACAAGCTTTATGGACGAGCTGGAAAAAACCGGCTTCATAAAATCCGTTTGGCCATGAGGCGGGGGAGGGGCGTCATTAGAGCTGCCGGATTCATTCTGTCTCTTTTCCTTGCTGCGCCGGTTTTTGCCCAGGCGAAGCTCGAAAGGATGCACGTAGGCTACAGCGCTCAGGCCGGCGCGTTCGCGCCGATCTGGATTACCAAAGAGGTGGGGTTCTTCAAAAAGAACGGTCTGGATGTCGATCTGGTTTTCATACCCGGCGGACCGACGGCCGCCGCCGCGCTGATGGCCGGAGAGATGCAGGTGGTAGCCATGGCCGGGCCGGCAATCGTTACCAGCAACCTTGCCGGTTCGGATCTGGTCATGATCGCGGGTATCGTGAACACCTTCGCCTTCCAATTTGTGACCATAAAAGAAATCACCGCGCCCGCCCAACTGAAAGGGAAAAGGATCGGCGTCAACCGCTTTGGCGCGGCGCCGGATGTTGCCGCCCGTTACGGGTTGAAACATATGGGCATCGATCCCCGCGAGGTGGTGATCCTGCAACTCGGGGAACAGGCCACGCGCCTTGCGGCGATGAAGGCGGGAAGTCTTGAGGCCGCCATCCTGCTTCCTCCTATTACGACTATGGCGCAAAAGGAAGGGATGAATGTGCTTTTGGACATGTCCGAAATAGGGGCCGAGTTCCAGATCACAGGCCTGGCCGGCAGCCGGAGTTTTACCGTACAGAAACGGCCATCGGCGCTAAGGTTCATGCGCGCCTTTGTCGAAGGGATCCACTACTACAAGACGCGCAGGAAGGAGAGCATGGATATTATCGCCAGGTACATGCGCACGGACGACATGGAGGCAGTCGGGGCAACCTACGACTATTTTGCTCTCAAGATCGTGCCCAAGAAGCCCTATCCGTCCCTTAAGGGAATCAAGGCCCTGTTGGATCTTGCGGCGAAGGAGCGGCCGGAGGCCGCGCGGGTTTCTCCGGAGCGTATGGTGAATGCGACGCTTTTAAAAGAACTCGATGACAGCGGCTTCATTGATCGGCTGTATCAATAGCGTTCTTAACTTTCCTGTCTGTCAAGCCAGACACCGTTACACCGTCACGAGATGGTGCCGCCCTGGAGACGCAAGTAATCTTCGCCGTTGTCGAAGTTCGGATCCCTTGCGGACTCGAAATAGCAAAAAGGTAATCCAGACCCGCGGTCCCCGTCGGAAATCTCCCCTTGCCCGGACATATCATATATGATATAAAGACCCAGTGGAAAGCTTGAGGTCGTGGGAGATTGAGTACTATCAGACCGCCGGAGGGTCGGTCCCTGTCGCTGAATTCGTCGACAGCCTTTCACCTCAAGCCAAAGCGAAATACATTCGTTCTCTGGAGCTGTTGGAGCACTACGGCCTGCTTCTCCGGGAGCCTTGGGTTAAGAATATCCCGAATGTTCCAAAGCTAAGAGAACTAAGATTCACGTCCTTCGGCGAGATTTACCGCTTCTTCTTTTTTCCGGCCACCGGCAGAAAACTGATACTGCTACACGGATTTAAAAAGAAAACTCAGGAAACACCGAGGCGAGAGCTGCAGACGGCCGAAGCGCGAATGAAAGACTATATTCAACAGCATGGGGGTAAGCCATGAATTTTCGCCAGCACAAGGAAAGGCTTCTAAAAAACTCAAAGGTCCGCAAAGAGTACGAAAGGCTGGGCCCGGAATTCCAGCTGGCTCAGAGTTTAATCAGGGCCAGGCTGAAGAAGGGATGGACCCAGGCCGAACTGGCACGACGGGTCGGTATGCAACAGCCCAACATCGCTCGCCTCGAAGGCGGGAATTATGATCGAGTTTCCTTGCCTACCCTTAAAAAGGTGGCTCGGGCGCTTGGAGCGGAAATCGAGATCAAGCTCTCCGCCTAAAGAACTGGCAAGCAGCTTCTTTTTCTTGCCCGGTCATTTCGACGTTTCGAGAATTCTCAAAAGGTGGAAAGGTGGGCAAATTGGGAAGAAGTCAGGACCGGCGGGCTTCAATTTTGACGAGCACGAGTCACGAACACGAGCACGGCTCTTTAGTGTTGCCTTGTAATGCGGAGCCTTCGTCGCAATAAGTCAAAAGTCAGGCCTGACCCTCGACCCCCATTGTTGAGGCTGACATCGTCCACATTGAACGGCGGATTGGCGAGCACATAGTCAAACGCGCCGAAACTGCCGAAAGCATCCTCGTCAGGAACCCTTGCCGCTGTGCTGCCGGACTTCCCCTAGCAACTCATCCACGTTGTAGTGCGCAAAATATTCTTTTCGCCACTGCTGGTAATCGAAGGGCTCGCGGGAAACCAACGCGAGGAAACGCAATGCCTCCACGGGGCCCAGCTTGTCGGCCAGGGCCCGGGCGGCCTGCTGTCGCAGCTCCTGTTCAGTAAGCAATTTAGCCATGGGTCGATACCTCATCTAAATATGCCACAGGATTGATCACTCGTAAAGCGATCCCTAACCGCTGGGCACGCCTAAGCAGAATATCGTCACAGGTCAGCAAAACATCCGCCCCTCCAACCTCCGCTGATGCCAAATGTGCTGCGTCCAGCGCCGGGATGCCATGCTGTGCGATTTGCCGAGCTCGCTCTTGAAGGTTGACGCTCACTGTCACTACCGCCTCCGCTCGACCCTCCCAGAGTCCAATCTCGTCCCGGCGGTCCGGTTTGGGATGCCTGGCGTTCTCAAAGGTAAGCACCCAGGACCATATTAAGGCGTCGCGTCCTTCAATTATTCGCGTCAAAATAGCAAAGATTGCCTCGGTCTCGCGACGAATTCGGTCCTGGCCTTGATCATCAAATGGGCGATTGAAACAGCTCAAATCAATGTATAGCCGCATCCTCGATTGGCTCTCTTCTGGTTATTCCTTTTCACCCGATCCACGAAATCTCCTCGCGGGGGTGGGGAGCGGTGCGCGAAGAATCAAAGGTGTGCCGACTCAAGCCGCTCTCAGCCGGGCGAGCTCGAACTCTCTAAAATTGCAGCGATCTTACGTCATTTAACCTTGCCGTGACAAGCCTTTTTGGGTGGATGCCGGGTGTTTGGTGGCAAGCGCATGGCCGGCAAGACAACAAAACAGCCACACATCCACGTTTCGAGGCAAAGAGGTCAAGCCTGCGCCCCGGGAAACGGCCTAGGTATAACGGCCGCTCCATAGCTCGGCCAAAAACTCTTCCCACGGAAGAATCGTCACCGCGTCCATCTTCCGTCTCCGGCGCTCCAGACTCACACAGAGATATCTTTTGAGCTTCTTTTCCTCCGCGAGCGCATAGAGGGGTTTCACGTCTTGGGATGAGATGTTTTCTTTGGCTTTTACTTCAACCGCCGTATGGTCAGCGATAATAAAATCCACTTCAAAACCTGAGGCCGAACGCCAATGACTCAGAGGTTCTCCCGAGACGTAGTCGCGGTAACTCGTGAGTTCATGCATCACATAGGTCTCAAAGGCTTCGCCGAATTCAGGCGTGCCGGGTCGAAATTCCCGCCCCTGGAGCGCCGAGACCACGCCCGTGTCAAAGAAGTAAAACTTCGACGAGGCCAGCGGTTTTCTTTTCTTTGATTTTTTCCAGGCGGGAAGCTCGTGGAGAACCAATGTGTCTTTCAGAATCTCGAAATACTCGTACACGGTGGTGCGGGCCACCTGGGCATCGTTGCCCACATTGGTAAAATTAACGATGGTGCCGTTGCAGAGCGCTGCAACTCTAAGAAACCGGCTGAAGGCAGGGATGTTGCGGGTCGCCCCCTCGGCGACGATTTCCTGTTGTAGATACGATCCGGCATAGGCTTCAAGGTCGGCGCGCGGGTCGTCGGAAAAATAGATCGACGGAAGCAAGCCTCTTTCCACGGCTCGTCTGAGATCGAACAACGGCCCCAACTCGCGGCGGGTGAGCGGATGCAGATATTGCGTTCGTGCCCGACCTCCGAGAAGATTCACCCCGCCCCGACGAAGGCTGCGGGCGCTGGAGCCCGTCAGCAGGAATCGAACGCCCTTCTCTTCGATGAGTCGGTGCACCTCGTTCAATAGAATCGGCAGGCGCTGGATTTCATCAACGACAACCACGCGATCCTGTGACGAGAGTTCCTGAGCGATACGGGAAGGGCTGCGGCTTAGAGCCAGATAAACTGATGTATCAAGAAGATCGTACGTCTTGACCTCCCCGAGAGACCGCCGGACCCAGAAGGTCTTACCGGTCTGTCTCGGCCCGAAAAGAAAAAAGGATTTTTTCGCAAGGAGGTCTCGCAAGTTGAGCATGCGCTCGATAACCGGGGTTCCCGGAGGGCTTGGAAACTGCGACGAGTCCATCGTCATATATCATGACAAATGACGACTCTCTCGTCAACAAGACTACCCCGCAATTTTTCACCCATGCTCATGCGTTGTTGGGTTCCTCTGTTCGGCCAGCACGACGTTTGGCGGCGTCTCTGCTTACCGCCTATAGAGCAAACATTTCCTGGAGGACAGTTAAAATCCTGCCTAGCGTTGCCGGCGGCAGCCGCCCGAGCCTGCTCACCAATCGTTCGTGATCAACAGCACGGATTTGATCGAGAACTACATGCCCGGCTTTGCCTTCGAAACGGCATGGAATCCGGAACGGATATGGATGCCCGCCTGTCGTCAGCGGAGCGATGATGAATGTGTATCGAAGCGCGTTGGCGTCGACTCGTCAAGCAGCCGATCCTCGCCCCGCTTTCGCAACTGTTTTGCGGCCTCGGCCCAGCCCGACCGGGGTTTTTCTGTTGGTGTGATGATGATGGCACCCTGTCGAGCGCGCACTTCTACCTCATCGGTGAGACCAGCTTCCTCGATTAGAGGCTTGGGAATCCGGACACCTCGCGAATTACCAATTCGTACAAGACGAGCCTTCATATCTGATCTGAAACCTCCTGTTTGTGCTTACAATGTAGTCACGGCGGAGATCCAAGTCAAGCGGCGCACAGGCAGGCTAATGACTAATACAAACGTATTAAGTCAGTTGACATTCGAGGGGAACAAGCCTTCCGGCCGCAGCCGATGGGCCCCATCCTCGCTATGCTCGGAATCTCAAATGCCAGATCTCAAATTTCAAATTGGCTATCTGAGATTTGGAATTTGAAATCCCGAAGGGCTTGTCTGCGGCCTTCAGGCTCGCCCCCCTCTCAAGGCGGGTAACGTTTTTAAAGACGTTTGTATTAGATACGCTGCTCAGCAAGGTTATGGTTTGCGCCGGATAGGGTTGGGAACCTGATCCTGAACGAAAGCTAGAACGAATCGTAACTTTCTGATAAGGTCGCGTCATTTACTGAGAATGGAACTTCGATAGCAAGAGAGGAGAGTTCCTGAAATGGCTGATCTGGGAAGCGGAGAACGAACGGCCGCGCAGGCTTATCTGGAGGTGGCTGCGGCGCACGGGATCGAGTACATTTTCGGGTTGCCGGGGACGAGCGGCCAGGAGTTCATCGGGACTATTGCCGAACAGGAAAGGGTCCGTTTTATTCTAGCCCTCCATGAGACCTGCGTGGTCTCCATGGCCGACGGGTATGCGCGCGTCACCGGTCGCCCTTCCCTGGCACAGGTCAGCACGCTTCCGGGAACGGCGAACTCCATCGGCGCGCTCTACGACGCTTACCGGGACAGGTCCCCTGTGATCGTCACCTCCACCCACGTGGATACACGGATTATGGGGCGCGATTCTCATACGGAGGGGCGCGACCTGGTAGAGCTGACGCGCCAGTTTACCAAGTGGAGCTGGGAGGTTCATAGGTCGGATCGAATCGTCGAGGCATTGAACCGGGCCTTCAAGGTGGCCTCAACTCCGCCGAGGGGTCCGGTCTATCTCTCCTTGCCGAGTAATCTTCTTGCGGAACCGGTCGTGGGGGAGACGGCGAAGGCCAAGCGCTCCCGCATCCTTCCCCGCATTGCGGGCTATCCCGAGGGGATTAAGGAGGCGGCCTCGCTGCTGGCGGATGCCAGGAGGCCTTTGATTGTGGCGGGGAGCGGCGTGGCGACAGCCGGCGCCACAGAAGAGCTGATCCGGCTGGCGGAGATGGTGGTGGCGCCC
>Ga0209211_10013276_pt1 | contig 10233 bp, 8 predicted proteins | sample RifGroA2_FD_183992 | JGI IMG/M metagenome (GOLD analysis project Ga0209211, IMG submission 183992) | Groundwater microbial communities from Rifle, Colorado, USA - Groundwater A2 (SPAdes) (version 2) | ecosystem: Environmental > Aquatic > Deep subsurface > Groundwater | place: Rifle, Colorado...
GTGCGCTTGTGGAAGGTGACCTCGTCGATCCCGAAGGGCTCGCGAAAGGTGGACAACATCCCGATCAAGGGCTCCCCGATGGTACCGGTCCCAACCACGTGAACAATTTTCTTCCCCATGGTCCCACCTCCGCAAGAATTTGGTGCTCTCTCGGACGGGTTGTTCCAGTGAGATTTTACGTATACTATATTTCCCAACCGAGAAAAAGAGAGTCGTGGCGGTGGCGCGTGCGAGGGGAAAATCGCGGGAAACCAAAAGGCTAACCTGGGGACCAGACATGGCACAAGAAATCGTTCGAGCAGAATCTTTCTTTGATCGCCGGTTCGGCATCTCCTCGCGAGATCTGGACAGGGTCCTGGACCGGGCGCTGGAAAAGAAGGCGGATTACGCGGATCTCTATTTTGAGTACCGCGTGAACGAGGCGGTCAGTCTCGAGGAGGGGATCGTCAAGAACGCCTCTCAGTCCACCGCCAACGGAGTTGGGGTCCGGGTGCTGGCGCAGTCGAAGACTGGCTACGCCTACACGGACGATATCACGATCGAGAAGCTCGAGCTGGCCGCCCGCACCGCTCAGCATATCGCCCATGATCAGGGATCTCCGCTTCCCGTGCCGGTAGGCTCGGAGCGGTCAGAGGCGCACGATCTCTATCCCGTAAAGAGCTCGGCCACGGAGGTTGCGCTGGAGAAAAAGATTGAGCTCCTGTGTGAGATGGACCGGTTTGCCCGCAGCCTCGATGCCAGAGTCAAGCAAGTTTTCGTATCCTTTGCGAGCGAGCACAAAGTGGTTCTCGTCGCTTCTTCGCAGGGGTGGGTCGTCGGCGATATTCAGCCGCTCAGCCGCCTCAATATCACTTGTATCGCGGAGGAGCGGGGGAACCGGCAGATGGGCACGTTCGGCGGTGGGGGAAGGGTCGATTTCGACTTTTTTACCGCGGCAAAGGCTTACGAGCGATATGCTCGAGAGGCCGTGCGCCAAGCGCTTTTGAATCTCGAGGCCGAAGATGCCCCGGCGGGGATGATGGATGTGGTGTTGGGGCCGGGCTGGCCAGGGATTCTGCTCCACGAGGCCATCGGGCACGGTCTCGAGGCCGACTTCAATCGGAAAAAGATTTCCGCTTTCACGGATCGGATCGGGCAAAAGGTCGCTTCGGAACTCTGCACGGTGGTCGATGACGGGACCATCCCGTCGCGCCGCGGCTCGCTGAATTTGGATGATGAAGGAACCCCGACTCGCCGGACGGTCTTGATCGAGAAAGGCGTCCTTAAGGGATATCTCCAGGACCGGTTGAATGCGGCTCTTATGAAGATGCCGCTTACGGGCAACGGGCGTCGCCAAAGCTATGCCCATATCCCCATGCCGCGGATGACCAACACTTTCATGCTCGCCGGCGAGACGCCTGCGGAGGATATCATCCGTTCCGTAAAAAAAGGGCTCTACGCGGTGGCCTTCGGCGGCGGCCAGGTGGACATCACCAATGGAAAGTTTGTCTTTTCGGCCAGCGAGGCGTACCTGATCGAGGACGGCAAGGTCGCCCGGCCGGTCAAAGGCGCCACCCTGATCGGCAACGGCCCGGATGTCCTAACGCGGGTCTCCATGGTCGGTACGGATCTCAAGTTGGATGAAGGGATCGGGACCTGCGGCAAAGACGGACAGTCGGTTCCCGTTGGGGTTGGGCTTCCCACGATCAGGATTGATGGAATTACCGTCGGAGGAACGGTTTCGTGATCGTGATTCGTGATCGCATGGGAAAGTGGTCAGTTATCAGTCCCCGCAAATCCCCCTCTTTTCCCCCTTTGCCAAAGGGGGATGAAAGGGGGATTTCACCGGAGAACGGGAACGGGTAATTGAGAACGAGCATCAGCCACGAGCACGAGTAGCGATATGAACATGGAACGCTTAGACCTGAGCCAAGACCTCGCCCGTGAAATTCTCGCCACGGCGCGCGCGGAAGGCGCCTCCGCCGGCGATGTGATGATGGTGGAAAGCGAGTCTTTCTTTGTCACGGTGCGGCTGAGTGAAGTCGAAAAGATCAGCCAGGCACAGGAGAAGAGATTAGGCCTGCGCTTGTTTTTTGGCTCGAGCTCAGCTTCGGCATCGACCTCGGATGTTTCCAAGACCTCCATTGAACGACTGATCGAGGCGACCTGCAAAATGGCGCGTGCGACCGCGCGCGACGAGTATAGTGGTCTGCCAGCGCCAGGGGATCTTGCGGTCTCCCTGCCGGACCTTGACCTCTTCGATGGCGAAGCTCGCTCGCTTACGGTCGAGGAAAAAACGCGGCTTGCCCTCGCGACCGAAAAGGCGGCTCTTGACTTTGACCCCTGCATGACCAACTCGGAAGGGGCCGAATTTTCCAGCCAGTTCGGCCGCGTCATTTATGCCAACAGCCACGATTTTGCCGGCGAATACCGAGGGTCCACTTTCAGTCTATCGGTTGTCCCAGTGGCCGCAAGGGATGGATCGATGCAGCGCGACTATTGGTATTCCTCGCAGCGAAAGTTTTCCCGACTGGCTTCGCCCCAGAGCGTCGGGAGAAGGGCGGCCGAGCGCGCCTTGAGACGGTTAGGCGCGCGCAAGATCAAGACCCGCGAGGTGCCCGTTGTCTTCGAACCGGAGATCGCCGCTTCCCTGCTGCGTCAACTCTCCGCCGCGCTGTCGGGCTATTCGCTGTACAAGGGAGCCTCCTTTTTAATGGGGAGGCTCGGAGCGAGAATCGCCTCGGAGCAGGTGACGGTCCTCGATGACGGAGTGATCCCTGGAGCGCTCGGGTCGAGGCCGTTCGATGCCGAGGGGCTTCCCACCAGGAAGAAGACCGTCGTGGAAAATGGGGTACTGCAAAGCTATCTGCTCGACACTTACAGCGGCAGGAAACTAGGCCTTCCCGCCACCGGTAATGCCTCCCGTTCGGTCGGGGAACCTCCCGGTGTGGCCCCGACCAATTTTTACCTGGCCCCCGGGTCCCATCGTCCGGAAGAGATCATCGCCTCGGTCCAGGAAGGCTTCTACGTGACCGAGCTGATCGGCTTTGGCGTGAATCTCGTTACCGGCGACTATTCGCGCGGGGCGGCGGGTCTATGGATTGATAAGGGTGAATTGGCGTATCCGGTAGAGGAAGTTACGATTGCGGGGAATCTCAAGGAGATACTGCTGAATATAGAAATGGTGGGGAATGATCTTGAGATGCGAGACAGAATCTCCGCGCCGACTATCAAAATATCCCGTATGACAGTGGCGGGGGACTGAACCCAAGGGTTACAGGCTTGAAGAGTTACAGAGTTTCAGGGCAAAAGGACCCTTAATCCGTGAAACCCTTGATCCCTTACACGTTTTCTACACTAACTTGTAGCCCGCTTTTAGAACGGCCCGCAGCAGATCATCGAGTTTTGACTGCTTGGGATCGAATTCGACCACCGCGACGCTTCGTTCCAGGCTGTAATCGATGCTCTCGACTCCCGGAACGGCCTTGAAGGCCTCTGTCAGTTTGGGGATAGCCTCAGAAGTGAGATCCATCACGGAAATAATGGCGGTCTTGGTGTTCACTGAGGCTGCCAATCTGACAAATTCATCGGGCCTTTGCAATAAAGAGCCGCTTCCATCCTAACTAATCACAATACTCCAAATTCCCCGATTTTCCTAAGGTAAGGATAAGAAGGATAAAAAGGATAAGACGGAAATAAAAATAACAGGAAAGAAGGTAGATAAGACGGCCCTTGAAGTTGAGAATGGGAGCGGCAGGAAGTTGAGAGTCGATGTGACGGTCACACCGAAAACCGCGACCACACCGGCAACCTCGGTTGCACCGACGAACCCGGCCACAACCAAGACTCCTTGACCCTGCATGATGGCTCTATCACCCTGACGGGAGTGGAGGTAATCAAAAGAGCCTGCCTTCCGTGACGAGATGATCGCCTTCAGCAAAGAGGTGCGATTTGCTTTTCATTCTGCCCTTAAATGCCTTGTTTGTAGAGAGAGCAAACCAGGCCAGCGTTTTCCGCCGTCTGTTCCGCGTTATGGACGTGCGTACGGGAGTGTTAGAAAGGAACTCCATCAAGCTGGCGGGCCTTTACAATGAGCTTAAAAACGCTTGGGATCAAATACCCCACGTTCGTGACGAAGCCAGTAAGGTTGCCCAAGTCCGCAAAAGTCACCGACCGGTCTCGGTGTTTGTGATCTGCCCCGAACAACCCTTGTCATCAACACCGCCGAGTTCAGGAAGACACGAGAGGCAGGGGAAGCTTTTGATCTTATGTATGCTGCGACGAAGGCGGAATTGACGGATCGGTTCGGCGAGCACACCGACCCGAATTGGATCAGAATGACCTTGGATAATCCCCAGGGGGAGCGACGCCGGAAAGACGATTTCTAGTGTACAGATGTTTCTGGTTAACACAAGAAAGCGGAACAAGGATGGGACCGTCGGACATGAGGGGATGCCGAAACGGGGAATATAAAGTTTATGAGTTCAAAAAAGTATCGGAGGGAAAGGAAGCAAAGGAGTGGACATTAGAGGATATCCCGGCCGTAAAGAGATACTCTTCAATGCTGTTCCAGGCATTTGGGAGAACACGGGCGCGGACCCTAGCCTGATCGACGTAATGACATTATCAACGATCTCTTAGAAAGGGAGACCTAAAATGGCTCGGAAAATGCTGATTGTCCATGGCTACTCGGACGGCTCCGTGAGCTTCACGAAGCTCCGGGATTATTTTGTTAATCAAGGTCTTTATGAGAGAGGCAATGTTTATGTCCTAGACTATGCGAGCATGGATGATGACGCCACTTTCAAGGATTTTGCGGACAAGTTGGACGATGACTATAAGAGAATATTTAAGGGAGAAAGAATCGACGTGGCTTGTCACAGCACGGGAGCACTGGTTGTTAGGACATGGCTGGCACTCCGGAGAGAAACCCAAAAGGCGCTCGGCCAACAACTAGATTGCCCTGTCGAACATCTCCTAATGTTTGCGCCTGCCAACTTTGGTTCGGATCTTGCCAAGCTGGGGCAATCGTTTCTCGGTAAAGTCGGGTCGACCTTCTTCAATTCCAATCGCAGGCCCGAGGATTTTTTGGAATCTGGAAAGGCAGTCTTGCAGGGGCTCGAGTCTGGTAGTCCGTTTCAATGGTCCCTCTCTCAATACGACCTGTTTCAGGATAACTACTTCAACCCCAAAGGCGCTAGCGATTCGATTTGCTACCCATTGGTCTTTGCGGCTGGCAACAATTACGGAGGTTCTTTTGAGGCACGTATTCTCAAGAATAGGGCTAAGCCTGGAACCGACGGGACAGTCAGGATCTGCGGGACCTCGCTGAACAGTCGGAAACTGATGGTGTGTTTTGAAGGGGGCGACCCCGTCACTCGATGGTTTCCGGAGACGAAATTTGGAAACATTCCTTTTGCGGTTTTTGATGGCTTCAATCATAGCTCTATCATCGATGCTGATCAAAGATCGTTTTCCGATGTAATGGGGCCGGGGTCTTTGATCTCGCAAGCTCTCAAGGTTGATAGCGTTCAGCGATATGAGGAAATGGCAAAACTATTTGAGCAGAAGTCGGAGGAGAATTACGCGAAAATGAACGACGCTTGCAAGGACAAATACCAGCAGTTCTTTTTTAGGGTTCGCGATGACGTAGATTGCTTGGTTGAAGATTTCTTTTTAGATTTTTTTGTTCTTGATGCAAATGGGGACCTCAGCAACGATCTCACCAAGGAATTCGATGATAACTTTGAGTCCCAGTTCTATACACACTCTGAGCATCAGGCCCACAGAATAATGATGGTTAACTACAATAAGTTAGAAGACTTCTTCCAAAAACTGGTAAACGCGAGAGCAAAATTGGCTTTCAATATTACAGCCAAGTCCTCTCTCCCGGATGTCAACTATAGAAAGGCGGACTTTGTGGTGTTCGATGGGGCGAGAGCTGCGTTGGGTGGCATTACCTTTTTCTTTCCCAACACGACGACCCTTGTAGACATTGTTTTGGACCGCGTTGAATCCGACAAACTTTTGAACGTGAAACCGGCTTGAGGAACACCGCGTTGATAAGGTGAAACCGACGGCAGCCGATGTTGAACGCTAGGACGCTAGCAAGAATCAGCGAGTATGGATGCCAGGCATATCGGCTGACGAGAAAAGGGAGGGCATATGAGATGTGCGATGCGGTCCAGGCGGAGACCTACAAGATTGACGGCGTGGAGGTCTCCAACTTCGTGCTACCGCTCTACTTTACCGGGAGTGAGGAGGTAGGCGGGCGCAACGATTTCCTCGGCGGGAGCCATAGCGGGAAAACGCTCAGATCATTCGGGGTTAATCCCGGAGGATATATCGGCTTCTTTAATCCCCAGACCGGGCAGCACGAGACCTTCTCGCGGAAAGGGGACCAGGAAGCACAGGAGCGGATGAAGATCAAACTGCAGGCCAAGGCTGCCCGCCGGGCAATCAGATACCAGCGATTTCCAGTTCATAGCGCTGCAGCAAAGAAAGCTGGACAACAGCCGCGCCATCCCTAAAAGCCCAACGGACGCTGGTATAACCCTTTTAATCCGGAAAGGCTACGGTTAACGGTGAATTTCACTTGGGACCCGACTCCCTGGCTGTCTCCGCCATCACCCTTTCACGTCTAAAGACCCTCTCAATAACTTCTGACCGCTTCTGCTCCTTCATCGCCGGGACTATGGTTTCCATAGCCTGAGATAACAACGTTGCCATTAACCGCTGACAGAATTACTTTGCCACAACACTAGAAATTTATCGTATTGACAGAACTAAAATTCTTATGTAAGGGTTAGCCACCGAAGCGGATCTTCAGGGGGCGCAGGGTGGCCTACGCAAAATGGTCCTATCTATTCCATGGGAAAAGACTCCATCTTTCTTTTAGCCCCTAAATTCAGAAAGTCGGAGGTCAAGAACCGGATATTCCGATCGAGCATTTCGGGCTGGTTCGACAACGATAGCGGCTTCGCGGAACCGGCGCGAACTGGCGCCCGATCTGTTTCGGCTCAGCAAGTGTCCGGACCTGATCGGGCACAGGGGTTACGACCGCGGCACCAACCTGCCCGACGACAAGGGAGCGATCATCGAGTTGTGGAAGACTCTGTGAGCGCCGGCAGCCAATACAGTCATGAAGACAACCCGGCAGGCACAACTGTTAACCATGTCCCAGGCTCAACTCGACGCGCTTTTCACCAACAGCCCCACAGGCGCAATCCCCAACGGTGAAGCGGATGGCACCGCGATCGTCGTTCCCGGTACGAAATACAGCCCTGAGATCGCCAAATTCATCAACCATTTCGGGTGGCAGGGCAAAGTATTCGACGCAAAAAAGGGCGTGCTGAAAAACAGGATTACCGCTTTCGGGCTGAACGCCATCATCGCCAAGGTGTACAAGGCGCCGAGCTGGCTCGACGGCAAGGAGTGCATCGTTCTTGACTATTCCGAGACTTCGCTCGTCGCAAAGTGGATTCGCGATGAAATTCGCCGGATCGGGCCGGGTTTTTATCTGGGAAAGGTTTACTGGGGCAAGAAGCGGCTGATCGATTTTGCCCTGAAGTTCTAACCGATCGTCGCCGTTATGCAGGAAACCGCCTCTTTGGAGGCCCTCTTGAACCCGGGTAGTGCAGGCGACTTTTTCCAGATCGACAACCCGCCTGCATTCGATCCGGCCGCTACGAACCTGTACGTGCGCCGCAATACTCTGTGGCTGATCCCAAGCTGGCCCTGCATCCCGGAGCCATCGTCGCAACTGCGGACCTGACTTAAGCAAAAATCATTCTTCGCCGTGACTCCACAATTACATTTCATGGTGGGCGCTTTGGATGTGGGCCGAAATATCTCAGCGCTTCACGCCAGACGGGCAGAGGGCAACGCCATCGAAGACGTGTGGTTGTCACGGCGAAAATCTGACTCTTCGGCTGATGTGTCGGCAAAGGGCTTTCTCGAACCTGAATTTTCCGGGACCGAGATGATGAGCGTAGCTGTTTACCCGGAGCTGGATAACGGAGGTTGAATTCTTATGACCGACACGAAGGTAATGTCGCCGATCAAACGTGCCTTAAGCGGGATCGGCTTGGTCGCTGTCGTTCTATTCGTAGTCATTCTGGCGGCAGGCGCCTATCTTATCGGGCGGTTTAGCGTGGACTCTCCGGTCGATTACCAGGATAACATTGAGCACTTCAAATACGGGTCGCTTGGCAGCGAGCACGAGTTTGGCATGCCCTATTGGATCTGGAGAGCTCTCCCCGAGGTTTTTGCGGACAAGCTTCCGGGCACAGATTGGGAATCCCTGGGCTTCGTCTTTGAAAAAGGAAAAGACCTGCCTGTGGGTATCTCCAGACGCAGATACCGGGGTTTTGATCTCGTCTGGTTGAATTGCGCCTTCTGCCACACCGGCACGGTACGGGATACACCCGAGAGTAGCCCGAGAGTTTATGCTGCCATGCCCGCCAATACTTTCGATTTTCGCGCCTTCATGCGGTTTCTCTTTGCTGCCGGGGAGGATCGGAGGTTTACGCCGGAGCGGATTCTGCTCCAGATCAAGACGATACGAAAAAGAGAGAAATTGGATGATTTGCCGTTGATCGACCGGCTCATCCTGCGATTCTACGCGATTTACTACATGCGGGAGCGCATCTTGACGTTGCGCGACAGGCTTAGCTTTATTAAAGAGGAACCCGAGTGGGGCCCGGGGCGCGTCGATACCTTCAATCCTTTGAAGGCTTATTTTAATTTTCCGATTGAAAAGCTTCCAAAGCGCGAGCGGATTGGCACGACGGACTTTCCATCAATTTGGAACCAGGGGCAGCGCCGTGACCTCAAGATGGAACTTCACTGGGACGGGAACAACGTCTCGCTGGAGGAGCGCAACCGCAGCGCCGCCATGGGGGCAGGCGTGACGCCGCCTACTGCGGATCGGCTGCGGATGAAGCGGATTGCAACCTGGCTGTTGACACTTCCCGCGCCGCCGTATCCCTATGAGGTCAATAAGGAACTGGCCGCGCAAGGCGCTCCCCTCTACAAAAAGTATTGCGCAGACTGCCACGGTACGAGTGGACAGGATTTCCGCGGCGCGCTTGTGGGAAAGGTCACGCCCATTGAGGAAATCAGAACCGACAGGCATCGGCTCGATTCCTACACCTACGATCTGGCGGTCAACCAGAATACGATTTTTGCCGGATACGGGGAGGAGCGCTTCAGTCATTTCCGTAAGACCTATGGTTACGCCAACATGCCGCTCGATGGCGTCTGGCTGCGCCCGCCGTATCTGCACAATGGTTCGGTTCCTACTCTGCACGATTTGCTGGAACCGAGTCCGAAGCGGCCTAAGGCCTTCTACCGCGGCTACGACGTATACGACCAGAAGAAGCTGGGGTTTATGTCCACTGTTGCGGAGGAGAAGGGACGAAAGTATTTTCTCTACGATACCAAAGAGCCGGGGAATTTCAATGGAGGACATGAAGGTTACCGGTACGGGACGGAACTTTCTCCGGCGGCGAAAGAGGCTCTAGTGGAATATCTCAAGACCTTCTGAGTGGTCGGTTGGCAGAACCAAAGGAGCAGGAGGAAGAATGGCTGAAGCACGGAAAAAAAGAACAGGCTGGAAGATATGCCTCGCAGTTGTCGTGCTGCTGGCAGCCGCCGGAGGCATTATCGGTTGGCAAAAGCTCTTCCGTGAGGAGCCGCAGCCGGAATGGGCCAGGTCCACGCCTGAAATGCGCTTCAAGTACGGCTCGATCGGAGCAGAATACGACGCCGGCATTCCGTACTGGATCTTTTACGTGCTGCCGCGCATGTTTCCGGAGAAACTGCCCGGGCCCGGCGGTTATGCCTCGTTAGGTGTGGCGTGGGAACAAGGACAGGAGCTGCCGATCGGTTTCACCAAAAAAGTCATCGGCTTCCCGCGCGTGGCCAATAACTGCGCCTCGTGCCATACTGCAAGCTATCGCAAGAACCCCAATGAAAACCCGACCTTCGTACCGGCAGGCCCCAACCACACGCTTAACCTCGAGGCGTTCTTTCGTTTCGTAGTGGATTGCGCCAAGGATGCGCGGTTCAATGCGGATGAGATCATGAGTGAGATCGCGCTGGTCTACAGACTGTCGTGGCTCGATCGGGCCATCTACCGCTACATCCTGATCCCGATCACCAAGAAGCGCTTGCTTGAACGCGAGCAACAGTTCGCGTGGGTCTATCGCAAGGACTTCCCCGAATGGGGCCGCGGGCGCGATGACGCCATGA
>Ga0209211_10013277_pt1 | contig 10233 bp, 10 predicted proteins | sample RifGroA2_FD_183992 | JGI IMG/M metagenome (GOLD analysis project Ga0209211, IMG submission 183992) | Groundwater microbial communities from Rifle, Colorado, USA - Groundwater A2 (SPAdes) (version 2) | ecosystem: Environmental > Aquatic > Deep subsurface > Groundwater | place: Rifle, Colorado...
GTATTAAGAAATCGTCTTATTTTTCTTTTTTAAGAAGAGAGCGATTAATAGAAAGATAAATGCAATTGATAATCCAAAGACAAATAATTTATTTTTTACTACAGTCTCTAATCCTTTTATCTGACCGACGTTAACAACAGTTGTGGTTGGCGTTGGTTCACCATTTAATTCCGCTGATTCAGTTGCTTCTCCGAGTACTCCGGCTTCAAATCCGGCTGGAACTCCGGCAATAAATCCTCCGCTTGGTGCAGCCGAGATTTCGTTAGAAAAATCTCCTGGCATACAGCCATTACCGGCTCGAACTTTAAAGTAGTAAGTCGCTCCGCCTGATAAACCGCTAACTGTGTATGAAGTCGTGTCTTTGCCGCCAATGTTAGGATTACCATATGTTTGTTCGCCTGGAGATGTACCAAAGGTCATCAAATAATACGAAACTGGGTCAGAAGCTTTTAACCAAGTCAAAGTGACGCTGTTGACTCCGGCCACCGCACTTAATAAAGTTGGGGCACTGCCTGGTTTTTGATCGTTACAAACCGGGGCCGTGGCTCCGGCAACAGTTCCTCCTCCACCACCACCATTTGGAGTATCGGTCTTAAAGCTATTTTCAGCGCTAACTGTTTCAGGTGAGCCATGGGAGATGGTTCTATAATAATAAGTAGTTCCAGAAGTTAGACCTGTCAAACCAACTGCATGAGAAGTGACTTTTGCTGAATCTTCTATTGTTGAATTAGTATACCCATAATTTGGAGCCGTTCCCGATGAATGAGATACAGTGTCGTAAACAACTTTTGAAGTCGACGGATCGTCAGTTATCCAAGTAATGGTTGTTGACGTTGTACCGACAAAAGTTGATGCTTCTGAAGAAATAACCGGTGCAATGCCGTAAGTTTCTGTCATCACCGGGCTTACATTTCCAACAGAATCTACAGCAATTGCTTTAAGGATTGTATCAACGCCGATTAAGATTGGACTGGTATAAACAGTTCCGGTTGAATCTGTTGGAGTGGTGTCATCAGTTGTATAACGGATTTCTGCTCCAAATTCACCGCTCAAAGATACCCATTGATCGCTATTATAATCCGCACCTACAGGATCGGCAACCGGTTTTGATTTCGCTGAAGAAGGCTATTTCTTCGCAGATTTTTTTGCAGAATCTTTTTTGTAGTCAAGATAAAAAAGAAATATTGTGTAAATTAAAAGTCCCCAAGCTACATAAGGAATTAATTTAATAAATAATCCCATATTTTATTATTTTCGCATCATATAACGAATTGCTAACATAAAAAGTAAGATGAATATTCCATATATCATTATCATTGTGTAGTATGTTTCCATATTATTTATCCATTAACTTTATCGAATAAAATATCATAAACAATGAAATTATAACTATAAAAAATATTGAAATCAACAAAAAATTATCGAGTTTAGCTTTGGTTATTATTTGACCTACTGTACTAATTAAAATAAAAGCAACAGACAAATTAACAAGGACATCGGTAATTACTCGTTTCTGATTAATATTAAAATTTCTCATTTTTAAAAATTTTCTTTTTGAATATCCATCCTGTTACCCCTATCAACAATGATATTACTGTGGGAAATATCTTTTTCCATATGGATGTTTTATCGATTATTTTGGTTTTATTAATTTCTTTAACGATTTCAGGGGTCGGGGTAATTATTTCTTCTTCACTTGAAGATATTCCTAACACTTCAGGTGATGAATTTGTTGACTTTAAAACGATTGTTGGAATTAAAGTGGATATTTGAACTCCGGTAGGTGCTAAATTCAACGTTGGAGTTGCGGTTGGTGTTTGAGTAAACAAAGGTGTTGCCGTAGGGGACGGATTTATCAGTCCCGTTGGAATTGGCGTTATTATTAGTGTGATTGTAGGCGTCGGAAATATCGAAAGCGCAGTTTGATTGTTATATTGTATGTTGTAGTTATCTATTTGAGATGAAGCTGGGGATTGGGTGATTTCCCCATTAATACTTTCCCAAAGATCATTGTTTTCAGAAATCTGACCAACAATTACCTCGTATTTGCCTTGATCTGTCCCTTGAACTTTTAAACCATAACTACCCGATTGAGCATCAGGAATAAAAATAATTCCTTCATCTTCTATATATATACTATTGTTAAACTCTACTGTCATTTTGGCCGGAGATTTAATCAAAAAGACTAATGATGATGAAATTTTTGTAGCTTTCCCTTCCGTAATTTGATCATCACTGAAATTAATGTTTAACAAACCTAATATTTTTTTTATTGCATCTTTTTTGGTAATGATTTCACCATGGTCAAAATTTAATAACTCTGAATCCGTATCCTGCCGGGCGCTATTTGATAAAACCGTGTAATCCCCCAATCCTAAATATGATTCTTTAGGTTTTCCATCAGGATAATTTTCTAATAATTGGTCCAGACTGTTTTGCGGTTCAACTGTATAACCGGACAGAGTATTTTTATCTTTTTCTCCGTAAATTGCGGTAAAAATCGGAAATATTTCGGAAAAATTTTGATTATATGAGGATAACAAACTATTTTTTATTGACATATCTTCAACTGAAATTTCATTTCCTGTCAAGTCTTTCAAAAAATGAAAAGTCGGAAATAAATCTTTTGCCACCGGAAATTTATTGGTAATTGTTACTCGATCGCTTTCGATCGTTGATTTATTAAGAACTAAAATAATTTTTTCAGCCAACCATAAAAATGTGTTGCCACGGTCGATCTCCCCCGCTTCAAGCGGTTTATATACTTGGACTACGCCCTGATGAGGTGAGCCAACCGTTATTATCTGATTGACTTTTTCCTCATAATTTTGGGTAAATATTCTGGCAATTAATCCGCCAAGAGAGTGACCTATTAAATTAATTTTTTGATTAGGATGACTTTCCCAAATTTTCGTCTGAAGAAAATTATTCAAATCGTCTTTGGTTTTATCTATCGACTGACGCCAATCATAAGGAAATAAAAAAAGATTGTCGTTTTCTAAATAACCGATATTTTTTAAAGTATTTATTAGGCCATCGTATTCTTTGACAAAATTTTGCAGCTTCCAAGCAGAAGAATCTACTATCTGATTGTGCAAAATCGCTTCCTTGTTCCATGAGGCCATGAAACCAGGTAGAATTATTATTGGTATAACCGGTGTTGGCGTTAATGTTGGGGTCGGACTAGGAATTGGCAAACAGGCCTGTCCCGTACAGGCCATATTTATACGCCAAGCATAATTACTTGCCAAACCAGTGTAGTAAAGCATCAACCCTTCGTCAACTTTTACGATAGATGGATAGATTATATGCTTTTGGTCGTAAGATGCGCTTGGCCAAATTTGATAACCGAGATCCTCAAATACTGAGGTGCAGCTTAACGGAAGTGTTGTTTTGGCCAGTTTGATTCCGCTGCTGTCTGATTCGTGATAAAAAAGAAATATATTATTATTTTCTATATAAGGAAAAGGGCCATCAGCGCCATAACTGATTAAATCATTTGGGCATTTTTGCCAGTTTGATAATGTTTCCGAATATGCCAAACGAATTTTAAAACCGTTCTGTCCCCAAACTCCGTAAAATAAATAGTATTTATCGAGGTTTAATACATAGGGAGCAAAAAATCCATGTTTCTCGGTATAGTTAGTAATATCCGGACCAAGAACAAGATTAACTACTGAAGAACAGTTTAAGTCATTATCACAATCAATAGAATAAATTCTGTATAAATCAACACCGTCCGTCTGAGAGAAAAATATTTTTTTGTTACCTTCTTTGTCAACTATAAGCCTAGGATTGGAAATGTCCCTGCCCTGATTAACAAAAATCTCTTTTGTCATCCTCCAGTTGATTTTGTCGGAAGACTCAATCGCAACCAGTGAATAATTAATTTGATTGATTTTTTTTGCAGGAACAATTCCTTTATATAAATTTCCTTCTTTGTAAATATGTGCTTGAAAATTATATATATAGTCCTGGATATAGGTAATTGGCAGTGGATTACTTGTAGATTTAACAAACTCAAAAGCATTAACTGAAGATACAAAAATAACAATGAAACAATAGAACAATGCGGCAATGGTAATAATCTTTTTCATTAAGAACTTTATAAACTTTATGAACTTCTTTGTCTATGGCTTATACGCTACAAAAGTATGTAAATGGAGCTTTAGGAAAGGATATTTTTATCGAATTACTAGTTGGCTGGTTATATCTGAAATGGCTTTGGAAGTCTTTGTTAAATCACCTTTAATTTCTATAATTATTTTGCCTTTAATTCTTGTCTGAATAATTTTAATTTTTGCCTCGGGATGTTTTTCCAAAAATTTTTTTACCATTTCTTCTTTTGCTTTTAGCCTAAGATGATTGCCTTTGGTTTTTATGCCGTATAGATATTCACGAACTAACTCTTCGGTCGCAATAACAGTCAAGCTTTTTTTCAATATTTCCTCAAAGGCCGCCAACATTTTTTCCTGATTATTAATCCTGGATAAAATGAATAAGTGACTGATATTAATTGATTTTGAATAGTAGCTGTCAACAATAATGTCCGGAAGTTTATTTAGTCTTAATAAATGACAAATATATGAAGAAGTGATGTCTAACTTTTTTGCCAAATCTATTATCTTAAGGTTTTTTTCTTTTAAAACATTAGCTATTTGATTGGCTTTAGAAAAAACGTCCTTCTCCTCTTTGATGCTGATAATAAGGTCATCAATTTCCTGGCTCATGAAGATATATTACACTACTTTTACGTAGGCTTCACCTTTTCTTGTGTAGAAAACAACCTTTCCTTCTTTAAGGGCAATAATTGTAAAATCTTTCGAAAGCATTGTTCCTAATCCTGCGTTTACTCTCGTTCCTCTTTGGCGAATAAGAATATTACCGGGAGAACATTTTTGATCACCGTAAATTTTTACTCCAAGTCTTTTGGACCTTGAGTCACGATTACCTTTAACTGTTTTCTGTGCCTTAGTATGAGCCATATTATATCTTGGTTATCTTCAATGTTGTTAACTGCGGCCTGAATCCTCTGACTTTTCTGTAGCGAACCTTCGCTTTGAATCTGGCCACTCTTATTTTTTCACCTTTGCCTGTGAAAACTATTTCGGCCTTAACTTTTTTTGTTAAAAAGGGAGTTCCCAGTTCAAAAGTCTTTCCTTCGATATCAAAAACAGCTAAAGTTTCAAGTTCAATAACTTCTTTTTTTTCAACAGCGGAGGTCTTGACAGTAAGTGGAGTTAGCTTATCGACAGTTATTAAGTCTCCTTCTTTGACTAAGTATTGTTTTCCACCGGTTTTCACGACTGCATAATTAACCATATCAATAGATTATACCTGAAAAAAAATTATCTTCAATGAGAAAAAATTAATTATCTACCCAAATTTCTATTTGTTTTCACATATCCCTCAAGTCTTATACTAAATGGCGATTTTGCAACTCCCATCCTTTGCCTATAATCTACTATTGCCTTTGCTAAATTATCTAATTCTCTCGCTCGATTCAAATGCCTTATTGATAATTCCAGATTAGGGAGACCTGCTTTCGTTTGTTCATAATTATTTCGAGTAGCCTGAAGATTTGGAAACGCTAGCAGATCGCGACTAATATATTTTCCTGCTTCTTTTTCTTCAGCTATCTTTAAAATATTAATTTTATCCAATGCATCAGGTTTTTCTTCTTAATCTTTGTCTCTTGAAACTAGACCTTCAGCCATTGCTAATAATCGAGGAACACTTTCCCAAAATTTATCGGATGCTGGATCTTTTAGTCCATAGCTAGTAGCTACAGATAGAGCCTGTGCATAAAGCAGTGTCGCTACTTCTATTGTATTTAAACGACCTTGTTCATCAGCAAAGGCCTGGTGAATAGGAAGAATATTTGTTCCTTTTGGAGGATTTATTAATGCTTCAAGATCAAGTAAATCTTTATCAACGACCGCAGGTTCAACTTTATAATCTTCAACCATTCCAATAGTTTTTTCTACAAACTCTTCAGGATTTTTGTCTGGGCGTGACATAGTAAAAAAAATAACTGATAATGTTTTAGATTGTATACTACATATATTATGTTGTCAAGACAGCAACTTTTTAAATAATTAAAGCAAGGGTAATTAAAAATGCCAGGGCGGAGGATCCCCCGTAGGAGACTAAAGGTAAAGCCACTCCGGCTATTGGCAATAGTCCCATATTCATTCCGATATTGACAAATATTTGAGTGACAAAATATATTAATATGCCAATGTAAAATAAATATCTTTGTTGGCTGTCACGGTCGTTTTTGGAAAAATGCTTTAAAATTTTCTTAATCAACGTATAGACGATTATCCCGAAAAAAACTATCAGTAAAAAACCGCCGAAGAAACCAAACTGCTCAACCAGAGATGCATAGGCAAAATCAGTTGTATTTTCAGGTAGAAAGAACAATCTCGATTGAGTGCCAAGTCCAAGTCCCCTTCCGAAAAATTTTCCGGAACCTATCGTAATGACAGCCTGGATCATGTTATAAGAAGTCCCCTGGGTATCCAAATGGGGACTAAAAAAACTCAAAATACGATTCTTTTGGTAATTCTTCAAAAAGAACCAGCCGAAAGGTAATAAAAAAGAAATTGATAAAAAGAAATAGGCAAGCATTTTTTTAGGAATTTTTGAAAATAGTATCAAAGTTAAATAAATAAAAATAAAAACGCTGGCATTTCCCAAGTCAGGTTGTTTGAATATAATAAAAATCGGAGGAATAAATATTAATATGCTTTTTAAAAAATAAAAGAGATTATTTTCGAAAATATTTTTTTCCGACAAAAACTCTGATAAATAAAAAATAAAAAATAATTTGAAAAATTCAGATGACTGAAAATTAAAAAAATACAGATCAAGCCATCTTTTTGAACCCTTCACTTCGATACCAATAACAAATGTGATTATCAAGATTATGACAAACAACCAATAGAAAAATTTTGAATTTATTTTAAAAAAATTATATCCGACTGATTTGACGACAAAATATCCAATATAGGCGACGGCAAAAAACAATAATTGTTTAAAAAAAAGATTCTGGTTTATACCAAACAAATTAAACAGACTGAATATTGATATAAAAATTGAAGATATTAATACTGGCATTTATTTTGAAACAATAATTTTTGGCCCGATCTTGATTTCTCTTGCCAAAACTTTTTTCTTAATTACTTCAACATTACCTTTAAAATCTTCTGGAATGGTAAGATTAATTAATTCTTCTGGTTTTAATCCTAGTTCCTTTCTGTTAGCCTGAATCTGACGAAGCAAGTCCCGTATCTCCCCTTCTTTTTTGAGCGATTCCGGAGTAACGACCACCGGTTTCACTGGGTAACAGACTTTCTTGTTAATGATAATATTTTTTACGTTTAGCTCTTTAAGAATAACGTCAAATATTTTGTCTGGAAAATCAGTAACAACTTCGGAAACGCTTATATCTAGGTTCAATAACGGAATTCTTAGTTTGACTCCGTCAAGTTTACGTTTTGAATGTCCGGCTTCGCAGATCTGTCGAGCAATTAACATATCTTTTTCCAATTTTTCATCAATATTTTTTTTATCTACTTTAGGCCAATTTCCCAGATGGACAGATTCATTTTTGGTTAAATTAACATACATTTCTTCGGTTAAAAACGGCATAAACGGTGATAGAACAATAGATAAATTAATTAGAATATAATTCAAATTGGCATAAAAACTGTTTTTGTCCTCATCGTCTTCGGAATTAATCCAAACCCTGTCGCGGCTTCTTCTCAAATACCAGGTTGACAAATCAGAAACAAATTTTTCTACTTCAATTGAAGCGCTACTGGCATTATATTCTTTTAGATTTTTTTCAACAGATAAAACTAAATTTGTAAACAAACTAATGATCCATTTATCAAGAATATTTTTACTGACCGGTGAGGAAAAAGCAATTTTTTCACTTTCGAGATGTGTGTGATAAAAATTGCTTTTCTGAACCGATAAATATTTATCCAGATTGGAATATTCGACAAAAAATTTATAAACATTCCACAACATTAGATAAAACTGTCTTTTAACTTCCGACGCTTTTTTGTAACCAAAAAGCATATTATCAGCCGGATTTTGACGGGAAAACATCCATCTTGTCACATCCACGCCTATTTTATTAGCTCCTTCATTAAATTCTATGGAGTTTCCCCAGCTTTTATGCATTGGTCTGCCGTCTCCCCCCAGTAAAGTTCCGTATCCTAAAACCCGCTTAAACGGAGGTTCATTTTCAAGGACGGTCGATTCGGCAATAAGTGCATAAAACCAATTTTTAAACTGACCGGGAAAAGATTCCGTGATAAAATCTGCCGGAAACCATTTTTTCCATTCCTCTTTGTTCGTTTTGTACAAAGGCTTACCATCATTATTTTTAGAAATCGTTGAGTAAGCGACGATCCCGGCGTCAAGCCAGGGATTGCCGACGTCATCAATCCTTGAAACCTCGGCGCCGCATTCAGAACATTTAATCTTTACTTCATCGATAAACGGTTTATGAGGAGAATTTCCTTCAAATTTATCAAAACCGGAAATAGCCCGTTTTTTCAACTCTTCCTTTGAACCTATTACTTCAAAATGTTTGCATTTTTTACATTCATATATTGGAAGTGCTAAACCCCAATAGCGGTTTTTTTTGGAAATGAGCCAGTCATGCATGTTTTTCAACCAGTCAAGTTCCCGATCAAGACCAAACTCCGGCATCCATTTAATTTTCTTCGCCACCCCAATCATTCTCTCTCTCAGTGTTAATTTTTGATCTTTGATTTTTGATTTTTGATCTTGCAATGGACTCCTGTCCATTGCAACGTACCACTCGTCCTCAACCTTCCAAACCAGTTCCGTCTTGCATCGCCAACAGGCTGGGTAACGATGTTTATACTTTAAAATTTTAAAAACAACATCTTTTTCTTTTAAATAATCCAAAATAATTTCCGGATGTTTTTTGGCATTTTTTCCTGTTAAAAATCCCAGGTTTGGAAGATATGAAGCGTCATCTTCAATAACAGGAATCATCGGAAGCCTGAGTTTTTTTCCCATTTTAAAATCCTCGACTCCTGCCGATACTGCCGTATGAACCATACCTGTACCTTCAGTAGTTGTAATCGGAAGAATCAGCGGATCGGTTGCGAAAACAACATGAAATTTATCTGGATTAGCGTCGGCAATTTTTTTGACAGCCGGAAGATCGTCAAAAGGGCCTTGATATTTTAACCCAACCAGTTCGCTTCCCTTAACAGTTTTAATAATTTTTTTATATCCATCTTTAAATACCGATTCCACTAAATCCTTTGCCAGCCAAAACAAATCTCCCGTCTTTCCCTCAACCAATGAATAATCAAAAGTTTTGTCGACGGCAACGGCTATATTGGCGGGTATCGTCCATGGCGTCGTTGTCCAAACAAGCAGGTATTCATTTGGAACTTTAGATTTAGAATTTAGGATTTTTAGTTCAAAGTATACTGAGTCATGAACAATTTCTTTATAATCTTCCGTTAACATTTCGTGCTGGGATATTGCCGTCTCACAGCGGGGACACCAAGGAACGGATTCATGACCTTTATAAATCCAACCGTGATCAAAACAGGTTTTTAAAAAATGCCAGATCATGTAATTATTCTCATCGCTCATTGTGAAGTAAGAATTGTCCCAGTCAGCAAAATATCCAAGACGTTTTGACTGTTCTGTCTGAATTGCCGCAAATTTTTTGACTCTGTCTTTGCATAGCTGGACAAATTTGGCGATGGATTTTTTTTTATCTCCAGGAACTAAATTTTCAATATCTTTTTTTGATCGGAGTCTCAATTCTTTCTCAACTTCTACCTCTACCCAAAGACCCTGGCAGTCAAAACCGTTTTGGAATCTTTGTTTATATCCAAGTAGATTAAAAAATTTCGGCCAAATATCTTTATAAGCCCTTCCCCAGGCATGATGAACGCCCATCGGATTATTGGCAGTGATTGGTCCGTCCAAAAAAGAAAAATACTTTGTCCCCAACGAAGCCTTTGGCGAAGTGGGATTATTTTTATTCAAATATTTCTTTACTATTCCCTTTTCATACCAATGCTTCAGCCACTTTATTTCCATTTCAATAAAGTCCATATTAGCATCGACAGGTTTGAACATATCTAATAATTATAATATAAAAGGAGAATATATTAACTGTAAAATTTTTTTTATTCGTGAAAATCTATGTCTAATCGATTA
>Ga0209211_10013278_pt1 | contig 10232 bp, 6 predicted proteins | sample RifGroA2_FD_183992 | JGI IMG/M metagenome (GOLD analysis project Ga0209211, IMG submission 183992) | Groundwater microbial communities from Rifle, Colorado, USA - Groundwater A2 (SPAdes) (version 2) | ecosystem: Environmental > Aquatic > Deep subsurface > Groundwater | place: Rifle, Colorado...
AAGGTATTTATAGAAATAAAATTAAAAATCTTACATATATTAGTTTATAATTTTATCCCTAATATATTGTAACGTAGCTTATTTGCTTAGTGTTTCTTTTTTTGTTTTTCATACTAGATTTCAGTAGTTGAGCATAGTTTTAATCCTATAATTTTAAAATATTCAATTAAGCATATCTAAATCTTCATTAAAAAAATTACATTTACAAAAAATATATAGAATTTCGTTTGATGGATATTACAGATGATGAGATATTAAAACTTGTCGAAACAGTTAAAGTAACTTCAAAGTACGACTTTTCGGATTATACCGAAAAATCTTTCAGAAGAAGAATAGAAAAAGTAGTAACTGATAATAAACTTTCTGTTGATGACTTACTTAAACGATTAAAAACTGATAAAACATTTCTTGAAAAAATAGTACGAGATATTACTGTTAATACTACAGAATTACTTAGAGACCCTAATGTTTGGATTACTTTAAGAGATAAAATTTTACCAGAATTAAAAAATAAAGAAAGTATAAATATCTGGCATGCAGGATGTTCTTCGGGACAAGAAGTTTATTCGATGTTAATAATGTTGAACGAACTTGGTTTATACGATAAAACAAATGTTTTCGGAACAGATTTAAATACCGATATGATAGAAGAATCTAAGCGAGCAATCTATAAATATCAGTTTAATGCAATTTATTTTGAAAATTTTGATGCAGTATTTAATTCCACAGAAGAGGTGGCTAAAAGAGGAAAATTATCTTACGACAAATATTTTACAATTGATAAAAATAAAGATTTAATCATAGTTAAAGATTTTTTAAAAAAGAAACCTTTTTTCAGAACCCACGATTTAGTAAACGACGATAATGTTTTTGGAATTTTCTTCGATTTAATAATTTGTCGAAATGTATTAATTTATTTTAATAATAAACTGCAAAACAGAGTTTTTGACTTGTTTCATCGTAGCTTATTTCCCGATAGCTTTTTAATAATCGGAATGCACGAAAGTATTCTAGGCCCATTTTCTACAAGACTAGAAAAGAGAGGATTATATTACAAAAAAAGACACGAATATTAAAATGTTAGAAGGAATTTCTTACACCGATACCAAAAAGCTTACTGCAATAATAAAAGAAAGATTTAATCTTGATTTTTCTAATTATGCAATGTCTTCGTTTCGACATAGAGTTTCAGTGGCAATTTCGAAATTTAATTTAGTTAGTGCCGATTCATTAATTGAAAAGCTATTAAATGATAGCTACATGTTTGATTTATTTTTGAAAGAGGTTTCGATATATACAACTGAAATGTTCAGAGACCCTTCTGCATGGAAATATATTTCCGAAACAGTTCTCCCAAAGTTAGCTTCTCAAAATGAAAAAATCAATATTTGGCTTCCAGAATGTACTTCTGGGGAAGATATTTATACAATTGCAATAATTTTAAAAGAACTTGGATTAACACAAAAAAGTAATATAACAGCAAGTTTTATTAGTAATTCATTAATGACTAGCTTTTCACAAGGATATGAAATTAAAAAAATGGAATTGAATAAATCAAATTATTTAAGATTTAACGAAAAAAATGATTTTTCGGAATATTATTCAATTTCAAATTATAAAGCATTTATGAATAGCGATTTATTGAAAAATGTTAGTATCGAAAAATTTTTAATAGCACCAATGATAAATCCTACAATGGTAAATTTAATTATATATAGAAATAAACTGATATTTTTTAATTCGATTTTGCAATTTGACGTACTAACGATGTTAACAAATAGCCTTGAATGTGGAGGTTTTTTATTTATTGGAGCAAAAGAAAATATTATTAATCCTGAGATGCGAAAACATTATAAAGTTATAAGCGAACACGAACGTATATATAAAAGAATCTCGAAAAACTAAAATGAAGAATAAAATAATATTAATAGGTGGTTCGGCAGGTAGCTTTTCGGTAGTAACTCAAATACTTACAGAGTTACCAAAAAACTTCAGAATACCAATTGTTTTATGTCTTCATAGATTAAAGCATGTTAGAAGTGGATTTGCAGAGGCACTTTCATTAAAATCATCAAATCCGGTAATAGAGCCATATGATAAGGATAGAATAGAAGAAGGAAAAATTTATATTGCTCCGGCTAATTATCACTTATATATTGAGGCACATAAGCATTTTGCATTATCAACAGAAGATTCTATAAATCATTCCCGACCATCAATTGATGTTACATTTGTTTCTACAGCAAGTGTTTATAAAGAAAATGTTATTGCAATAATTTTATCAGGGGCAAATAACGACGGAGCTTATGGCATAAAGCGAGTAAAAGATTTAGGAGGAATAACAATTGTGCAAAATCCTGAAGAATGCCAAGTAAGTACAATGCCTGTATCCTCTATTAGAATTATGAAACCCGATTTTATTTTATCAAGCACTGAAATTATTAAGTATCTTATTGATATTAATAATAAGGCATTCTTTGGAAAATAATTTATTACGACTTTCAATTTTAAAAAAAAGAGGCAATCTAATGATTGCCTCTTTTTGTATATTAAAACCCTAACCCTGAAAAAATACTCAAATACTAAAAACGGGATAAACCTCAACTTTAATTATTTAGAAATATTCAATAAAAAAGGCTACCTTACGATAGCCTCTTTTAAATTATAAAATTTATGAATAAAAATTAGTTGGGAAACTGAATTGTATCTTGTCCCGCTACCATCATATCCCTAATTTCTTGGTCTGTAAGTGTTTGTTGTGGCATTGCATAATCGCCAGATAAACAGCCATCTACAACATGCTCTCTGTCAATAGGCATTCCCCAAACTGCTTTATGTTGAACTTCGTGTGCATTAGTTCGAAACATTTTTCCCATAAATAAATTTTCACAATAAATATCAATTGATTTACCATCAGCACCATGGCAACTTTTACATTTTGCATTATAAACAGTTAAACCATTTGCTGCATTTCCGCCTTTACCAATATTTGAAAATGTTTTAGTTCCGTTTGGATATGCACCAGAGGTAGTTAAATCATAAAAATCATCAGTATTGTGTGAGGTTTCTTTAAGAAACTTAACAAGTTGCCAAATTTGTGAATCAGTTAATATTTCACCCCAATATGGCATATTGCTGGTATAAGATTGGTTAGTGCTTTTTTCTCTTCCACCTTCGTTTTTAACAGCATCAAAAACTTCACGAATACTGTGCTTTCTTGCCCATGAATATAAATCAACATCGGCAGCCATTGGATAAGTAGTCGATGGACCTTTATTGATAAGAACTCCATTTCTTCCTCGTAAATCCCAACCATGACAACTTTTGCATCTGAAAAAATTTGAATGGCTTTTGTCTGACATAACAGCAGTTGGTAGATAGTTAATTTCATTTAATGGGTGGTCATACAATCTTGCTCCAATTGTACCATCGGCAGCATCGTAAGCAGCCTGGTCGGCAGCAGTTACAGCACCATAACCATCAGTTCCATTAGTACCATTTGTTCCATTAGTACCATTTGTTCCATTAGTGCCTGGAGCGCCGTCATCTCCCTTTTTGCAACTTTGAGTTGTAGCGGTTAATATTCCAAGGAATAGAACCGCAATAAAATACATTTTCATTTTCATTTGTGTTTAAATTAATTGTTAATAGTTATAAAATTTTTATTGATTCAAAATTAGAGCTTAATAAATTACTCTACAATAACAGATATTTGGTATTTATTATACCATAAACTACGCAGAGCTTATCACATGTAAATAATATAAGTCAAATAAAAATGCTGATTATCACCTCATTAACAACTTGATTAAGACGCACGAGTTATTAAAAGTTGAAAATATTATTAAAAAGCATGTCAACTTATATTAACTCAAAGAATATTAAGATATTAACATATTTAAATCTTAAAAAGTATGTGTTTAATAACATCTTGTCAATACCAAATGTATGGTATTTTAATACCACATACTACTTAGTGTTTGTAAGAAAACTCCAAAAAACAAAAAACAAATGTCAAATAAATTCCAATTCTCAAAACTGTTTGGATATTAGGTATCGAAAATTCAATTAGTAAATGCGAATTTTTAATTTGAGATTTGATACTTGTAATTTGTTATTTTTATAAAAAAGTTGTTTTCTTCGCGGCACTAAATAAAAAAAACTGTCTTGATTTAAGACAGTTCCTTTTTTAATAAAAATCTGAAAACGAATAATTCTATTGATGAAATCCTGTTGCTTTGGTTGATAATTGTAGCATTGTTTTTTGTGAATATGAACCACCTTCACCATTTTCATCTTTATGACACTGATAACATACAAAAGTTAAAGGCAATCCTTTTCCATCAACATTTGCAAGCTTACCATCGGTACTAAAATACGTAATAACGGTATCAGTATTAATTTTAGCGATATGAGAACTAACATCTGCTTTATATTTACTATAAGATTTTGCAGATTTTCCTGCATAAGGCATGTGGCAGGTTACACACTCAATGCTTGTATTTCCAGTATGTTTATTGGCATTATATGTAGTTGAACTATGACAATCGGTACATTCTTTTTTAACGCCTTCGCCCGGTGCAACAGCATCATTTAATACCGATGAGTGAGGGTCGTGACAATCGTTACATCCAATAGAATTTGTTTTATGAGGGCTTGTTAACCATTCATCATATTGTTCGTGATGTTGGCTAAAGCCATCTTTAGCAGCAATCGAATAATCAGAATTTCTCGTATGACATTGCCCACATAATGAAGCATCTTTATTTAAAGTAATGTCACCGGCTAATTTAGTATTAGCATGTTTGTTTCCTTTACCATGACATGCTTCGCAATGAATTCCACCAGTAAAAAATTCACCCTCCATTCCTTCTAAGCCGTCTTGGCGACTTCCTCCATCGGCTACGCTTTTCCATCCTGTTGTATGACACTCACCGCAATCATATTTTTTTGTGCCAGGCGCAACAGCACTTTCATAGACTGACTGTGTACCTGCTACAAGATTATATTGTGATCCTGCAAGTTGAGTAACAATATAGCCTTTGTTATCAATAAATCTTGCCTTCCAGCCATAACCACCAATCATATAAGTAATAGTGCCATCGGTAAAACTGTAACCTGCCGGTGTAGGTGTTGTTTGTGTTCGGTAAGGAATTACAGGTTGCGAACCAGAAACTTTATTTAATTTATAAGGATGTCCACTTTTTATGAAATTATCATAAATAGTTGTGTGGCAACTTTTACATGCTTCGGAGCCAATGTATTTATCTTCATAAGTTATTGGTTTAACTGTATCGTAAATACAGGAACCATCGTCTTTTTTGGCTTTTGAATCATAATTAGTAGCCTTAGAATCTGTGCAACCTTCACGTTTGCAACCCGTGTTAGAAAAGTACATCCCCGATATTATCAGGAAAATACTCAAAAATTTAAAAATTTGTTTCATTTTAGTAATAATTTAAAAGTTAATATAAATCAAAGTTAAATTTCGTTAATTTTTAAGACAATACCATTAATCTTGTATGGCAGATACCATTTACTACGTATAAAAAATACTTTAACTCGATTTTAAGTATAATATAAATATGATTTTGGATAATCAATTAAACAATTTTTTTTGCGTATATTAATGATTTTAATTCTATTATGAATTTTTAATAAATTATATTCTGAAGCATATTAATTTTTTTATTAAATCCTGTTTTTTACAAAATTTTCTTCTAAAAAATGCTTTCAAGCATAATGATAAATTACAATAATCGAATGTTTGTAAACAGTGTTATAAAACATTGATTTTTAACAAGATTAAACTCTTTACTAAAATTGATTTTAATTGATATTTCAATATGGTAATAGTTTGTTATATTTTTAGATTGCTTCGTTCCTCGCAATGACGAATACCCTGACTGTCCGCACGTTACGTCATTGCGAACGCAGTGAAGCACCACAAAGTAGCATCAATGCAATAATATAAAAAACAATACATTGATAATCTGTTAATTTATAGTACCTTATAAAAATCTACTGAACTATTGATATGGAATAGAAAAACGAAAAATCCCTATCGGCATAATTTTCCGATGAATCGGAACCGGCTATTCTAATTAACGTTCTTTCGTAACCGTATTAAGAAGAGTATAAAAGAGAAAGGGTAGTTTAAACTACCCTTTCAAGTATAATCTAGTGAATAATTTCTAAGTGTATGAAAAAAACTAAACAGATTGTTAAAGTATGTCAAATTTTTATTCAATTAACCATCTAATAACGAAATATAATTGCACTAAATTAATTTAGTAAAAATACGTGTTATATAACAGCAATAAAATACCAAACGAATGGTATTTTATATACCATGAAATACTTATAGTTTGAAATATAAAACTAATCTATGTGCATACTCCGAAAAGTAATAAAACATTAAGTCCGAAAGTTTAATTTGTAAATATTTGCAGGTGAAACAACTATGACTATAAAAGATACACTATTTATCCCGATTTTTCAGAAAGAGAATGATAATAGAGAAGGGTATGCCACAGATGGTTATTGAGTAAAGTCGAAATATTGCACAATACTTATAATCAATTCTCGGGTCTGGTTTTATGAATTTAAGTTTTGAAATGCTATTTTAATACAACAATATTTTTATGAAAACTCTCACTTCCACAAGAAATATTTATTGAATAAACTCCACTCCCAAATTGAGAAATATCAATATTTTCGGCTAAAACAGTTTTGTTTTCATAATTCTTGGAAAATATAATTTGACCTGTAATATCATAAATCTGTAAATCAAAGTTTTTTGATTCGTTATTTTCAATAAAAAGCAAAAAGTTTCCATTATTCGGATTTGGATAAATATTTATTGAGTTGTTGATTATTGAGTTACTAATTGAAGTTCCCAAATTTTCGTAAGCTCCAATATCAATTCTTCCATTGCTTACACGTGGATTTCCTGCAATATCTATAGATGGTAAATTAAGTCCAGTTGTATCGGGTGTACCTGCATTTATGCAAGGAGAACTATCTTGTAAAGACCAGTCGGCTGTTGTACCATCATAAGATGTTCCGCTTTCGGTTGTGGGAGAGGTGAATAATGGGTCGGAGTCGAGATTGTTTTGGTAGGTTCCGGTGTAGAAATTTCCGTTAAGTTCAAAAGCAGATGAGCCACCTTGAATATTGCTATAACAATAAATAGCTCCTCCATGATTAGCAAAATTATTATAAAGACTATTATTATTTACAATAAGACTACTACCACAACAACATATTATTCCTCCGCCATCATATTCTGCATAATTATTATTAATAATATTATTTGCAATAATTGCACTACTTGAATAACTAAAAATCGCACCACCCCAATCAGATGAATTTTCTGAAAATGTATTATTAGCTATTTTAGGGGTACTCATTTCACAATATAAGCCACCTCCATGACTCGAATAATTTTTACCAATATTATTATTTATAACCTTTGCCTCACTGTTGTATTCACAATAAATACCTCCTCCATAATCATCAGCGAAATTATTAATTATAACATTGTTAGTAATTATTGGGCTAATATTTCCTCTGGAATAAATTCCTCCACCATAAGTATCTGAAACGTTTTTTTTTATGATGTTGTTACTAATTGTTGGATTACTAAAGTAACAATATATTCCAGCCCCAGCACCATTACTCGTCTGGCTAAAGTTGTTAGATATTAAGCAATTAGATATTAAGGCTTTTGAAAAATAAAAATAAAAAGCTCCTCCTTTTACATCCTCTCCAGACCCACTTGCTTTCCCATACTGTACTTTACAATAAACAAATTTAGAACTATCATTAGTAGTTGGAGTATTATCAAATCTAATCCCTTTCCAACCAGTAGTTGTATCAGAAGCTGTAAAAGTAATCGTATCGCTTATAGTTCCAATTGCAAGTACTCGCCCTTGAACATAAAATTTATAATGTCCTTGAAAATTCACAGTAACACCCGGTTCAATTGTCAAAGTTTGCCCATTTGGAATTTGGATACTTCCATTTATTAAATATGGCGAACCTGCAAGCGTCCATGTACCGCTTACATTGCCGCCGGAAACAGTGGTTTGGGAAAATGTTTTGTTATAATAACAAATAAATGATAAAATAATAATACAGATGTTCAGCTTTCTCATAATTTTTTAATTTAATATTCAAAATACTGTTAGTTAATTTCTTAAAGGGCTAAAGCCCTAAACTTTTACTTTTTTCAATTACCACGCCCTAAAGGACGTGGCAATTAAATGATTGTATATTAATCATTTATCAAAACTCTCTTATAAAAATCTCTGCTTCCATCAGAAATTTTTACTAAATAAATTCCACTTTCCAAGCTCGAAACATTAATGTTTTCTTTTAAAACTGCCCTGTTTTCAAATTTTTCGTTAAAAACATTTCTTCCTGAAATATCGAAAATATGTAGTGAAATTGCCTTATTGCCAGCGTTTTCAATTTCTAAAATAAAGTTTCCGTTGTTGGGGTTTGGGTAAATGCTAATATTTTCATTAATTAAATCAATATTCTTATTTTCTGTTAGAATAATATTTATACTATCTGTATAAGAGAATATTGAGCCTTTAAATCCACCATCAATAGATTGAACATTAACATAATATTTGCCGGTATCAAGATTGTAGATATATAAAACTGTATCAGATTTTGTATTTCCCTCATTAACAATTCGATGATATCCATTACTCAAATCAGACATTGAAGAAAGCGTGCAATTTGTTATACCAGATTTTTGAATATTAATATTATAAGTTAACGATTGTTGAGGTGTTTCAATATCATTTCCTGCACTCCATTTTACTTTTAAAATGTTATTATCCTGACTACAAATGAGATTAACAGGAGGAGATGGCTGGTTATTTGACGATAAACTATTGTTATTAAATATAACGGAATTATTCTGATAAGTTGAATATAATGTACTAAAGATAAAGTCTAAATCGCCATCATTATCATAATCGGCAAATTTGGAAAAGGATGTGTAGTATGTAGAGGGAATATTAGTTAGATTGGTTAAATAGTAGTTTCCAAATACATTATTAAGGATTTTTCCACCGAGCAAAACGTCATAATCGCCATCATTATCGTAATCGCCATATTGAATTGAATTGCTATTGATTCCACTATTAACAGATGAGTTAAGTGTAAAAATACCACTGCCGTTATTAGCATAAAAAAACGTATAATATTCAGAGTCGGTATTATTGAGCTTGCCATAAACAATTATATCGTTATCGCCATCGGTATCAAAATCAAAAATTGCAAAATTGTCGTAATTAAAACCAACAATTATATTTGGAATCATTGAAAATGTTTCATCTCCAATATTTTTATAGACAAGAATTGAGTCGTCATAACTTTTTGATAAAATAATATCAAGCCAACCATCATTATTTATATCCTTGAAAACAACAAATTTTGAATAATTTTCGATACCTGTATTTACTTCTGTGAAAGTACTATTCTTATTATTTTTATATAGTTTAGTGAAATAATTATATGATGTTGAATTTCTTCCATTCATTAAAATATCTAAATAGCCATCATTATTATAATCGCCCCATGAACATGTTCCATAGTTTAATCCTAATAAAGAAGCACTTAGGTTGCTAAACACACCATTGTTATTTTTATAAATTTTAGCAATTGTTTGAGAGCCTGTATATCCTGTAACCAATAAATCTAAGTCGTTATCGTTGTCATAATCGCCCCAAGCTGCATTCCCTTCGCTAACTCCTGTTAAATTTGCGTTAATGTCGGTAAAATAAGCAGAACCATCATTTCTGAATATTTTTGTTATATAAGCATAATTCTTGTCCTGCCCGGTTATTATTAAATCTAAATCACCATCATTATCATAGTCGCCCCAATCTGATGAACCATTATTTACAGCAGGAATATTGGTTGTTAATTGAGAAATGCAAGGTGAAATATAAATACTATCAATATATAAATTGCTATATTCATTATTGTAGAAAACTAATAGTGTCGGAATTTTTAATCCAACAGAAGTCCATTTAACAATGTAAGGTCCTTTACCTGAACCTGAAATTACGGTTGCCCCATCAAAATTCCAAGAAAAAGTTGCAGAATCAGGTGCAGTGCCTGTATATGTTAAGGTTACTGAATTACTTGTGCAACCAGTTTCATTTAATGAAAATCCTGCTGTTAATGGTATAGTTAGACTATCTGTAACT
>Ga0209211_10013280_pt1 | contig 10231 bp, 9 predicted proteins | sample RifGroA2_FD_183992 | JGI IMG/M metagenome (GOLD analysis project Ga0209211, IMG submission 183992) | Groundwater microbial communities from Rifle, Colorado, USA - Groundwater A2 (SPAdes) (version 2) | ecosystem: Environmental > Aquatic > Deep subsurface > Groundwater | place: Rifle, Colorado...
ATTTTATTCGGGAGCAGTTCCGCTAGGCGCGGAACACCTCCCCTAGGGGCGAGCAAGAAGTTCACTCTCTATCTTTACCCACGCGCTACCGTGCTCCGTAGAGACGCAGTACTCTGGTGGTATCTCAAAGAAGAGACGCCTCGCGAGGTTAAACCGTGGCCTAACCTGCATTAGCAAGGTGGTGGAATGGTAGCAGTTTGATTAGAAAAAGAAAGAGCCCCCCGCAAAAATAAAAATTTTGCCGAAGGCTCAAGAGTTCAACCCTTCGACTTCGCTCAGGGTTTTCCTGAGCTTGTCGAAGGACAAGAGGAGGAAGTCCTCAAGTATTCGAGGTTTGTATTAGGTACTTCCGGGAGGCGCCAGCGCCAAGGTTGCCGTAGCAGAGGGCATCCGAGCAGGGGTCGACACGGAACCCGCCGGAACCGAAGCGGCCAACGCGGACGCGGAAACCGTCCGAAGAAATGTCCCGGCATCGTGCATACCGCTTGGGGTTGGGGTAGCTTCCGGTCTTCCGGACGCAATGGAAGCTCTTCACCGTTTCCTCAATCGCCAGGGGTAGCTCGTATTCAGCCGGCAACATCGCCTGCTGGTCCTGCGTGGTCTTGTTCTCGGACTTGGGAACAATCTCGATGTGCGTCAGGTACCAACGCGGGCTCAACGTGGTGACTTTCGCAAAGTCATTGTCGTTGTACCACGCATTGGCGTAGGCGTAGAACTTGGGCTGGCCGGTTTCGGGGTAAAACTCCTTAAACTTCACTATGGAGAGAGGCTGACCTTGAATGGTCTCCAACCCGACGTGGGCGAAATGGCAGTCACGGACTGTCTTGCCGCACAGGGGGCAGGTGGACATCAGAACCTCTTCGTTCCAAGGGAAGTGCGCTAACTCGCGCAGTTGCTTCTTGGTGTAGATACCACCATGCGTAGCAACCCAGTCTTCCGGGCCCCAGTAGTTCTTGCCCATATACGCGTGGGCAATGCGCTGGTCGATGGAGGGTTCAATACCCCGGCGACGCATGAAGTCGGCAGTTGCTTTGTTGAAACGGTCATCCTCGTCCAGCTGGGTTATGATTGAAGCACCTTGGTCGCCAAGGTTGTTAAACAGCTTGCCCATGGCAGTGTTGTGCTTTCCCACGGGAACCGTCCAAACGGTTCCTTCTTTCGGTGAGTTTGGCATTGTAAAGCTCCTTTTTTTGCTTTGGCCTGTTGAGGCTTTAGCGGTTTGTGTTTTACCTCTGTGCCCGAGGCAGGGCGTTCTTTCTTTGAGTTATGAAAGACAGGTTATCTTAGCATGTGATTTGTAAAAAGTCAAGCCTTTGTAGGTGAATATTTGCCAAATAAGCCTAAATATACTATAATTCTGTAGTAAATTAGGTTTTATGGCTAAAGTAAAAAAATCTGCCACTACTCGCAACGGGCTAATGGACAAAATTGTTTCCCTCGCCAAACGGCGTGGTTTTATTTTTCCGTCGTCGGAAATTTATGGCGGCCTAAACTCTTGCTACGATTACGGCCCGCTAGGGGTGGAGCTAAAAAATAATGTAAAAAAGGCTTGGTGGAAGGCAATGGTGCAAAGGCAGCCAGATATAGTGGGGTTAGATGCTTCTATATTAATGCATCCTAAAGTTTGGGAGGCATCGGGGCATATTCAAAGTTTTACTGATCCATTAGTTGATTGTAAAAAATGCAAAAAACGCTTTCGGGCCGACCATTTATTAGAAGATTTTCGGTCTCTTTACCCCAAATGGCAGCACGAGCCGCCGCGCACAGTGGCCGAGCTTCATTGTCCGGAGTGTGAGGGTGAGCTGACGGCGAAGCGGGATTTTAATTTGATGTTTAAGACTTGGTTGGGGCCAGTACAGGACGAGGCGGCCCAAGTTTATTTACGTCCCGAAACAGCTCAAGGTATTTATGTTAATTATGATTTAGTCGTAAAATCAAGCCGGCAAAAACTGCCCTTTGGCATAGCCCAAATCGGCAAAGCTTTTAGAAATGAAATTACACCGGGTAATTTTACTTTCCGTACACGCGAGTTTGAGCAAATGGAAATGCAGTGGTTTGTGGCCCCCACCGAAGCTGATAAATGGTTTGACGATTGGTTAAAGCGGCGGCAGGATTGGTACCAAAATTATGGCATTCCCAAAACCAGCTTAAATCTACGCGAGCATAAACCAGATGAATTAGCTCATTATGCTAAGCGGGCGGTGGACATAGAATTTAAGTTTCCCTTTGCCGGGTTAGACGGTTTTAAAGAATTAGAAGGCGTACACAACCGTGGCGACTGGGATTTATCACGTCATGAAAAATTTTCCGGCCAAGAATTAAAATACACTGACGAAGCAACTGGTAAAAAGTTCACCCCTTGGGTTATTGAAACTTCCGGTGGCGTGGACCGGGCGGTGCTGGCGTTCCTACTAAATGCTTATGAGGTGGTGGCTGGTGGCCGGACTACCACCACAGAAGCCAATAAAGAGGAAGAAGTGGTTCTAAAGTTACACAAGGATTTAGCGCCAATTAAAGCGGCTATTTTGCCATTGTCTAAAAAGCTAGAACTAACTAAGGTAGCGTTGAAAATCAGAAATGAGTTGGCCGAGAATTTGATGGTTCAATACGACGCCACTGGTTCCATTGGCCGCCGTTATCGTAGGCAAGACGAAATCGGCACGCCTTATTGCATAACGGTTGATTTTGATACTTTAAATGATAATGCGGTTACGGTCAGAGATCGCGATAGTATGAAGCAGGATAGGGTTGGTATAAGTGAGTTATCAGATTATTTATTTGAAAAGTATAAGTAGTTTATGTTTTTTTGTTAGGGGTGGAGGATTCGGAGTGGCGAAGCCCATCCTCCACCCCTAACAACCCCGCTCCTGGCACGCTATTTAAAACGCCTATTCGGCCAAACGAATTTGCTTGTCAACCCAAGGGGCCTGCGCAAATTCTGTTGCCTCACTAGGGCGTTAGTGGTGGCAGTTATGATTTTAACTTGATATTAAAGCATGATTAAAATAAGAGCCAATTATAAATTAGCTAATGGTTTACCAGTGGTGATTGCCGATTTGGGCTCTACCGAGGCAGTTAGCGCTTTAGTCTTAATACAGACAGGGTCGCGTTTAGAAAAGCCAACCGAAGCAGGTTTGTCGCATTTTCTAGAGCACATGGTTTTTAAAGGTACGGTTACTTGGCCGACCGCTGCTAGCCTTACCCATTTTTTAGATAGTCTGGGGGCGGATTACAATGCCTTTACTAGTAAGGAAGTTACTGGTTTTTATATTAAAGCGGCCCAGGAACATTTACCAAAAGTTCTACAACTTTTAGCGGAAATGGTTTGGCAGCCTCGTTTAGATGCCGATGAAATGGCGCGGGAAAAAGAGGTGATTGTTCAGGAAATAAATATGTACGAAGATAATCCGTTAATGTACGTGGAAGATTTAGTGGAAGGGGCGATGTGGCCCGGGCATAATTTAGGAAAAATGATTAGCGGTACGCGCCAGTCGGTGCGGGCTTTAACCGCCAGGCAGGTCAATAATTATTTACAAAAATTTTATCACCCGCAAAATATGCTGTTGGTGGTTTCGGGTAAAACTAATAACGATACAAAAAAGTTGGTGGAAAAATATTTTGCTCCTGTCCGGCAGCGGGGGGTGATAGCTCACTTTGATAAGGTTCTGCCCAAAAAACCAAAGCCAACGGCGGTGGTAAAGTTTAAGCAAACCGAGCAAATTCAGTTGGCATTAAGTTTGCCGAGTTTACCATTACGGCATCGCGATACTTTAGCGTCGGAACTTTTAGCAATAATTTTAGGAGGCAACATGAGTTCGCGGCTGTTTCACCGACTGCGGGAGCAGGAGGGATTATGTTATTTTATAAAAGCGTCTTTGTCGCCCTATGAAAACGCTGGCGTGTTTACGGTACAAGCGGGTTTAGACAAAAGCCGACTGCAGCGGGCGGTTAAATTGATTCGGGAAGAGTTGGAAAGGGTACCCCAAGAACTGGTGGCGCCGGCCGAACTTAACAAAGCCAAGCAATATTTGCGGGGAAAATTATTGTTAGCCTGGGAAGATTCAGCCAGTGTGGGTGAGTGGCTAGCTAAGCAAGCCATGCAGGAGCACAAACTAGAATTGCCGGCTGATTTATTTAGGCGGTTAAACAAAATAACCGCCCGCGATTTACGGCGCGTGGCGGTGGCATTAATCAAACCCCAGTGCTATACTTTAGCTATGATTGGTCCGTTCCGAGACGCCAAACCATACCTGGCTTGGTTAAAGTAAAATATGCCCATAGCAAATAACAATACTACTAATATAAATATTCCTTTCCGTACCATTATGCGCATCGTACTGGTTATGCTGGGAATTTATTTTTTGTATTTATCTCTGGATGTGTTGGCGCTCTTGTTTATTTCCATAATTGTGGCTTCGGCCTTAACGCCGTGGGTGGATTGGTGGCAGCGTTATCGCATTCCGCGCTCGGTCGGCGTTATTATTATTTACGTGGTTGTATTTTTTGTCATCTCGGCCATGATTTTTTTATTGATCCCGCCTTTGGTGGAGCAAATTCGGGCTTTGGCCATTAATTTGCCAAATATTTATGGGCGCGCGGTCCTGGGGTTGCAGCAATTGCAGAACGGAGTAGATATTGACACTGCCGCCACTTTACAGTCGGCATTAGATAATTTAGGGTCGTCTCTGGCCAAAGCCACCACATCCATCTTTACCGCGCTTAATTCCATTTTTGGCGGACTCATTCAGCTGATGGTAGTGTTAGTAATCAGTTTTTACTTAATTGTCCAAGAGAATGGTTTGAAAAAGTTTTTACGATCGGTTACGCCGGCAAAGTATCAACCATACTTAATGCAGCTTATAAATAGAATTAATATAAAAATCGGGCAGTGGTTTAGGGCGCAACTGCTTTTGATGCTGGTAATTTTTGCGCTTACATATTTAGGTTTGTGGGCGCTGGGGATGAATTATGTATTGGTTCTGGCTTTGTGGGCTGGACTTACGGAAATCATTCCTTATATTGGTCCAATTATCGGGGCGGTGCCGGCTATTTTTTTGGCGTTCACGGTGTCGCCAACTATGGGTTTCCTGGTTTTGCTGCTTTACGTGGTTATACAGCAGCTAGAAAATAATATTTTAGTGCCGACAATAATGCGTAAGGCCGTTGGTTTAAATCCGATCGTATCTATTTTGGTTATTTTAGTTGGCGCGAAAATTTTTGGCATAATCGGCGCGGTACTTTCCATACCAGTGGCCACGGTAGTAGCGGTGTTTTTGTCTGATTTTTTTGAGGGCTGGCGCGGCAGCGTAGATAGTTTAGCGCCCGAGGAGGAGACGGGAGCCAAGGTTTAAATGCCGGGAGTATTGTACCTGGTGGCCACACCCATCGGGAACCTGGAAGATATTTCGGCGCGGGCGGTGAAAATATTACAGGTTGTTGATTTGATAGTGTGTGAAGATAAACGCGTCACTATTAAATTATTGGCTCATCTGGGAATTGCTAAAAATTTATTTAGTTTGCATCAGCACTCCGATGATAAAGATGTAGCTGAATTGGTGAGTAAATTAAATCAAGGGTTTTCTCTGGCCTATGTAACCGACGCGGGTACCCCCGGGGTGGCTGATCCGGGGGGTAAGTTAGTGGCCGCCGTGGCCCTTCAAAACATTCAAGTGGTGCCTATACCAGGCCCGTCGGCGCTAGCGGCGGCTATATCTGTGGCTGGCATAAATTTGCAGGAATTTGCTTTTTTAGGGTGGCCACCTCACAAAAAGGGCCGGCAGACTTTTTTTAAACAAGTGGCCGAAGCCAAAATTCCCGTAATTTTTTTTGAATCAACTCACCGTATTGTCAAAGCCTTAGAGGAATTAAACCGACTTGCCCCCGAACGGCATTTAGTGGTGTGCCGAGAGCTTACTAAGAAATTTGAAACAATTTATCGCGGTACTAGCCAAGATATCTTAAGCCAGTTAAATAACTCATCGACTAAGGGGGAGTTTGTTGTTATTGTTAATAAGGTTATAGAAATATGAAAAGATACTATATCACCACCGCTATCCCATACGTAAATGCTCAGCCGCACATTGGCTTTGCTTTAGAATTAATTCAAACCGACGCGGTAGCGCGTTTCCATAGGCAGCTGGGTGAAGATGTCTGGTTATTAACTGGTACGGACGAAAACGCCCTTAAAAATGTTCAAGCAGCTGAGCAAGCGGGACAATTAACCAAAGATTTTGTCACTGAAATGTCGGCCAAGTTTCGCCAGTTAACGACTATACTAGAGATTTCTAATGACGATTTTATAAGAACTACAGAAAAGAAGCATCACCTAGGTGCGCAAAAGTTGTGGCGCTCCTGTAAGCCACAAGATATTTATCGTAAATCTTATTCTGGCCTCTACTGTGTTGGTTGTGAGCAGTTTTACACCGAGCCGGAATTAATTAATGGTCAATGTCCAGAACACAAAACTAAACCAGAAGTTGTTTCCGAGGAAAATTATTTTTTTAAGTTATCAAACTACCAAAAACAACTTGAAGTATTAATAGCAAAAGATAAGCTAAAAATTGTACCAGACAGCCGGAAAAATGAAATGCTGTCGTTTATTCGGCAAGGGCTAGAGGATTTTAGTATTTCCCGCTCGCGCGAACGTGCCAAAGGTTGGGGCGTCGCGGTACCGGGCGATGAATCACAGGTAATGTACGTTTGGTTTGATGCGCTTTCTAATTATCTTACTGCCTTAGGTTATGCTGATGACGCTGAGGCCTATCACCAGTGGTGGACGGATAACCCAAATCGCGTACACATAATTGGCAAAGGCATCAGCCGTTTTCATTGTATTTACTGGCCCGCCATGTTGCTGTCAGCCGGCTTGCCTCTACCCACAGAAATATTTATCCATGGTTACGTTACAATCAATAACGAAAAGATTAGTAAATCACTAGGTAACACTGTGGATCCGTTGCAATTAGTTAAACAGTATGGGGTAGAGCCGGTTCGTTACTATTTATTAAGGGAAATTCCAGCTTATGAAGATGGTGATTACAGTGAAGATAAATTTCGCCAACGTTATGCTAGTGATTTACAAAACGGTTTAGGTAATACGTTCTCTCGCTTAACTAACATGGTTGAGCAATATTTAGGTGGCAAGTTGCCTGGCAAAGTAAAATCAAAACTGAATACTAAACTGGTAACCGATTCATTACATAATTTCCGTTTTGATGTAGCTTTAACCGCAATTTGGTCCTGGCTGAAAGCGGTAGATCAGGAGGTTGACGATGCCAAGCCCTGGCTTTTGGCTAAACAAGGGGAGCAGATACAATTGACCACTTTGTTAGATCGGTGGTGTGCTATTTTGCTGGAAGTGGGGAAACAACTAGCCCCTTTTATGCCCCAAACCGCCGAGATTATTCAGAAGGCTCTGACGGCTGATAAAATAACTAAAGCCGAACCATTATTTCCTCGCTTACAGTAAATACTAGGAACTAGTGGCGAGGAACTAATAACTAAATCCTAAACTGTGAACTAATAACTGTTAACTAACATATGACTCCACTTGATTACTTTCTCATATTAATTTTATTCGGATTTGTTTGGTTTGGATTTTGGTTTGGTTTTATTCACACACTAGGGGCCCTTATTGGCACCATAGCGGGCGCCTGGCTGGCTGGCCGCCTTTATATACCGGCTTACGAAGCTATTGGTCAGTGGCTTTCCATTGAAGGCGATTGGATGAAGTTTGTTATTTTCGTTGCCATATTTTTTATAATAAATAGGCTAATTGGATTTGCTTTTTATTTATTAGACCGCACTTTCCATATTTTTACCATTATTCCATTTTTAAAAAGCATAAATCGTTTAGGTGGGGCAGTATTCGGCGCGCTGGAAGGGGCCTTGGCCTTAGGCTTGGTGCTTTATTTTGCCGGAACTTTTAATTTACCCACCAGCATACTTCAAGCTATAGCCAACTCTGAGCTGGCGCAAACTTTAATTTTAATAGCTGGTTTTTTAGTGCCTTTACTGCCGGAAATTTTAACAAAAATACAACCATATTTATTTAGTAATTAGTTCACAGTAGACAGTTCACAGTATTATGTCCTCACCCTTTGAAAAATTACTGGTTTATCGGAAGGCACTCGATTTGGTGGATAAGATTTATTCCCTAACCAGCAAATTACCTAAAGAGGAGGATTTTGTATTAACGAGTCAGTTGCGGCGTGCCGCTATTTCCATAGTACTCAATATCGCCGAAGGTAGTGGCCGAACAAAAAAAGAATTCGGTCATTTTATAAATATAGCCCGCACTTCATGTTATGAGTGTGAGGCCGCGTTGCAAATTGCGTTGCGCCGGAATTATATTACTAATTAGATTTGGCTGATTTTTCATTGTCTTGCGACGAGGTGTTGAAAATATTAAACGGACTAAAGAAAGTATTATAAAGTACTCTTAACTGTCAACTATTAACTGTGAACTATAAAAATTTATATTTACTGTAAACTGTTAACCGTTAACTGTGAACTCAATGATAGATACCCACTGTCATTTAAATTTTAAGGCTTTTAAAGACGACGCCGATGAAGTAATAAAACGCGCGCATGATGCTGGTGTAACGCGGATTATTAACGTCGGTAGTCAGTGGGACACTTCAGCGCGCGGTGTAAGTATGGCGGAAGAAAGGGAAGGTTTATACGCGGCCATAGCATTACATCCCATTCATTTATATGAGCAAGAGGTTGATGAAGAAGAAACCCATTTCACAACCCGGGCAGAGGTTTTTGATTATGATAAATATAAAAAATTGGCCCTTGAGTCAAAAAAAGTAGTCGCGATTGGTGAGTGTGGTTTAGATTATTATCATTTTCCCAAAGGGGAAAACATTGAGGAAGTTAAAAAGAAACAAGCCGATTCTTTTCAACAGCATATTGATTTAGCTACGGAATTAAACTTGCCGCTGATTATTCATTGTCGCGAGGCGTATGATGATTTATTTCAAATTTTAAATGAGGCGGTGAAAGCTGGTAAGCTTCCCGGGCGGGGAGTAAACCATTGCTTTTTAGGAACTAGGGAGCAGGCTAAAAAGTTTTTAGACTTGGGTTTTTATTTGTCGTTTACAGGTATTATTACTTTTAAGAACGCTTCGCCAGAATTATTAGAGGTTGTAAAAGAAACGCCTTTGGACAAAATAATGGTTGAAACCGACGCGCCATATTTGGCTCCACACCCTTACCGGGGAAAACGCAACGAGCCGGCGTACGTTGTTGAGGTGGCTAACAAAATCGCGGAACTAAAGGAGGTGGATTTTAAAACAGCATCGGACATGACCACGAAAAACGCCGAATATTTATTTACGATTTAATTTGTATCTTGTATTAATGTGTTAACACATTAATACAATAAAAAAAATTAGCTTTTGGTACTTGACCAGTTTGCTTGGACATGGTAATTTTTTATCGAAATGATCTTTGTCACGAGCCCGGCTGGTTCAGTTGTCTGTCCTCTAGTTGGATGGTGTGTAATAATGGCTGGGCTCTAAATTTTGTGCCGAGGCTGGCTTTCAGGTATTGTCCCATTGGGATGACATCATACTTCTAGTCTCGGCAGAATTTAATGGCGGTCGGTTGGTCAATAATTTCCGTCCCTTTCGGATGGTGAGAGCTAATGACCGATCGCCTTAATTTTTCGGCGTCTGGCTGGGCTTCAGTGAGTATGTCCCGGAAGGGATGGTATCGGTTGGTGGCTAGACGCCTTAAATTTTTTGGCCGTGGTGGTGGGAGGACACGTTTGTTGAGTGTGAATGGGACATGACATTGCCGCGGCCAATGTTCTTTAAAAAGCTGGGATTAGCTGGTGGTTGCTGATGCCGTTAAATACGGTGGTTAATGTGCAAGGCTTTTCCCAGCCTAATTTTCAAGCGCGCTATGGTTACCTATATGCAAACAAACAGAGATGTTTGTGGTAAAGGGATATGTGGCGCGCTTTTTTATTTCTTCTTGTTGACACTTCGACGACAAGCCCCAATGTTTAGCATTGGGGAATCAGAGTCGCCGGCCCGAAGGGCTTGTTGCTCAGTGTCGCGCGCGAAATATAGATAGTCAAGCCCCAATGCTTGGCATTGGGGTTACCTAAGCGGGCATACCTAGTCAAGTGGCACAAGGGATAATGTTTTAGATAAGTAATTATTGGGGTTTTTAAACAATTCTGGTAAGGAAAATCTGGCGCAGAATTCCCGTACATATT
>Ga0209211_10013284_pt1 | contig 10228 bp, 8 predicted proteins | sample RifGroA2_FD_183992 | JGI IMG/M metagenome (GOLD analysis project Ga0209211, IMG submission 183992) | Groundwater microbial communities from Rifle, Colorado, USA - Groundwater A2 (SPAdes) (version 2) | ecosystem: Environmental > Aquatic > Deep subsurface > Groundwater | place: Rifle, Colorado...
CGGCAGCGGCAGCCGCTTGTGGCCGCTATCCCGCCAGCACCTGCCCAAACAGTTCCTGTCGCTGGATGGCGATGCATCGCTGCTGCAAACCACCATCAATCGCCTGTCCCCGGTGATCAAAGCAGAAAATATCATGATCGTCACGCAGGAAGCACACGCCAAGGGCGAGGCATACCATGCCCTGTTGCCCTACCATACCCTGTTTGAACCCGTCGGGCGCAACACCGCCCCCGCAATCGCATTGGCCGCTGCCTGGCTGATGGTTGATGGCACAGACCCTATCATGGTCGTGCTGCCTGCCGACCACATCATCAAGGACGCAGTACGTTTTCGTAACCATTTGAATATCGCAATCCAGGCTGCAGAAAACGGCAGACTCATCACCTTCGGCATTCAACCCACCCGCCCGGATACCGGTTTTGGCTACATCAAAATAAAAAACAGGACTGAGACGACAGGACTGAGGACTGAAGAACAAGGACTGAGTGGAAAAGCAGCGAGTGGTTCTACCCAGTCCTCAGTCCTCGCCCCTCAGTCCTGTCTTCCCCAGTCCTCAGCACTCAGCACCCAGTCCTGTATTTATGAAGTCGAACGCTTTACCGAGAAGCCCGACGATGCCGCCGCCGAACGATTTCTAAAGGAAGGCGATTATTACTGGAACTCCGGCATGTTCGTGTGGCGCGCGTCGGTGATCCTCGCGGAAATCCGGCAGCACCTGCCGGCGGCGCATCAAGTGATACAGACCATCATTGCCGAAAGCCGTGCTGGCATGTCATTCCAGCAAGCCGTGGAAAAACATTTTTCTACCATGCCCTCCATTTCCATCGATTACGGCGTGCTGGAAAAATCGGATCGCGTTTCGCTCATCCCCTGTGACATCGGCTGGAACGATGTCGGCAGTTGGCAGGCCGTACACGAGATTTCCGCCAAGGACGAAAATGGCAACACGCTGCAAGGTAACGTCATCGCGCTGGACTGCCATAACAGCCTGATCCGCGCCGAGAAACGGCTGGTTGCCGCCATCGGCGTGGAAGGCCTTTGCGTGATCGAAACCGCCGATGCGGTGTTGATCTCGAAGAGCGACCAAACCCAGCGGGTGCGCGAAGTGGTGGATACGCTGCATGAAAAGGGTGCGACAGAGCATATTTATCACGCCAAAGTGAATCGCCCGTGGGGCAACTACACGATGCTGGAAGAAGACCCGGACGGATTCAAGATCAAACGCATCGAAGTTGCCCCCGGCGCGCGCCTCAGCCTGCAAAGCCATAACCGACGCTCCGAGCACTGGGTGGTGGTGTCCGGCACGGCAACCGTCACCAACGGCAATGAGGTGATAACGGTGCAGAAAAATCAAAGCACCTATATTCCGATAGGCGCGAAACATCGTCTCGAGAATTTGGGCACTGAACCATTACACATCGTTGAGGTTCAGGTTGGGGAATATCTATGTGAAGATGATATTCAACGTTATGAAGATCATTACGGAAGATAAAATCAGGACTGAGGGGCAAGGACTGAGTGGAAAAGCAGCGAGTGGTTTTACTCAGTCCTCAGTCCTTGCCCTTCAGTCCTGTATTTCCCAACCTGGGGGCCAATCGGAGATGCTGAAATGAGCGACATGGTGAAGATTGAAAATCTTAAAAGCATGATCATCGAGATCAGAGGGCATGGTGTATTGCTCGATAGCGATGTTGCCCAGATTTACGGTGTTGAGACAAGGGACATCAATAAAGCTGTCGCAAACAATCCAGACAAATTCCTTGCTGGATATATTGTGGAGCTAACGAAACCGGAGAAAACGGAACTGGTGGAAAATTTCCACCGGTTCGAAAAGCTCAAACATTCCACGGTAAATCCCAAGGCATTTACGGAAAAAGGTCTGTATATGCTTGCCACTATCCTTAAAAGCCCAGTGGCAACCCAGGCAACAATTTCGATCATTGAAACCTTCACAAAAATCCGCGAGCTATCGAGAAATGTCAAAGAGCTCTCGGCAGTACAAGACAAAGCACAACAGAAAACACTGATGCAACGCAGCGGCGAACTGATTACCGAAATCCTTGATGATGACTTGCAAATCAGCGATGCCGAAACATCTATTGAACTGAACTTTGCTGCCTTGAAATTTAAGCACACAGTAAAAAAGAAGCGTGTCGAATGATACATTCGATGCTAAAAAATCGTGGCGGACGGTGATGAACGAAACGCGTCGTATCTACAGCATTCTCTTTCCCGCCACGATTGAAGTGGCTAACTCATCCCCCCTGTCAGGAGGGAGCGTTAGCGAGGGTGCAAATGGCAGTAGTGCCAGCGAACTTTCACGCATTATTGGGGGCCTCCGCGCCGCCGTTCAAAAACAAAGAGACGAAAAATGACCACACATAACGCTCAGTCCTCAGTCCTCGGCACTCAGTCCTTGGGTTTAAGTCCTCAGCACTCAGTCCTCAGTCCTAAGCAACCAAAGGTTGCGTTAATCACCGGCGTGACCGGGCAGGACGGCGCATATCTTGCCGAGCTGTTGCTGGATAAGGGTTATGAGGTGCACGGCATCAAGCGCCGCAGCTCCATGTTCAACACAGCGCGCATCGATCACCTGTTCCATGATGTGCATGAAAAAGGCTTGCCATTCTTCCTGCACCACGGCGACATGACCGACTCTTCCAGTCTGACGCATATTATCCAGAAAGTGCAGCCGGACGAGATATACAACCTCGCGGCACAAAGCCATGTGGCGGTATCGTTCGAAGAGCCGGAATATACGGCTGACTCCGATGCTCTGGGCGCCTTGCGCATACTGGAGGCGATCCGCATTCTTGGCCTGGGAAAAAAAACCCGTTTCTACCAGGCCTCCACTTCTGAGCTGTACGGCTTGGTGCAGGAGACTCCGCAAAAGGAAACCACGCCGTTCTATCCGCGCAGCCCGTATGCGGTTGCCAAACTCTACGCGTACTGGATTACCGTCAACTACCGCGAGGCGTACGGCCTCTACGCGTGCAACGGCATACTGTTCAACCACGAGTCGCCGATACGCGGTGAAACCTTCGTCACGCGCAAGATCACCCGTGCGCTGGCGCGCATCAAGCTCGGTCTGCAGGAATGCCTCTATCTCGGGAATCTGAACGCGCTGCGCGACTGGGGGCATGCCAAGGACTATGTCGAGGTGCAATGGCTGATGCTGCAACAAGACCAGCCGGAAGATTTCGTCATCGCCACCGGCGTGCAATACAGTGTGCGCGATTTCGTGAATGCGGCCGCCAAGGAACTTGGCATGAACATTCGCTGGGAAGGTAGCGGAATAGATGAAAAAGGATACTGGATTTCCCACTCCCCAGTAGTTGCTGTAGATCCAAGATATTTCCGCCCCACCGAAGTCGAAACCCTGCTAGGCGATGCCAGCAAAGCCAAAAACAAACTCGGCTGGACACCCAAGATCAGCTTTGATGAACTGGTCAGCGAGATGGTGCGCGAAGACCTCAAGAGCGCGGAGCGCGACGAACTGGTGAAACGCCACGGCTATCATACTAACGACTTTCATGAGTGATCTTGCGTGAAACTAGGGCGCAATCTGCTGGCGGGGTTGGCCAATTCGGTTTGGTCAGCACTGGTCGGCTTGGCGGTTGTTCCGTTTTACCTTAAATATCTTGGAATAGAAGCCTACGGTTTGATTGGCTTTTTCGTGACCACACAAGCATTGCTGAGCCTTCTCGATATGGGGATGGCTCCAACGATTAACCGCGAGGTTGCGCGCTGTTCGGCATCGGGAAATTTGCAGGAAGCGGGGAAGCTGCTGCACACACTCGCCGTTGTTTATTGGGGCATGGCTGTAATGATTGCCTTATTGATCCTGGCGCTTGCACCATGGATAGCGGAATACTGGTTGCAATCAAAACAACTCTCACCGCTAACCATTTCACACGCCATCATGTTGATGGGGCTGGTGGTGGCTTGCCGCTGGCCGATCGGCCTTTATCAGGGGGCATTGATCGGGGCGCAACGTTTGACGGTAGCGAGCGGTATCAACATGGCTATGGTGACGATCGGCAGCTTGGGCGCGGTGGCGGTACTCGCGTTTGTCTCGCCGACGATTGAGGCCTTCTTCATCTGGCAGGCGTGCGTGGGACTTGTTTATGCGGCTACTATGCGCTGGGGGGCATGGCGGATCATAGGGCGAATGACAGGAACCCGGTTTGATGTTGATAAGCTGAAAAGCATTTGGCGTTTTTCTGTGGGGATGAGTGGTGTTGCCGTTTCGGCAGTCATTCTGATGCAATTGGACAAGGTGCTGTTGAGCAAGATTCTCAGCTTGGAGGATTTTGGTCGGTATGCCCTCGCTGGGGTGGTTGCAAGTGGTTTGTATATTTTACTAACGCCAGCTTTTAATGTGATATATCCACGCTTGTCTGTGCTTGTTGCCATTGATGAAACTGAAAAGTTAATGAGCCTGTATAGGTCGGGAACTCGTTTGCTTCTAGCGGTACTTTTTCCAATAGCGGCGGCGGCCGCAGTGTTTGCAGAAGAAATACTTTTCCTGTGGACTGGGAATCCGTCACTTGCTTCGAGCACAGCGCCAGTAGTCTCGCTGTTCCTGATCGGCACGGCGCTGAATGGCGCAATGCATTTCCCTTACGCGTTGCAATTGGCTTATGGAATGACGCGTTTGCCACTTACGATTAATGCCATATTGGTTGTTGTTATGATACCAACAACAATTATTCTTGCATTGCAGTATGGAGCCGTTGGTGGTGCTGCGGCGTGGGCGGTATTGAATGGCATTTACTTATTAATTGGTACAAGGCTTACACACCAATCATTACTTAAAGGGGTCGGTTTGAAGTGGCTATTATGGGACGTAGGCATGCCACTCGGAATGTCGCTGTTTATAGTAGGGGGGATCGGCTATAAAATTCGCGAATTGGGATTTTCATATTACGCTGAATTATTTATTGGAAGCGGACTGGCCTTATGTACCTTCCTGATAATTGTTATGTTATCGCCGAGTTTAAGGATTGCCGCGCGAACAATTTTAACCAGAAATAAGGTTTCATGATTGAGACTTGAGAATTTTTTACAAATAACTAATAAGGAAAATGTGATGAGCATGGAAGTTCTGCAAGATAAATTGCAAATAAATAAATCACGGCAAGAGCTGGAAAAAAAAGGCGCCTCACACGTTGATCTTCCTGATTCTCGTCTGAAGGCGCTTATGCGGAAATCTGGACTTGTAAGTGGAGTGGTGATGGGGGATATAACAAAAAGTTGGGATGTACTCGCCACGGTAAATTTTATTGAAAGCCATGTGAAAAAAAACGAGCCGATACTTGATATCGGCTGCTACGCATCTGAAATCTTAGCTTCGCTTCACAAGGTGGGTTATTCAAATTTAACAGGTGCCGACCTTAATCCGAATTTGAACAAAATGCCATACCAGGATGCCATCCGCTATGAGACAACCAACTTCATGCATACTAAGTTTGAAGATGCCTCCTTTCAAGCAATTACATCAATCTCAGTAATCGAGCACAACTTTGACGCTCAAGCATTACTAAAAGAAATGTCACGCCTATTGAAGCCGGGTGGTTATTTTATCGCGTCGTTTGATTACTGGCCGGAGAAAATTGATACAACGGGGATCCAATTTTTTGGGATGGATTGGAAGATTTTCTCAAAGGATGAAGTGGCAAACTTTGTTAATGAGGCCGCAGCTTATGGATTGTTCCCTGTTGGTGAAATGAGGTATGACAGTAAAGACAAGCCGATTGATTGCGCAGGAAAGCAATATACCTTTGGTTGGTTGGTGCTTGCTAAGGCTACCTAAATTGCGGGTATTGTTAGTTACAGGCTCCTTTCCACCAATGCGATGCGGTGTTGGTGACTATAGCCAAAATCTGGCGGAAGCACTCGCAGTTGACCACGAGGTTCATGTTGGCGTACTGACAAGTATTTCTGGCACAGGTAAAAATAAGGCAGATAGGATTGAAATGTTTCCTATCATTAAAAAGTGGGGTCTTGCAGAAGCACTGAAGGTCATAAAAGTCATCCGGCATTGGTCGCCAGATATTGTGCATATTCAATATCCGACTCAAGGTTATGGCAATGGTTTATTACCATGGGCGTTGCCGATGATTTCATTTTTGATGAGAAAAAAGGTTGTGCAGACTTGGCACGAAGGATATAGCAGACGAAATGCACCTAAGCTTTTTTTAAAATCAATTGTGCCAAGTGGGTTGATATTTGTGCGCCCGCAGTATGAGACAAATCTACATCCTCATCTGCGTTGGGCTTTATGGAAAAAAAAAGCTATATTCATATCCAATGCATCAGCTATTCCTCGTGTTGAACTAGACGAGCAGATGAAGGATGTAATAAAGAGACAATATTTAAAAAAACAAAAGCGGTTAATTGTTTTTTTTGGTTTTGTATACCCTAACAAGGGTGTTGAATTATTATTTGAAATTGCCGATCCTGCTTTAGACCAGATTGTGATAGCAGGCGAAATTGATGAAAACGGCAAATATTTTCACGAAATTATGAGGCTCGCTTCGGCTGAAGCATGGCTGGGAAAAGTGGCCATCACTGGTTTTCTTCCTGTTGCTGATATAGCGACGTTATTGGCGGTTGCGGATGCGGTGATCCTGCCTTTCCGGACAGGTGGTGGCGAATGGAACACCTCAATTCACGGAGCGGTGTTGAACGGGGCGTTTGTAATAACGACATCGCTAACCCAAAGCGGATATGACAAAAGACGTAATGTGTACTTCGCAAAAGTGGACGACATTCAAGAAATGAGATTGGCTCTCAGCGCTTATGCAGGAAGGCGACGGGAATATGATGCCGATATTGATGTGGACGAGTGGAGGAAAATTGCGAAACAGCACTGTTCGTTATACGAAAGTCTATTATCCTAAAAACGGCAGTTGGCCGCTGGTGATTTCACGTGAACCCCCGTGGCAATTGATTCTTGCGGCTTTGCCGCAACTCACCTTTCGGTGAGCCATTTGTAGGAGCGTGCCCTGCACGCGAACCCCTTGTCGCGTGCAAGGCACGCTCCACAAGTTTCAACTGCCGTTTTTAGGATTATCAAAATGACGATACCTTGTTGCGAAAGAGCAATGGAAAATAAATTTAAGCAACCTAGTAATTTTGTAGCGCAACCTAAGCTATCTATTTGCATTGCGACCTATAACCGAGCGAAATTTATTGGTGAAACTCTGGATTCAATTCTAAGTCAGATGGAGCCGGGCATTGAACTTGTCGTCGTGGACGGCGCTTCGCCAGACAACACCTCAGAGGTGATGGCGGAATATACGTTGCGATATCCGGCACTACGATATTTTCGCGAAACGGAAAACTCTGGGATAGATGGTGATTACGATAAAGCTGTAGGCTATGCAGCGAGCGAGTATTGCTGGCTTATGACTGATGATGATTTGCTGCGACCCGGGGCGGTTAGACGAGTACTGGACAAGCTTGATGGCGATTATGATTTGGTTGTGGTTAATGCTGAGATTAAAAATGCAGATTTCTCCAAGGTGTTGGATGAAAAATTGATCAGGCTTGATTTTGATAGAGAGTATGGAGCCGGGGATGAAGAAAGCTTGTTTCTGGAAACGACACAGGGGTTGTCTTTCATTGGATGCGTAGTAATTAGGCGCGATGTATGGCTTGCACGCGATCGGCGGTCATATTACGGTTCGCTGTTTGTTCACGTGGGGGTTATTTTTCAGCATTTGCCTATTGCCCACGCCACGTTGATAACTGAGCCGTTAATTACGATTCGATACGGCAATGCAATGTGGACGCCTCGCGGATTGGAGATTTGGATAATTAAATGGCCGGAGTTGGTTTGGTCATTTGTGGATTTTTCCGACAAAGCCAAATCAATTGTGTGCCCTCGTGGGGGATGGCATCTTATTAAGCGGTTGATGTTTTACCGTGCGACGGGGGCTTATACCACTGAAGAATATAACAATATTTTGCGCACAAAGGTTTCCGGATTGACGCGCTTTGCTTCCAAACTGGTGTCAATAGTCCCAATATTTTTAGCTAGCCTCCTCGCTTCGATACACTGCACTGTACTAAGAGGGCGTGGTGCACGGATGATCATGACCAGCTTGGTATGTGGCCGGTATACAAATTTTGTAACTCGATGGGCCGCGCGAACTGTCGGTGTTTGCTGATGCGAAAAACAGCGCTTATCACCGGTATAACTGGGCAGGATGGTTTGTATCTGGCCGAGTTATTGCTAGAAAAAAATTATCGAATTATTGGGGCCGTGCGGGACGTACATAAGGCCGCCGCGAAACTCCCGGAGCGACTGCCTGAAGCAGTCGAACTGGTTGAATGGGATATGCTGGATCAGCGAAAAATGCTAGATGCCCTGTCGCACTATCGGCCAACGGAGCTATACAACTTTGCGGCCTATTCTTCCGGTGCGGGCATGTATGATGACCCGGTTGGAATCGGTGAGGTGAATGGTTTGGCAGTTACACGCATTCTGGAAGCGATTCGTGCGGTGGATGTGAATATCCGGTTTTGCCAGGCATCCAGCAGAGAAATTTTTGGTGAAGCAGTTGAAAGCCCTCAGAATGAGCTCACTCCAACTAACCCGCGTAGCCCATATGGAGCGGCTAAGCTCTATGCCGATACCATGATTCGGATATATCGGCAGCACTATGGTCTATTTGCGTGTTCGGCGATTTTGTATAACCATGAAAGCCCGCGCCGAGGGTTGGCATTTGTGACGAGAAAAATTACTCACGAGGCTGCCAGAATTAAATTGGGCTTAACCAAGGAGCTGCATCTGGGCAACCTGGACGCACGGCGAGACTGGGGGTTTGCTGGTGATACTGTACGCGCTATGTGGCTGATGCTTCAGCATGACCATGCGGATGACTATGTGGTGGCGACGGGCGAGACACATTCGGTGCGTGAATTCTGCGAGAGCGCATTTGGCTATCTGGGCCTTGATTACAGGGCTTATGTGCGCGAGGATGCATCTTCTTATCGCCCGATTGAACCGACGATATTGGTTGGCAATGCTGATAAGGCAAAGACTGTATTAGGGTGGGTGCCGAAGGTTGGGTTTAACGAATTGGTACATATGATGGTGGATGCGGATATGCTGGACACTAGAAAAAATAAATGTTAACGAGGTAGATGACGATGTATTCAAAAATTGAAAAATGCAGAATTTGCGGCAATACACATTTGGACTGCGTATTGGATTTGGGCGAGCAGATGCTGACCGGGATATTTCCACACCAAAAAAATGCCGCAGTTACAACCGGACCGTTGCGGTTGGTGAAGTGCGTGGGGGGCGATGAGGTATGCGGGTTATTGCAACTGGAGCACTCCTACGACTTGGGTGAAATGTATGGGAAAGATTATGGTTACCGCTCCGGTTTGAACGCCAGTATGGTGGCGCACCTTCACAATAAGGTAAAAAAAATTCTCGGGTTGGTTACTTTAAGGGACGGTGATCTTGTGGTGGATATCGGCAGCAACGACAGCACCACGTTGCAGGCATACCCATCTAAAGGACCGGTGTTGGTGGGCGTTGATCCGACCGGCATCAAATTTCATACCTATTACCCGCCACACATTCAATTGATACCGGATTTTTTCTCTTCCGATCTCGTGAAGGCGCGCTTCCCTGGGCAAAAGGCAAAAGTAGTGACTTCTTTTTCCATGTTCTACGACCTGGAGGATCCGATAGATTTTATGCGGCAGGTATATGACGTGCTAGCGGATGATGGTGTATGGGTATTTGAGCAAAGCTACATGCCGACCATGCTTGATACAAATTCCTATGACACAGTTTGCCATGAGCACCTTGAGTTTTATGCGCTTCGCCAAATCAAGTGGATGGCGGACCGCGTGGGGTTCAATATCCTTGATGTTGAGTTTAATGATGTGAATGGCGGAAGTTTCTCTATAACAGTAGCGAAATCATCAGGTCAAGTAACGGTGTTGCCTGCGGTACAGAAGATTCTGGATGAAGAACACGCCAAAGGTCTTGATACGCTCATTCCGTACCATGCATTCGCGAAACGTGTTGCCCGCTCGAAGCATGAATTGTTGGAGTTCATCAAGACCGCGCATGCGGATGGCAAGGTTGTGGCGGCCTTAGGCGCGTCAACAAAAGGAAATGTACTTTTGCAGTATTGCGGCCTAACTGAAAAAGATATCTCGTCAGTCGGTGAGGTAAATGCCGAAAAGTTCGGTTGTT
>Ga0209211_10013285_pt1 | contig 10227 bp, 7 predicted proteins | sample RifGroA2_FD_183992 | JGI IMG/M metagenome (GOLD analysis project Ga0209211, IMG submission 183992) | Groundwater microbial communities from Rifle, Colorado, USA - Groundwater A2 (SPAdes) (version 2) | ecosystem: Environmental > Aquatic > Deep subsurface > Groundwater | place: Rifle, Colorado...
GGTGGTGCTGCGACCGGGCGCAACGGTGGTTTGAACAGTTGCATTGCCCAATACGCGGCAGATATGCACGCCGCAATGAACAGCACGAAAGTTGCAACAAGTGGCCAGCGTTTCATTCCATTCCTTTTAATCGGGGCGGAGCATGCGCATCCTAACGGGCATAAGGATGTCGCACCCAAAATTGAAACCACCCATGCCCGTTTCCTTCTCCCGCAAGCGGGCGAAGGGGCAAACGAATTGCTGCGCGAGATTCACGTTAACGCACTAGCTGGTTGATTTCGATGATCGGCATCAGCACCGCCAGCACGATCAGCAGCACCACTACACCCATCGCCAGAATCAGTGTCGGTTCCAGCAATCCGGCAATCGTCATCGCGCGCCGTTCCAGATCCTGCTCCTGCGCGTTGGCGGCACGCTCCAGCATCGCCGGCAATTCACCGGTGAGTTCTCCGGCGCGGATCATGTGGATCAGCATCGGCGGAAAATGCTTATGCGCGGACAGCGCGCGCGCCAGACTAACGCCTTCGCGCACGCTGGCGGTGGCTGCTTCAACTTGTGCGCGCATGGCGACATTGGTCAAGGTGTCGCGGCTGGTTTGCAGCGCGCGCAAAATTGGCACGCCGGAGCCGGTCGTGATCGCCAAAGTGCTGGCAAAACGCGCCGTGTTGAGGCTGCGCTCGAATTTTCCGTACAGCGGCGCGGTCAACAGCCAGGTATGCCAGCGCAGCTTGATCGCGGGGTCTTTCAGCGCGCGGCGCCAAACAAAAACCAACCCGGCAATCATCAGCAACACCATCCAGCCGTAATGCCGCACGAAGTCTGAAACGCCCAACATTGCCATAGTCAGGAACGGCAGCTTCTGTTTGGTATTGTCAAACACCGACACGATTTGCGGTACCACGTAGGTCAGCAGAAAGATCACGATCGCAAACGCTACCACGGTGACAATCGCCGGATAAGTAAACGCGAGTTTTATCTTTTGTACCAGCGCGTTGCGCCGCTCGATATAGCCGGCGAGCCGTGACAGCACGTGCGACAACTGACCGATTTGTTCGCCGGATGAGACCAGCGCGCGATAGATGTCGGCAAAATCGCGCGGATGCCGCGACAGCGCATCGGACAGCGACGCGCCCCCCATCACTTCGGAGCGGATCGAACCGATCAGGTCGCGCACATAAGCGCGTTCGGCTTGCTCCAGCAACGCGGAAAATGCCTGTTCCAGCGGCAGACTCGCTTCGAGCAGGCTTGCCAGCTGGCGCGTGAAGAGTGACAACTCCACGGCCGAGAGATGATCGCCGAATGCGCGGGTTTTGGTATGGCCGGTTTCGTCAAGTTGAGCCGCAATCGTATCGACGGCAATTGGCACCAAGCCCTGGGCGCGCAGGTCGGCGCGCGCGGCACGGGCGCTGTCGGCATTGACTACACCTTTTTTTGCAGTGCCAATCGCATCGACGGCTTCGTAGCTGAAGGCGGGCATGGTGGGTTATTTAAGTTTCAAAGCGGTCAAGTTGCTAATAGTAGGGCGTTGGCTGGAGGGGCATTTGAACATCCTTAATTTTTTATAAACAGTTTAAAGATGCTTATTTAGCTAAATAGTATGTTTCTATTGTAGAGAGCGATTTTGAAATTACTTCCATAAGGGATTTATTATCATTTTGAATTTTGGTAAGTTGGTCTTTGACATAATTGGGATCAATGCTTGCAAGTGGCGTTACCAAATTAATCTTAAGAACATCTTTAGCGAATGCCTCCGTAAAATCTTTTGGCTTTTCGTTACTCAGGCGATGAATGGCTTCTTTAACTGTTTGAACATACTGCTCTGATGGTGAGAATAAAATTTCGTTGGCCAACTTTCTAAATGGAAGTAGCGCATCGGACAATGTCTTTCTTTGGCTGTTGAAGGAGAAAAATGGATGACGAATACCATTTTCGATAAGATGAGCAACTGGAAAAACACCACCAGCTCGATATATACGGTCAATTTCAATTTGTGCTTGAACAAGGGCTTCATTCGCAAGTTTTCGAACGGCAGGGTCAATGAATGGCCCTGCTGATAAGCAGCGATAGAGAAGCCAAACAATTCTCGTTCTCTTAGCCATAGGTGGGTAATTGGAAAGACCTTTCATGTCCGCACGCTGCATAATTAGTCTGATAAGAGGCTCTGGGTCATGCGAGAGTGCGACCGCAAACTCAATTACTCCAGCCCAGTTTTCCATGTCTAATGCTTTAGAGATTTCTTCCTTTTCCGTTCGTTTTGCAATGATATGCCGAGCGACAAAGTATTCTTGAAGAGACGCATGGCTAAAAGAGAAGGATTCGACTGAACAGCGCTCAAGAATCCCATGGTGTTTTTCAATCTCATCTATAACTCCGGGTGCGTCTGTTGTCTGAAAGCCAAAGCGAGAAATGAAATCACCGACGATTTTAGTAACTTCATCTTGTGAGAATTCATAGCTTGGAGATGCTAGGAAAGCTTTGCCTGCAACATGTTCGAATAACCTTTCCTTCGCTTCATCAGTCAAACTTTGGTACACGGTATCTCTTCGAAACCTACGACTGGTATCCCATTCACGCAACAGGACATCAACACAGCGCTTAAACAGTTCGGTTTTTCGTTTTGGCAAAGCCAAGTCGTGTTTATATTGAATGCACAGCAAGCTAAGTAACAGTGGCGTTTCCGTAAGGCATGATATTTCGCGATCACTTTTTATAATGGAGAGCAGTTTTTTAGCTCTTACTTGATCAGTGCCAAACCATGCGCGCACAATTTTCCCTACAGCTTCGGGCGTGAGTTTGGAAATTTCAATTTCATAGAAAGAGTCAAATATTTCTTCATAGTCTGCGGTTCTGCAAGAAACAACAATTTTGGCCTCCGGGAAATCCTGGCAGAAGTTCTGAATTTTCTTTATGGTTTCAACTCGGTCAGTTGCTGGAACCTCATCAAGTGAGTCGAGCAGGATTATCGCTTGGCCTTTATCAAGCGCCCTTCGCACAAAATCGATTGCAAACTTTGTTGTCTTGACTTCTATTGGTTTGTATAGATACTCGAACAGAGTACTGGACTCTTTTGCAAAGAGGGGCAAGTGTACAAAAAATGGAATTAAAGATGTTTTTAATTTGGACTCTTTGAAAACTTCTTTATCCACAAAAGCGAGCGCAAGGTGTTTGAGAAATGTTGTTTTACCAGCACCTGGGCCGCCAAGAACGGCTACATGTTTATGCCCATCGATGAATGAATCAGCCCTAACAATGGCTTTAATTCCCTTGTGCAAGGTTTTAGGTGAAGAGGTAATGGTTTGCGTTGTGTTTGTTTGTGCGGAGTGCCATTCTTGTTGGTAGAGTCTTCTCTGGATCGTTGTTGAGACTTGCGTTGGGTAATAGATGTCGCCCAGCTTCACGGGAGAGCTCATGCCTAACAGCTTCACGCTTTCAACGGAACTGCGTACACGCTTTACATGGGGGCGATAATATCGACCCAATAAATCAAGTGACTCAACACTTCGATTTAAACCGTCGAACACGGACTTTATAGATTCTTTTGCGGGATCTTCAAACCAAGTTAACGGTTCTGGTACTTTTTCTTCAGACATTGCCATTCCCCTATCAATCCAAATCCACCTGCCCCGGTAACACGTTTGTTATTCCTTGGTGACGCGCATCAATTCCGCCTGCGTCGTCGTACCATCCGCCAACCAGCGTTCGCCATCTTCGCGCATGGAGTGCATCCCATTTTTCAGTGCGGTAGCGCGGATATCGGCTTCCGATGCACGGTTATGGATTTGCGCGCGAATCTGGTCGGTGGTCAGCAATAATTCATAGATGCCGACGCGCCCCTGATATCCGGTGTGGCCGCATTTGTCGCAACCGACTTCATGCCAGAATTGGCCATCCTGCCGTTTGCAGTGCGGGCATAATTTGCGCACCAGGCGCTGCGCGACCACGCCGAGCAGCGACGATGACAACAGGAAGGGTTCGATACCCATGTCGAGCAGGCGCGTGACTGCCGCTGCCGAATCATTGGTGTGCAAGGTTGCCAGCACCAGATGGCCGGTCAATGATGCCTGCACCGCAATTTGTGCGGTTTCCAGATCGCGAATTTCGCCGATCATGATGATGTCCGGGTCCTGCCGCAAAATCGCGCGCAGTGCCTTGGCAAAGGTCATGTCGATACGCGGATTGACTTGGGTCTGGCCGACGCCGTTCAGTTCATATTCGATCGGGTCTTCGACCGTCAGGATGTTGGTGCTGGTGGTATTCAGCCGTGACAGCGCGGCATACAGCGTGGTGGTCTTGCCCGAACCGGTCGGGCCGGTCACCAGCACGATGCCGTGTGGCTGCGCGATCAGCCGGTCGAATTGCGCCAGCACCTCCGCGCTCATACCCAGGTGCTGCAAGCCGAGTTGGCCGGCCTCCTTGTCGAGCAGGCGCAACACCGCGCGTTCTCCATGCCCGGTTGGCAGGGTGGAAACCCGCACATCGACCGCTTTGCCGCCCACGCGCAATGTGATGCGTCCATCCTGCGGCAGGCGTTTTTCGGCGATGTCGAGCTGCGCCATGATCTTGATGCGCGAGATCAGCGATGCATGAATCGCCTTCTTTGGCCGCACCACATCGCGCAAGGCGCCGTCGATGCGAAAACGCACCACCGAAATCTGCTCGAACGGTTCGATATGGATATCCGACGCGCCTTCGCGCAATGCCTGAGTCAGCAGCGCATTGATCATGCGGATCACCGGCGCGTCGTCGGTCGATGCCAGCAAGTCTTCGACCGCCGGCATATCGAGCATCAATTTTGTCAGATCGAGATCGGACTCGTATTCATCAACGACTTGTGCCGCATCGCCGCCCGAATTGGAATAGGCTTTGGCAATTTCCGCTTCGAGCATTTCGCGCGACATTGATTTCAGCCTGACGCGCCCGAAACAGCGGCTCACTTCCGCAATCGCGCTTGGCGGGGTCGTATCCGATACCCAGACTTCGATCGGGCTATCCGCATTACTACGCTGCGCCAGCAACGCGAAATCGCGGGCAAATGCGTAGGGTAAAAGACGGGTGTCAGACATGACTGGGGTATCCCCGGCAGCCATTTATTCGTTCGATGGCGCTGCCGCCGGTTGTTGCGGCGCGGGACTTTGCGGAAGCGCCGGCTGCATACCCGCCAGCGAGCCTGGCTCGGTCTTGTTGAAAAAGGGGCCGCTGTCCATCCGGTTGAACAAAAGACCGCCTGCCATCTGGCCATCCTGCAGCGGCGGTAACAGCGGTGCCTTCATGTCCGGCAATACCAGCGACGATGCAGGCTGTGCGCTGATTTCTACATTGCGGATGTAATTGTAACGATCACCGGTCAGATTCACGCTCTGCTCGTTGCTGCGGATTACGGTTGGCCGCAAGAACACCATCAAGTTGGTTTTGACGCGGTTGCGTTTTTGGGATTTGAATAAATTGCCGATGATCGGAATATCGCCGAGCCCCGGCACTTTCTCGACGCCGTCTTGCAGATTTTCATCGATCAATCCGCCCAGCACGATAATCTGCCCATCGTCCACCAGCACATTGGTATCGATCGAGCGCTTGGTGGTGGCGAGCCCGGCCCCCTCGGTGCTTACTGTTTTATCTATGCCCGATGTTTCCTGATAGATCGCCATCCTGACCGAGCCGCCTTCGGAAATTTGCGGCCGCACCCGCAGCGACAGTCCGATATCCTTGCGCTCAATCGTCTGAAACGGATTTACGCCCGCCGCCCCACCCGATGCCGCCGTCGTGTACTGGCCGGTAAGAAATGGCACGTTTTGGCCCACGATGATTTTCGCTTCTTCATTGTCGAGCGTAATCAGGTTGGGCATCGACAGGATGTTGGCGTTGTTGCCGGCTTGAAGCATCTGAGCCAAAGCACCCAAGCCGAGCTTGCCGGCGGCCTGCCTGAAAATACCGATGTTCAAGCCGTTGCTTGGCGGCAAAAAGTTCCCCGTGGCTGCATTTGAGATCGCCTGGTTGGCCAGATTGTCGCCTCCCGCGCCGAAGCCGGTCATAACCCCGGCCCGATAGCTGCTGTTGGGCCCTCCCGTCATGGTGGCCCATTGAACGCCGAATGCCGCCGCTTGCGTATCGGTCACTTCGACAATCAGCGTTTCGATATAAACCTGGGCGCGGCGCGCGTCGAGCTGGTCGATGATCGCGCGCAAATTGCGGTAGACCGCCTCGCTGGCAGTGATGATGAGGGTATTGGTCGATGAGTCGGCCTGAATGAATCCGGCTTGGCCACCGCCCGGCAGCGATGCCGGTGCAGTCGGTGATGAGGGCGTGGTGTTCGGTGGGGTAGTCGATGAAGGCAATGCCGAGGCTGGCGCGGAAGTATCACCAGATACTACGGCGCGCAAGGTTTGCGCAAGCTTGGTTGCTTCCGCATTTCTTAGATATACGACATGTACATTGCCGGGCTGTGCGGTTGGCTGATCGAGTTTCGCGATCAGCGTTTTCGCCAGATTGGCGCGCGCTTCGGACGGCGCGCGCACAATGACCGTATTAGTACGTGAATCCGCCAGCAAGCTGGTGCGTCCGGTATCCCCTCCGGGAACGCTGGCGCCGCCCGGTTCCAGCAACCGGTTGACCATCACCGCAATATCGCTGGCGATCGCATAACGGATAGGCACTACATCCAGTTCGCTGCTCGCCGGCCCATCCAGTGCCGCGATTATTTTGCCCAGGCGCAGCAGGTTATCGGCGTAATCGGTGATAACCAGCGTATTGTTGCCAGTGTTAGCGTTGATGGTGTTGTTGGGTGAAATCAGCGGGCGCAATACGGTCACCAGATTGGCTGCGGACTCGTGATTCAAGCGAAAAACCTGCGTCGCGATCTGGTCGCCGCGCACTGCACCTGTCTGGATCGGGCCTGACTGCGACTTGGCGTCCGCTTCCGGCACCACTTTGGTATAACCGTTGCCGGTTACCACCGTGTAACCATGCATGCGCAACACCGAGGTCAACAGCTGGAATGCCTGAGCCTTGGTGAGCGGTTTTTCCGATACCAGGTTGATTTTGCCTTTGACGCGCGGATCGATGATGAATGTCGTGTTGGTGTAATCGCCGATTGCCGCAATCACCGATTCGATATCGGCATCGACGAAATTGAGCGTGCCCCTGGCCGCACCCGCAGCTTCGCTCGTATTGTTATCTTGCGCCTGCGCTGGCTGCACGCCCGCCATTGCGCACAGCAATATGAACGCAGCGCCCCAATATCGACATGTTGCCAATCCGTTTATGATCATTTGAACTCTAATGCAATAACGTCTTTGCCGTCTTCTTTGCGGCGTTGCCCCAGCAAACTCAGTAAATTCGCCAGTCTCTCTTCTTGTCCCGCTTCTGTTTCTGCCTTGCCGGAAAACTGCAAACGCCCGTTGGTAAATATTCCCGAACCATTCAACAGCAGCGGCCCTTTGACCGTCTTGAGCGTCGCGGCTGCTTGTCGTCCGCGCCAATCAAATGCCAGGTTATATGCGCCCAACGGTTTGATCGGCGAAAGCCGCGATGCGATGTCATTCATCTCCAGGTTCATTGTGCCGGTCATTTCGATTTCTCCGCCCTGCCGCGCCAATAGTAATTGCTCCCATGATAACCGCATCTGCCCGGATGGCTGCACTGAATTCAGCGGCGCTCCCAGCGCTGCCAGCCGTTCCGCCGGCAGTAAAACCGCCGCCGGACTTATTATCCATTGATGCCAACTGCCTAACACGCTGACCGGTCGCGACAATGCGGCAGTATTTTCCAGTTCGGCATCGACCTGCCCCAGCAGCAGCATCGGGGACAGCTGCCAGGAGAACCTTCCGGGCAATAACGGCGTTACCGGATCGTTGCCGCCCGGTGCACCGCCGATAAAGGCCGAACCGCGCCACAAGGTGCCTTGCGCATCGCCCAACGTCAAACGGCCTGCGGTCTGCGACTCTACTATCGACACCATCCAACTCGCCGGAAAAAATACCAGCGCGGTGAGCGCGATACTGGCAATCCCGGCCAGCAACCATGTCACGGGGTGGCGCAATGAATGTCCTTTTTATTCCATTTTGCAAGCGGGCGCAAGCGCAGCAATGGGGCAAAGCCGATGTGCGCAGCACGGCAGGGTTCGCCGGAAAAAAGCACCTTCCGTTTTAAAGCGGAATGCCCCATTCTTTAAAATTGCCGCAACGTTAATGTCGCATTAACCATATCGGGTTGAGGCAGCGCGACGATATTGGCATCGACTACCGAAAGCCTCGCGGTCTTTTGCATATCGTCCAGCCACGCCAGCGTGCCGGCAAAAGAGGCTGAAGCGAGCTGCACCTTCGCAAGGTTGCCGGACAGCGTCACGCTTTGCGGCTTCAAGCCTTTGCCTGCGAGCGCGGTTTTGATGCTTTCCTCGGATATCGCTGGTACCGGCGAAGCGGCTTTTCCGGAAAGTGCCGCAGCTTCTTTAGATAATGCCTGGAGCAGTGCGACTTGCTGGCGCAGCTCCGGCAGATTTTTATTCAACTGGCTGCGGCCGGTCAAGGCGGGATCGATCAGCAATGCGTAGAACAGGCCGAGTGCTGCCGCCACGGCGGCAACAGCGAGCATCGCGCGCTCGCGGGCATCACGCGCCATCCAGAACTCCGATAACGATTGCCGGGATTGATTTAACAGGCTGGACGGGTTCATTTCGCGCCCCGGATTTGCCATACCACCGCCCCCGACTGCGAAGGCGCCAGGTCAAGTGATCCCAAGCTAAGAGATAGGCCGCGTTCCGCCAGTGCGGCTTTCATCTGTTGCGTCGGCGCTTCAGCATTTGGCCCTTCGACTCGGCTCAGGGCAGGTTTGAACTGTACGAACAAGCTGCGCTCACGATACTCGAGCGTAGCAATAGCGGGCACCGCTTTGCCCGGCATGACGCTGGCCCAAGCCTCGCCAAAGGCCGCCGAAATCGCCGTAAAATCATCCGCTGCCGGCAGTCCGGAATCACGTTTGGCGATAGCGATCTTTTGCCGCATTTGCGCGACGGGATCGATAATCACCGACTCTTTTGGATAAGCCGATTTGTATATCTGGATCATGGTCGTACGCAGCAAATTGGCCTCGCTCTTCATGCGCCACCAGTCGATATTCAAGGCGGCGGCATTGATGACCAGGACTGCGGCAGCCAGCGCCAGCGGCCAGCGCCACGCGCGCCAGTCCAGCCTGGGGCCGCTTCCCGCGCCCAGCCCCGCCATCAAATCGAGTTCCGTATCGTGAGTACCGGCAATCCAGCGCGGCCAGTTGTCGGCAACCACGTTGATGCGTTTAGTCGGTGCGACAGTATGGCTGATTGTTTCCTGGTAAGTATGCACCGCCAATTGCGGTACATACAGCGTGATCGGCGCTTCGGGCACCACCGCGCATAATGTCCGGATCACCTCTTGTGCCGATGCCTCATGCCGATCGCGCCCTTCCGCTTGGCTCAGGACAGGCGCGATCATCAAACCGATGCCGTCCTGCTCCGAGAGGCGCAGCGTCACGTCGATGTCGGCACCCTGTTCGTTGATGGCGGCGGCTACGCTGCCCGGCTGATCCTGTTGACCAGGCTGATAGGGCAAACACAATTGTGCCGGCAGTGCCGCGAGCCGGCGGGCGCCGAATGCGTTCAATGTCTTGGCGAGGAGTTCGAGCCAGGCGCGCTGCACCACCGCAACGGTGCGCAACCCATCGGACAAACCGCCCGCAACCACCACACAACCGGACGGGTCGGCAATCAACTGATCTTCCACCAGATTGGGTAGCGCGGCCTTCAGTCTGGCAGCCGATAGCGAAGGCACCTGCACGCGCAGCAGGGTGACATCGCTGGCAGCCAGCAGCAGCACCACGCGCTGCGCCTTTGCAATCGTGTCGGACAAATCCGGCAATGACGCTGCGCCTTCACGTTCGATCGAATCGCCATGCAGTACCAGGGCAAACGGGCAAACCAGTTCAAGCCAATGTGTTGCGCTGTCGGCGGCGGATTTGGAAGGCAGGCGGATATAGAGTGTGCTCAAGGTGTCGCGTTCTCTTTTTAATGTTCTCGAATCCAGACGATATTAGTACGGTTGCCATTGCGTTCGATCAACGCCTGCACTTCCAATTCGGCCCGGTCCATCCGCACTTTACCATCGACCAGAAAATAATGGGTTGTGACCGATGTCTCCTTGGCCAATGCGACAAATGGCTTGCCTGGCAATCGTTGCGCAAAATCGGCAAGATCGCGGAAGC
>Ga0209211_10013287_pt1 | contig 10225 bp, 10 predicted proteins | sample RifGroA2_FD_183992 | JGI IMG/M metagenome (GOLD analysis project Ga0209211, IMG submission 183992) | Groundwater microbial communities from Rifle, Colorado, USA - Groundwater A2 (SPAdes) (version 2) | ecosystem: Environmental > Aquatic > Deep subsurface > Groundwater | place: Rifle, Colorado...
CCTTGAGAAATTTCTTGTACGCTTCGACAGCTTTCCCCTTTTCGCTGAACCGCCATGAATAGGCGACCCAGTACGCCGCGTCATCGACATATTTGCTCTTGGGATACTTGGCGATCAGGTCGCCAAAGGCCTTGCGCACGTCGCTCCATTTTTCTTCGAGGACCAGGTTATACCCGGTTTTGTACGCTTTGTATCCCGGATCGTCTTGATCCCCCGGCTCGAGTGATGCCTCAAACTCATCAAGGGTCGGGGGCATTTCCCAAATGCCGAGAACTTCTTCCAAGACAGTCATGGGTGCCAGTGCAGCCAGGGGTGCCAGGGACGGAAGCGCCTCAAGGCCTGCCAAGGCAGGGAGCGCCGCCGAGACAGCGGCAACCTCTGCAGAGAGAGCGAAGACATCTGGGAGAGCGAACGGGGGGAGGTACGCCAATTCCTCCAGTTCGACCGGCGGGGTGGGAATCGCCATCGGTAGCAGTCCCGATGCCTCCGCAGACCTGGTAGCAATACGAGGTCGAGGTGTTCTTTTTTGGGCGATGGTGGAGGACAAGATCAATACCAGCACGGTACCGATCGACACTATGGTCCGGATGTTCATAACGTTCTTCCTTACAATGATTGTTAATATTTTCTCAGCCATTCATACAAACTGCCCGCGAAACACGCTAATAACACGAAAGAAAAGTAAAGGAACTACGTTGAATCACTTATCAACATCTAACCCGAAAAAGATTTCGCGTGTTTTGTGCCTGCCCCGGCATGATTTAGGCCGGGGTGTTTCGTGAGCATGCAGGGATTATTGTTGTTTGATTTCTTTGTGATCAGCTGTGGAGAACATCGCATGGCTCTGCTGCGCTTCCGCCATCCGAATCTTGAAGAGCATGTTCTCCTGCCTGATGCCCGTACGGATCAGCTCCACATCCGGCAGGTTCGCACGGTCCTCCATGTTGGCCAGCTCGATCAGGATCTTCTCCAGCGCCCAGATCAACTGCTGGGTGCGGTTGTCAATATCCTGATCTTCCAGGACGCGCGCCTGTTGAATCAATTTCCGGGCAGTCTGACTTTCCGCACGAAAATCCACCGTCTGCCCTTCGGGGGGTGTCATGTTCGTGAGGCCGATCAGGAGGATCTTCGACTTGCGGAAATAGTCGGTCAGTTCCGCGTTCACCGGCATCACCCCCGCTGCGGGGGAGCCATCCGTGAGCATCAGAGACTGTTCTTCCTGCACGGTGCGAAATGGTGCTATCGTGATGAGAGCCACGAGCACAGCCAACCCACCAACAAGAGCAAGGACCCGCTGTGGCTGGTAGGTCAGGAACGATGGACGCTGACGGCAAAATTATGCCAGTATGCCTCCGAGCGCTGCTCACTCGGCTTTCCGCTCAGGGGTCGGACGAGACGGGCACCTTCTTTCAGGACTTGAAGCTCGGCGAAACAGGCATTGCAGGAAGCGATGTGTTCCTGGACCTGCTTCGCCCGGGCCGGATCGAGCTCCCCTTGCAGATATTCATACATGAGGTTTTGAACGTGTTTCATGATGTCCCTTCCTTCACAAATTGCAGAAGACTTCTCATTTTCTTCAATCCGCGATGCAGATGCGTTTTGACCGTCCCTTCCGAGCATTGCAGAATCTCACTCACCGTTCTCGTCGAGAGCCCGTCGATATGCCGCAGGATGACCACCGCCCGCTGCAGGGTCGGAAGTTCATGCAGCGCCCGCTCCATATGCATGGTGAGATCGATGGAATCCGTGGCCGCGGTACTCGTCATGGCTTGCATGCTTTCAGGGTTATCGATGCGGACATACCGGCTCGTTTTTCGTTTCCGTTGTTTCAAGCGATCGAGTGAGGCGTTGGTGACAATGCGATACAACCAGGTGCTGAACCCCGCTTCCTCCCGGAACGACTTGATCGAGTGGAACACTTTGACAAATGCTTCCTGGGCAACATCTTCCGCGTCATCATGGTCGTTGACGAACCCATAGGCAAGGTCATACGCCTGCCTCATATGCATCTCCACCAACTCTCGAAACGCCTCATGGCTCCCCTCCTTGATCCGCAGAATGATTTCCCGCTCCCGGGCAGCAGGCATCCAGACTTCCTTGTTCTTTGTAATTTCAGATATTAGACGACCGGTCGAACGTATCGGTTGACACGCCGATCCGGATGATACTTCACGGTTTCGGAGGTCAATCTTACTTTTGACAAGCCTTGGGGATTCTCCTGAATCAACGGAAAATCTGGTACATAAGAAAGCCGCTCCCCTTGTACGAAGAGAAGCGGCCTGTGCCTATGAGGCTCGTAGGGACCTTTGCCTGGGAATGGCCCCTACTTGCCGCGCACCATCTCCGCCAACGCCTCCAGCGCCCTCGGGTCCTTGCTCTGTCCAAGCCAGAAGATCGCCTGCCGCCGCACCTCCCCCTTTTCGTGGCTCCGGGCAATCTGGATCAGTTCCTTGACCCCGTCCCCATCTTTTCTTCGCGAGAGGGCAAACACCGCCTCCTTTTGAAGTTTTGTATCGGGATCGTTGTAGGCCATCTCTTTGAGCATCGGGACCACCTTCTCCGAGGCCTTTTGACCCAGCCAGAAGATAGCCTTGGATCGTACTTCGGTCGTTGTCCCGTGCTTCGCGAGATCGATCAATGCAAGGGAAGCTTTTTCCGATCTCATCTGGCTCAGCCCGAACACCGCTTGTTCGCGGACATGCTTGGAACGGTCATCCGTTGCCGTTTCGACCAGCAGGGGGATATCCTCCTGCCTGTCAGCTTGCCCGATCCAGAATGCCGCGCTGCCGCGGAGTTTCTCCGTCTCCCCTTCATTCAGTTGCTTCTTCATGAACGCGTACGCACGCTGAGAACTGTCGTGGATACTGATGGCAAAGAGGAGTTTTTCCTTGAACTTTGCCGGGACTTGCCCGAAGAGTTTTTCCAGATGCACAACGCCTTCGTCATGAGAAGCATTGCCGAGCCAGATGAGCGGCCGGTTACCAAGGTCCACGGTCAGGGAGAGATTGCTGACGATCAGTTTCACCGGTTCACTGAAGCTTTTTGAGGATGTGTTGTACCCCAGCAGGATGGCGACCCCCTTCACGACCTTCGGCTCATCTTCCCCCTTCTTTTTTCCTTCAAGAGCGCGGCGGGCTTCCCTTCGCACTACCTCTTCCCCTTCCAACTCCCCCTCCGGAAATTCTTTTTGCCCGTACAGCAGTTCATGGAGCGAGGGACGCGATCGCCAGTCGGCTGAATTGAAACTCCCCATGTGCGAGTTTTCTCCCATCCAGCGCCGGATCCCATAGCCGATCCAGACACCCTCCGTCAGCTTGTTGCCGGTGGCTTCCTTCACTGCCCAGGCCCATTTGTCGGACAACGGTTGGTCGACGTCGGGATGGCGGATGATCGATTGAGCGGTCACGAGACAGCCGGTGAACGCCGGAAAGATCAGCAATGCAAGAACCAGCAAATTCCGTGAATGATTCATACTCTGTCTCCGGATAGGGGGGGGTAGGTTCGAGAGGATTCAAAGATTGGACGATCCGGAGGGAAATCGGTTGACATCAGACAGGGAACCTGACAAGCTGTTCTTGGTGCCTTTGTGCCCTTCGTGGCTGATTTTCCTTTTTTTCATCGGCTTGTAAAAAACCATTTCAAAAAAATAACCCCCGGAGACCACCAATCCCCGGAGGCTTGTCCCCTGCCATGCCAAAGGAGGAGCCTTCATGCACTGCAAGGTTTCTTATAGACGCCTGACCCGGAAAAAAGTTGCCGGCAGGTCCGGGTCTCCGTACAAAACAAAGCCCCCGGAAAAAATCGATCCCGGGGGCTCATGCAAACAACGCTTCGTTTTTCTTACCGTCGGAGTTTCTTGATATAAATATTCGAGTTGACGGTCTTCAGCACAATATCCTCGCCTCCTCCATTCAGTTTGTAAACTGCCCGAATCTCCCGATCATCGTCGTCGCGCCCGGACTTGTCATACATGTCCTCTTTGAAATCCGACTTTATCTCGTACTCCTTGTTCCTTCTCCCCCACCGACCCTCGATCTCTATGATCGCTTCGATGGTGGCCTTCGCATTTTCCGGGACATACAGGGTGATCTCCCCACCGGCTGACGAGAGACGGCTTCTTCCGGTCCCGGTCGGCTTTAATTCGGCACTCACATCTCCTCCGGCCGTCGCGGCTTCAATGGAGCCGGTAATGTCCTCAAGCCGGATATCTCCACCGGAGGTATTGGCCTTCACTTTGCCGCTTGCGCCCAGGAGTTCGATATTTCCGCCGGAAGTGGAGAGCGAGGCCCATCCTGCAACCCGCCGCACTTTGACATCGCCGCCGGAGGTGGAGACCGTCGCTTCGCCGCCAACATCCCCAATGGAAATATCCCCCCCTGAGGTTGAGGCCTTCAGGGTCTTCCCAACGCTTTCGACACGAATATCTCCTCCGGACGTTTTCACATCCGCGTTCCCGCCGACTTTTCCGAGCTCGATATCGCCGCCGGAGGTCCTCAGGTTCACATCCCCCTGGATATCCCCCGTGCGCATATCGCCGCCGGATGTCGAAAGGTCGACTGTGCCCTTGGAGAGATTACCAAGAATAACATCGCCCCCGGAGGTCGATCCCTTGATGCGGCCGTCGATATCCCCCCGGATCTCAATGTCTCCTCCCGAGGTCCTGAGATCGGTATTGAATTGCGTCGGCACGCTGATCTCAAACCGCGTATGCCCGCTGTTCCATCCCCTTCGGTTTCGGTACTCGACGCGAACGGTGTTCCCGCTCTGGTCCATCTTGAGCCGATCGAGGTTGTCTTCATCGATTCCCTCAGCACGCACAAATACCTCGTTCTTCTCCCATGAGCTCACACGGATATCCCCCCCATCCACGGAAACCTCGATCAACCCTCCTTTGGTGACGGTGAACGATTTAGAACGGCTGCTTTGATCATCCAAAGGCATGAATGCCATCAGGACAGGAAAAGCAAGCAGGAAAGCCATGGAAAAGAGTCGTTGTTGTTTCATTGCTGATGTACCTCCTCGTAGACGTTTCTCGCCCGCAGGCGAATGTAGTTGTTATCATCCGATTGCATTTTTTCGCGCAAAACATTGAGCACATCATCATCCCGCAACTGCCCGTCAAGCACCGGTTTTTCCAGCGCATTAATCACATCGATACGCATGGCGGGGTTCTCCTCCAGCCGGAGGACGTACAGAAGCGCGTCCCGAACCTCCTTATCCAGGGGAAACCTCTGGAGCACCCGGAGGGCTTCCTTGCGCACACCCACGTTCGCATCCGATTTCAATGCCTGGATCAGCGCCGACTTGATTTCATGGTCGGGAACCATGGACTGGTCGCCAAAGTTTCCGAGCGTGCTGACAGCCTTGAGCCGGGTACCAGGGTTCTGATCGTTCATAAGCCCCTGGGCGAGTACCTTCTGGACGGCAGGATCGTTCACCTGCCCTCTCATCTGTATGGGGGTGACCGCCTCAAACGTAAATTCGACCTCCCCGTTGACCGGTTCCGGGTTCACAAAGCGAACATTAGAGATCCGGGTTTCGCCGCGAAGGGAGGCATCCGAGCTCATGGCCGGAGTCACCCCAATGCCCGGGGTCTCTTCAGCCGGCGTCATACCCAGGCGTCCCACCAGCACGCCCGCCGCCAGCATGGCCACTCCACCGACCGCCATGCGGACCCGGGGTGAAACAAGAAATTCAAATTTCTCCAGAAATTCCTCCCAACCAGAACGCCGTGACCGCTCCAGCCGGAGCGCCACGCGTAATTCCTGACGCGCCTCACGCAACAGCTCATCCGAGGTCTCAAAGGATCCCCGTTGATGAACCAGGGTGGAAAACTTCGCGAGTTCCTCAAGCTCCTGCCTGCACGCTTCGCAAGCCTGAAGATGACGCGCGAGCACCTGCTGTTCCTCATCCCCTAATTCCCGGAGGACGGACAACTGGAGCATTTCTTTGTACTGAGCATGGTTCATCCTGCGACTCCTTTGTTCAACCGACAAATCCCGTTCTTCTAAAAAATCTCTTCTAATTCATTCCGGAGCTTCTTGGTTGCCGTGAAGAGGTACTTCTTCACCGTCCCCTCCGTACACTCCATCATATCGGCAATCTCCCGGATCTTATATCCTTCATAATGCTTGAGCGTAAAGACCATCTTGAGTTTGGGGGAAAGAGCGTTCACCGCTTTCTGCACATGCAATGTGATATCTGCCCCCTCGGCATGCTGATCGGCTGTATCGCTCCCCGTCAGGCGTTCGGAAAGCGATGCCCCATGGTCTTCATCGCTTTCCCGATCGAGAGAGGCATGGGTATGTCTCTTCCGTCTCGATCGATGTGTGAGGCATACGTTTGTCGTAATGCGAAAAAGCCAGGTGGAGAACTCGCTGCGCAACTCAAACTTCGGGAGTGCACGGTAGACCCGCAGAAAAACTTCCTGGTAGATATCCTTCGCATCCTCTGCACTCTGCACGTATCGTGCGGCGATCGAGAGCACCTGTCTATCATAGCGATACACCAGCTGCTCAAATGCCATGGCATCTCCCTGCCTCGCCTTTGTGATCAGGTCTAGATCGAGCATCAACTCTTCGTTTTGGTTTGCTGTTTGTGACACAGGATTAGACCCCGGGTTGAAAAAAAGGTTGTGCCCAACTTGAAAGAATTCCGTCCTAAAATCAAGCGGCGGGAGGGACGAAAAACGGGCACAAACCTACTTTTTGAAGTGAAAAATGATTATACTTTTGGGCGTTTCCAATGGATAATCGTGACCTTCTCCCATGAATGTGGCTTCCGAAACACTGATTGATACGGCAATCCCGGCTGCAAGGTTCGCCTGCGACCTCCGGCAGTGCAAGGGAGCATGTTGCACCATGCCCGGCCACCGTGGGGCTCCACTGATGGAGGCCGAAATAGCCGAAATCGAGAAAGCGCTCCCCATCGTTCTCCCCTCTCTTCCCCGGGAACACCGGGAGAAGATCGAACGGGATGGATTCCTTCAGGGGGTGGCGGGGGATTGGAGCACGAATTGCGTCAACAAGCGCGCCTGCGTCTTCGTCCTCTGGGAGAATGGGGTCGCCCACTGTTCCTTTGAAAAGGCGTATCACAACGGCAAGATTGGATGGCGAAAACCGATCTCCTGCCATCTCTTTCCTATCAGGGTCGACAACGGGCTGCAGGAGCGCCTGCGATTGGAGTCCATCCCGGAATGCCAGCCGGCCTTGGAACGGGGAACCCGGGAGGGGATCACCCTCGTCGACTTCCTCAAAGAATCCCTGACCCGCGCGTACGGTTCGGAATGGTATGAGGAATTTCTTCGCTATTGTCGCGCAAAGCAAAGCGGTACCTGACCCATGATCAACCTCTCTCAACAGCTCAAACTCGGTCTCAAGCTTACACCGCAGCAAGTCCAATACCTCAAGCTGTTGCAGCTTCCCACCCTCGCACTGGAACAACGGATTAAAACCGAACTGGAAATCAACCCCCTCCTCGAAACGGCCGATGAGATGGAACAGACCCTTGAGCAAGAGGAACCCGACACCCCCTCAACCGACGGCGAGGAAGCGGAAAAGGTTGAAGATTCTTATACCCTGGACGACTACCTCAATGACGACCTCGCGGGTTATAAAAGTCCGGAAAGCTCAAAGAACAGGGATGATGACGAGGAGTACGAACGGCCGCTGGTGGCCAGCATCCCGCTCTCCGAACGCCTGCTGAGCCAATTGAAACTGCGAACGGACGACGAATTGGATTTTTTGATCGCCGAAGAAATCCTCGGCAATGTCGATGAAGATGGTTATCTCCGGAGAGAGTTGGGACTGATCGTCCAGGATATCAATCTTACCCTCGGGCTGGAGATCAAGGAGGACAAGGCCCTGGAGGTCCTGAAGCGCCTGCAGTTGCTCGATCCCCCCGGGATTGCCGCGCGGAGCCTCCAGGAATGTTTGATCGCGCAGGTTAAAGCCGGCAGCTATGATACCATCCTCAAAGAACTTGCGCTCAAGGTCCTGGAGACGTGCTTCGAGGACCTCAAGCTGAAGCGCTTTGAGAACCTGGCGCACAGCCTGAATGTGGGAACGGAGACCCTCAAAAAGGTCCTCGAGATCATCCAGCATCTCAACCCCAAGCCCGGCGAGGGGGAGTTCTCCGCCCAGGAGAACTATATCACTCCCGACTTCATCGTCGAGAAGGATAACGGCGAGTTTCTCATCGTATTGAATGACCGCAACCTCCCAACCCTCCGCATCAACAATGCCTACCGGGATCTCGTCGCACCGAAGAGCAAGAAGACTTCGAAAGAGGCCCGTGATTTTGTCAAACAGAAATTCGAGTCGGCGAAATGGTTCATCGCCTCCATCCATCAGCGAAGGGAAACGTTGTTGAAGGTCATGAAGGCAATTGTCGAGCGCCAACACCAATGGTTTGAGGAGGGGGAGGGATTGAAGCCGATGATCTACAAAAATATCGCCGAGGTGGTCGGCGTCGATATCTCCACGATCAGCCGCGTGGTGAACAGCAAGTATGTCCAGACGGAGTTCGGCGTCTTTTCCCTCAAACAGTTCTTTACCTCGGGGCTGGAAACCGACTCAGGCGAAGATGTCTCCAACCGCGTCATTAAACACCGGATCAAGGATATCATCGCCGTGGAAGATCCTCAAAAGCCGTTGAACGACGACAAGATCGCCGCCATGCTCGCGGCGGACGGCGTGAGGATTGCCCGCCGCACCGTGGCGAAGTACCGCGAGCAGCTTGGTCTCCCCATTGCAAGGATGAGGAAAAAGCTTTAAGCGGACCGGCAACCACCGCGAAGAAGATCACAGGCAAGGAAGACACCCATGGGCATGGAGAAGATTCACGCAACAACCATTATCGGCGTTCGCCGGAACGGCCAGGTTGCCGTCGGCGGCGACGGCCAGGTCACGCTCGGATCCACCGTGATGAAACAACAGGCGAACAAAATCCGGAAGCTCTACAATAATTCTGTCCTCGTCGGGTTTGCCGGTGCGGCGGCCGATGCGTTCAGCCTGCTCGACCGGTTTGAGGAGAAGCTGGAACAACACCGCGGGCAGATTGTCCGGTCCGCCGTTGAGCTTGCCAAGCTGTGGCGCACCGACAAGTACCTGCGCCAGTTGGAGGCGTTGATCGTCGTCCTGGATAAGGAACATTCCCTCGTCATCTCCGGGACGGGAGATGTGATCGAACCGGACGACGGGGTCGTTGCGGTGGGGTCGGGGGGCATGTACGCGTTGGCTGCCGCGCGGATGCTGATCAAGCATACCAATCTCGACGCCAAACAGATCGTGCAGGAATCCCTGGAAAGCGCTGCCGAGATTTGTATCTACACGAACAAGAACATCCGGATCGAAGAACTCTAAAGAGGGGAAAAGGGGTGAAGAGTGATCAATGCAGGCATGGATAGGGGAACAGGAAATAATAGCGTGGCGAAAAGAACGAATAAAGAGAAAATCAAAGAGCTGACCCCCCGCGAGATCGTCAGGGAGCTCGACCAGTATATCATCGGCCAGCAGAACGCGAAGAAATCGGTCGCAATCGCATTACGCAACCGGTGGCGCCGGTTACAGGTGCCTGAACTCCTGCGCGAAGAGATCATGCCGAATAATATTATTCTGATCGGGCCGACCGGCGTCGGAAAAACGGAGATCGCCCGCCGTCTCGCGAAACTGGCCCATGCCCCTTTTCTCAAGATCGAGGCGACGAAGTTTACCGAGGTCGGCTATGTCGGGCGCGACGTCGAGTCCATGATCCGCGACCTCACCGAGATTGCCGTCACGATGGTCAAATCGGAGAAGACCGCGGAAGTCCAGGCAAAGGCACAGGAGATGGCCGAGGAACGGATCCTCGACATCCTTCTCCCTCCTGTTCGCCGGCAACGCGCGGCGGACCCTCTTGAGTCGGCCCCCCCACTGGAGGAGGAGAATGAGAAGACGCGAGGACGATTCCGGGAGAAACTGAAGACCGGCGAGCTCGACGCCCGGACCATTGAACTCGACCTCCCCGTCCCCCAGATACCGCTGATGCAGGTCATGGGACCGGTGAGCATGGAGGAAATGGGGATCAACATCCAGGAAATGCTCGGGAACATCCTCCCCAAGAAGGAGAAGCGGAGAAAGTTCACCGTCGCGGAAGCAAGGACGATCCTGACGCAGGAGGAGGCGCAGAAGCTGATCGACATCGAGAAGGCGACCCGTGAAGCCATTCAGCGAGTGGAGAACTCGGG
>Ga0209211_10013290_pt1 | contig 10222 bp, 7 predicted proteins | sample RifGroA2_FD_183992 | JGI IMG/M metagenome (GOLD analysis project Ga0209211, IMG submission 183992) | Groundwater microbial communities from Rifle, Colorado, USA - Groundwater A2 (SPAdes) (version 2) | ecosystem: Environmental > Aquatic > Deep subsurface > Groundwater | place: Rifle, Colorado...
CTATGGCAGATTTCTTAACTATACTTGAATTAAAAGGCGGAAAAGAAAAAAATATTAAAGGGCTGAAGCTTTGTTATGTCGGAGACGGGAATAATGTAGCACATTCATTGATGTTCGCCGGAGCCAGGTTGGGAGTAAATGTTACCGTAGCATGTCCGAAAGGATTTGAACCTGAAAAAAAAGCAATTGATTTATCAAATGAAGATGCAAAATCAACAGGAGCAAAAATCGAAGTAGTGAATGACCCATATGAAGGTGCAAAAGATGCAGATGTAGTGTACACAGACGTATGGGCATCAATGGGACAGGAAAAGGAAGCGGAGGAAAGAAAGAAGATATTTAAGCCGTACCAGGTTAATGATGAATTGATGTTTCATGCAAATAAGGATGCGATTTTTATGCATTGTCTTCCGGCACATCGTGGTGATGAGGTTACAGATAGCGTGATTGATGCTCCTTACTCCGTTGTATTTCAGGAAGCAGAGAACAGGCTTCATGCTCAAAAGGCAATTATGTATAAATTGATGAAATAAGGTGCAGAGTGGCTTTAAAAGCATTAATAGCAGTCGGAGGCAATTCTTTAATCCGTGCGGGTGAACGTGGAACACTTGACGAGCAGATGCTCAATGCGAAGGCTACAGCACGAAGCATATCGCAGATGGTGAAACTCGGCTGGCAGGTTGTCATTACTCACGGAAACGGCCCGCAGGTTGGTGCTGCACTTCTGAGGTCAGAAAGAGCAGCGACAGAAGTCTATACTCATACGCTCGATATGTGCGTTGCCACGACTCAAAGTGAAATAGGTTATATTTTGCAGAGAGCCTTAGTTCATGAAATGAAACAGTTCGGTTTAGGCAATCCTGTTATAACAATTCCAACGATGGCAAGAGTTGATGAAAACGACCCTGCATTTCAAAATCCAACAAAACCTATTGGTCCGTTTTATTCTAAGAAAATTGCAGAAGATAAACAGAGAACACTTGGGTGGAATATCATAGAAGATGCCGCCAGAGGCTACAGGCGTGTCGTTGCATCTCCCGAACCAATCGAGATTCTTGAGCTTGATATAATAAAAAATGTCCTCGAACTGGGAATCATCGTTATTGCACTTGGCGGCGGGGGAATACCGGTTATAAAAAGAGATAATAATATAATAATTGGTTCAGAAGCTGTAATTGACAAAGACAGGTCATCAGCACTGCTTGCACAAGGCTTGGATGTTGACCTGTTTATTATCAGCACGGACACTGACCAGGTATATCTGAATTATAAAAAACCAAACCAGAAAGGTATAAGAAAATCTACTGCAAATGAGATGGAAAAATATTCTCAGGAAGGCCATTTTGCACCCGGCAGTATGGGACCAAAGATAGAATCCGTTATTAAATTTTTAAGGAATGGCGGCAAGAAAGCCATAATTACTTCTTATGAATTTTTAATGGATGCACTCGATGAGAAAGCGGGGACTCATATTATACCTTAAATTGATAAAATAATTAACCGTAATAAATTGAGGTTAACATGAAATTAAAACATATTGTAGAATCACAGCAGTTCACGGTTCCTTTGATTCTCGAATTATTCGAGAGGACCGACCATATGAAAAGGGTTGTTGCTCGTAGCGGCACAAAAGACTATGATAATAAAGTTATGGCTTCATTGTTTTACAAGCCTTCGACAAGAACGCGGTTTTCTTTTGAAGCGGCAATGTACAGGCTTGGCGGTAGGGTGCTATCAACAGAACAGGCTAAGGAGTTTTCTTCGGAAGTCAAGGGTGAATTACTTGAAGACACGATACAGATAGTTGCTAATTACTGTGATGTGATTGTACTCAGACATCACCAGGAAGGTGGGGCTCAAAGAGCAGCATCTGTTTCTCCCGTTCCAATTATTAATGCAGGTGATGGTTCCGGCGGGCAGCATCCAACCCAGGGATTACTTGATTTATACACGATTTATAATGAGTGTCATGCTCTCGATGGTTTATCGGTTGCAATTATTGGAGCGTTAGACCAAGGCAGAACAGCCCGCTCACTTGCTTATCTGCTGAGTAAGTTTGACAGGATTAAATTATACTTTATCGCTCCTGATGAACTTCAGATTAAAAATGATATTCTAGAGCATCTGGACGAAAAAGGAGTATCATACCATCTTTCATCAAACACTGAGGATATTATCAGCAAGGTTGATGTTGTTTATCAAACGAGAATTGACAAGGAGAGATTGAAACATAAGGAGATTGATCTAACCAAATACAATATTGATACAAATGTTTTGAAGAAGATGAAGTATAATTCGATAATTATGCATCCGCTTCCGAGGTCAGTAGAAATTAATCCTGCGGTTGACGGAGACCCGCGTGCCGCTTATTTCAGGCAGGCGAGGAATGGATTATATGTAAGAATGGCATTGCTGACAATGCTTTTTGATAATGAGTAAATTAATTATAAGGAACAAATGAGAGAGATTATGAAAACAAAAGATTATATAGAATTAGAAGAACAATACGGAGCACATAATTACCATCCTTTGGATGTTGTTGTTGAAAAAGCAGAAGGAGCCTGGGTTATTGATGTCGAAGGAAAAAAATACCTCGATTGCCTTGCCGCATATTCGGCTGTAAATCAGGGGCATTGCCATTCAAAAATAATGAAGGCATTTGTCGAGCAGGCAGGAAGGGTTACATTAACAAGCAGGGCATTCAGAAATGACCAGCTTCCATTATTATACAAAGACTTGCACGATTTATCCGGTTATGATATGGCTTTGCCTATGAATTCAGGTGCAGAAGCTGTTGAAACGGCTGTTAAAGCTGCACGTAAATGGGGATATAAAGTGAAGGGAATTCCTGAAGATAAAGCAGAAATAATTTGTGCTGAAAATAATTTTCATGGCAGGACAGTAACCATAGTCAGCTTTTCGACTGAAGCACAGTATAGAGATGGATTCGGCCCGATGACCCCGGGTTTTCCAATAGTGAAATATGGTGATATTAATGATTTGAAATCAAAAATAAACAACAATACAGCAGCTTTCCTTGTCGAGCCGATTCAGGGAGAAGCAGGTATTGTTGTACCTCCCGCCGGTTACCTGAAGGAAGTCGAGAAACTGTGTAAAGAGAACAATGTATTGTTCATTTGTGATGAGATTCAATCAGGATTAGGCAGGAGCGGTAAACTTTTCGCATTTGAATATGAGAATGTCAGGCCTGACATGGTGATTATTGGGAAGGCATTATCCGGCGGCTTCTATCCTGTATCGGCAGTACTTTCGAGTAAAGAAATACTTGGTGTGTTTAAACCGGGAGACCACGGTTCAACATTCGGGGGTAATCCACTTGCAGCGGCTGTAGCACGTGCTGCATTGAAAGTATTGGTTGAAGAAAAGTTGATTGAACGCTCTTACGAAATGGGAAATTATTTTATTGAAAAATTGAGAACAATCAAAAGCAACCATTTGGTTGAAGTGAGAGGTAAAGGATTGTGGATTGGGTTTGTACTCGACACAAAGGCAAGGCCATATTGCGAGAAGTTGATGGATGAGGGTATATTATGCAAGGAGACACACGACAATGTAATCCGTTTTGCTCCTCCTCTTGTGATTACAAAAGAAGAGATTGACTGGGCTTTCGAAAGAATTGAGAAAGTCGTTAAGGCATTAGATTAAATTGAAAATAATTTGTTGAATAGTTATGGAGATTTTATGAGTGTTAAGAAGACGAAATTAATAATTATTGGTGCGGCAGGTAGAGATTTTCACAATTTTAATGTAACATACAGGGACAATACTGATTATGAAGTTGTTGCTTTCACAGCGGCTCAGATTCCCGATATTGATGACAGAAAATATCCGAAAGCTTTGGCTGGTAAACTTTATCCCCAAGGAATTCCAATTTACGCTGAAGAAGAACTTGAATCATTAATATTTTCTATGCTCGGTTCTTATCCCACTATGATAAAATCAGTGAAACCTGTTGTATCGGTTACAGCGGTCAGGACAGGATGCGGAAAAAGCCAGACAACACGTGCTGTCGTTAGGGCATTACTCGGAATGGGCAAAAAGGTTGTCTCTGTCAGACATCCTATGCCTTATGGAGATTTAGAAAAACAAAAAGTGCAAAGGTTTGCAAAATACGAAGACCTGATTAAGCATAAATGTACAATCGAGGAAATCGAGGAATACGAGCCGCATATTGCAATGGGAAGCGTGATATATTCAGGTGTTGATTATGAAGCAATTCTGAGGCAAGCAGAAAAGGAAGCAGATGTTGTTGTGTGGGATGGAGGTAATAATGATATGCCATTCTATAAACCGGATTTTTCAATTGTTGTCGTTGACCCGCTCAGACCGGGGCACGAGATAGGGTATTATCCGGGTGAAGTAAATGTGAGAATGGCTGATGTTATAGTAGTCAACAAAGTTGACTCAGCTTATCCCGAAGATATTGAGTTTGTACTGAATAATGTCAGAATGTTGAATAAAAAAGCTATGATTGTTATGGCGGCATCTTCGCTTGCCGTTGATGATACATCTGTTATTTATGATAAAAATGTACTTGTAGTTGAAGACGGTCCTACACTCACTCATGGTGAAATGGAAATCGGAGCAGGTACGGTAGCCGCCCGCCGATATGGTGCTGCAGAGCTTGTTGATCCGCGTCCATATATTGTCGGTAAGCTGAAGGATACTTTCAAAAAATATCCTGATATCGGAATTCTGCTTCCTGCTATGGGATACGGCGAACAGCAATTGAAAGACCTGGAAGCGACTATCAACAAGACTAAATGCGATTCAGTGGTTATAGGAACACCGATTAATCTTGGAAGGTATATCAAAATTAAAAAGCCAAATACGAGAGTTTATTATGAACTGACTGAAATCAGTAAACCGACTATAGGAGAACTTCTCAAGAAGAAATTTTAAATTTTGAATTTTGAATGTTGAATTGATGTTATTCCTTTAGGGATAATATATTAGTAGAAGAAACAGAAACCAAACAACAATTATTTTCCCGTAGGGAATACATATTTGTTTCACGGAGTTTTACACAAAGTTTCGCAGAGTTTTTTTCAACGCTGAAACGCAACTACCTGAACTGTGATTTGTATGATTGATATGATTAATATGATTATTTTTATTTAAATTTTAGAGAGTGTTAACTAATAGATAGATAACGCCTTATTTTGAAAATAACTATATCCATCTGCCTCATTTAGATACCAAGAAATACGCAATGTTATATCAATCATTTCTTCTGATTTTGATACTACCTTAGTCTTTCTTGTCATTCTTCCCAAATAATGCCATATGTTTGAATTATTTTGTTCAATATTAACTGTGTATTTCTTGCCAATAACATGCATTTCTTTGGGAATAATCTTATCATAAACATCCCAGTCATCAGTATATATTTTAGCATCCTTACTTAAATTCAGCTTCTCGAATAAGGTTTTAAATGTTTCAGCATCACGATTGCCAATACACCATCCGATGGTTCTATTTCTAACACAATCCAAGGCTCTCCATATCCATATTTATTGTTTTTTTTATTAATATAATGCCACATCTCATCTACCTGTACTTCTTGTAATTCTGCTTCTACTATCGGCTCTGGAATTTCTTTGCCAATTGCCCTTATCCATTTTAATACTGCCGTCCGGCTTACATTTAACAATCTGGCAATCATTCCATAGCTAGCTTTGCAACTGCCGTACATTATTAATGCCAATGCTTTTGCCTCAGGTCTAATTCTACCTCTTTTATCTCCTTCCACAAAATTCAATCCGCAATCTTTGCATTTATAACGTTGCTTATTACGAACTGTGCCATTATTTACTACATTTTTGCTGCCGCACTTTTTACAAATTGTTTTCATAGTTCTTATTTAAATTATAAAACATAATTTTTACAAATATACAAAGATTTTATGAATATCTATCTATTAGTTAACACTCTCATAATTTTTAATTTTAGATGTTAAAATCGAAATGAAATTTACGGCATAAGCCAATTTATTACTTTGGAGTAATAACAATTTTGAATTAATTGAATATTTTGGAAATTAGTTTATTGATAATTCAATGAAAATTGATAATTGATAATTTTATTCTTTTATCCGTATTTTTGAAGTTTCCTAAAATATTAAAAGAAAAATGTTTTCAAGCGTAACAAAAGTACATTTTGTCGGAATTGGCGGTATCGGGATGAGCGGTATTGCCGAAATTCTGATTAACCAGGGGTTCCAGGTTAGTGGTTCTGATTTGCAACAATCCGAAAATACTGACTATCTTTCTTCAATCGGGGCAAAAATTTTTATCGGACATGATGCATCAAATTTACAGGATGCCGAAGTGTGTGTATATTCAAGTGCTGTTAAACCCGATGAGAATTCTGAAACCATAGAAGCCTACAGCCGGAATATTCCGGTTTTACGCCGTTCGGAAATGCTTGCCGAAACTTCGAGATTGAGTTACAGCCTTGCCATATCGGGAACACACGGCAAGACAACGACAACTTCTATGTGCGGCCTTATATTGATGAAGGCAGGATTTGACCCGACCGTTATCGTTGGCGGCAGGCTTAAAGGACTTGGGGGAACTAATGCCCGTCTCGGTAAAGGGGAATGGATCGTTGTCGAAGCAGATGAGTTTGACAGGTCTTTCTTACAGCTTCTACCAACTATAGCTATTATTAATAATGTTGAAGAAGAGCATCTCGATATATATAATGATTTTGATGACCTTCAAACCACTTTCGCAGAATTTGCTAACAAAGTTCCATTTTATGGATTCGTTGCAGTTGGACTCGATGACCCTGGGGTGAAAGAAGTCATATCGAAAATTAAAAAGAAGATTGTCAGCTTTGGTATATCAAAGCAATGTGATATTAGGGCAGAAGACATTAAGTTTAATGAACGTTCTTCTGAGTGTGATGTTTTTATTTATGGAGAGAATAAGGGTAAATTAACTTTGAATATTCCGGGCCTTCATAACATAAAAAATGCGATGGGCGCAATTGCTGCTTGCCACCATCTTGGAATTGATTATGAAATAATAAAAGAAGCGATTTCTGAGTTTACGGGTGTTTACCGGCGATTTGAAAAAAAGGGAGAAGTAGATGGTGTGATGGTTGTGGATGATTATGCCCATCATCCTACTGAGATTAAAGCAACGCTTGAGGCGGCGAGGAACGGATGGCAAAGGAGGATAGTTGCGGTGTTCCAGCCGCATACATACACGAGGACTCAAACTTTTTTTAAGGAATTCGGGAGTTCTTTCGATGATGCGGACATCGCAATTATAACGGATGTATATGCTGCAAGGGAGGCTCCTATTGAAGGTGTATCGGGTAAACTGATTGCTGACGCAGCGATTCATTTCGGGCATAAGGGAATTGAATACATAGCAGATGTTGAAGATGTTTATAATAGGCTTGGAGATGTTCTCAAGGAAGGTGATATGCTGATTACGATTGGAGCAGGAAACATATTTAAATTATCGAATAAATTTATTGGTAAGAAAAAAATAGCATTACAATAAAAAGTTGATTAATGTGTTAAAAACCTCATAGTTTTTTGCAAGTCAAAGAATTGTTTGAAGAAAAGGATTTGACACTGATTTTACTCTTGAATAAGAAAGAATTTTGTATAATTAAATAAAACACGGGGATTAAAGTATGAAACAAGCATTGCGTGTAACATTTTTATTCGTTCTAATTATTTCTCTCATAGTCACTGTTAATGCACAGAAGAAACAATCAAAAAAAACTAGATCAACAGACTCAAAAAAGATTGAAAAGCTTGGGACAGAGGTGATTACTTCTGTTGGAAATGAGAAGATTAGTTATGATGACCTTGAAAGAGCTTACCAGAAGAATATGAGCCGGAAGGAGACAAATCTTTATAATGTTTCAAAGGACAGCATCCTGGATTTTCTGAATTTGTATGTTAATTACCGTCTGAAGGTGAACGATGCTCTGAGCCGGGGATTCGATAATGATTCGAGCGTTCTGGCGGAAATCGGGCAGAACAGGAAGATTTTGGCGGAATCATATTTTTATGAGGCGAAGCTGGTTAAACCGAAGGTTGAAGAGTTACTGAAGCACAGGGATTATGATTATCAAATTGCAATAATAATGTTTCAACTGCCATCAACACCAAATCCTGACACAATGGAAACATATCTGAAGGCAAAGCTGAGTCTTGACTTATTGAAGGTAGGGGCAAACTTCGAGCAGGTGGCAAAGGATTCCTCGACTGATAAAGAATCGGCAACGAGGGGTGGACTGGTATTAAATTATTTTACTGCAGGCAGGGTAACGAGGAATATTGAAGAAGCTATATTTAGGTTGAAAGTTGGCGAATTCTGGCCTGAATTAATAAGGACAAAATATGGATACTTTATAATAAAATTAGTGAAACGGGAACCACGTGTTAAAGTGTTACTGCGGCACATTTTGATTACTGTGAAAGACAGGGGAGATTCTGCGGCAATTAAAAAATCCGATAGTTTAATTGCTTTGTTGAAATCAGGTGCTGATTTTGAAAAATTAGCAAAGGAAAATTCGGATGATGAGAAAACAGTACCCAAAGGAGGATTACTTGGTGATTACTATTCCCGTTCTTCAGGGTTCGAAGATACACAAAGAAACTTGCTGCCTGAAATAGAAGAAGCTGCATTTGCTTTGAAAGACGGTGAATTTTCAGGCAGAGTTCGTTCTGAATATGGAATACATATTTTGAAAAGAGATTCAACCCAAAAGTTTGACCCTGAAAAAGACAGAGCGGATATAAAATTGCAATACAAAAGGCAATATTTTGAAGCCGATAAAAAATTCTATCTCGATTCTCTGAGAAACGCAATAGGTTTTAAAATGAATGAAACAGCCTTTAATTCATTACTCTCAAACCTTGACACGAACGTAACTAATCTCGATACTGCATGGATAAAGAAGATTCCACAATCAATTTATTCGGATATTCTTTTTGCTTTTCAAGGTAAATCTACTTCTATCGGTGAATTTATCGATATGATGCAGAAAAAGTCTGAATTAAGAGGTCTTGGTATCAACTCATTTGGATTAAATAAGGCGATTGATAAAATAACCAATCCTGCTGTTTTTGATGCCGCATCAAAATCGCTCGAGACAGAATTTGAAGATTACGCCCAGCTTCTGAAGGAATTCAGGGATGGTATTCTTTTGTTTAAAGTTGAAGATATTGAAGTATGGAGCAAACTGAAATTTGATTCTACTCTTGCCCGTGTTTACTGGGATTCGACGAAGACAAGATATCACACCGAACCCAGCTATGATATAAGTGAAATTTATATCCTGTCGGATTCTTCAGCTAAAGCTATTTATAAAGAATTAACCGACGGGGATAAGGTCTTTGATACACTCGCAAGTCAGAATACACAGCGTGCCGGTTACAGGGAAAAGAAAGGCAAGTGGGGAAAAGTTACTCCTAAAAATAATAAGCTTGCCAGGATTGCTGCAGATAAAAATGCTCAGGCAGGTATGATTATCGAGCCTCAGCCTTATGAAAAGGGTTTTTCAATAATTAAGGTGAATTCTTATGAACCGGTGAGACAAAAAACATTTGAAGAAGCTATTCCTGACTTTGCACCTGCATTCCAGGACCAGATTCAGAAAAAATTGTCTATGGCTTGGCTGAACAATCTAAGAGATAAATTTAATGTTAAGGTTTATACCGATAAAATTGATAAAATAATTAAGAAATATAAATCGAAATAAGACAGCACCAGAGCGAATAAAAATTCTGAATTTTGAATTCTGAATTAAAAGAAATCAAAATTCTAAATTTTGCTGGCTCTTTTTAACACAAATATTGTGATTATAACATGAAAAAGCTTTTTCTTTTAATTTTTTCTGTGACATTTTTATTTAGTTTCTCAAACCATTCCTTTTCTCAACCTAAGGAAGGTGAGACTCTCGAAAAAATCATAGCCGTTGTTGGAAGCGAGGTCATTACACTTTCCGACCTTAATGCTTCCTTACAGATTATGGCTCAGACACATCCTAATATGGATGTCCCTGATTCCGAAAAGCAGAGAGTTTACGACTCGTTAATAAACGACAGCGATATGAGGAAAAGGGTTCTGGATGCTTTAATCAATGAGAAGCTCGTCGTGGCAAAGGCTATGGAAGATTCTGTTACCGTTACCGATGATGAAATAGAGCAGAGATGGGAATACCAGCTTCA
>Ga0209211_10013293_pt1 | contig 10221 bp, 8 predicted proteins | sample RifGroA2_FD_183992 | JGI IMG/M metagenome (GOLD analysis project Ga0209211, IMG submission 183992) | Groundwater microbial communities from Rifle, Colorado, USA - Groundwater A2 (SPAdes) (version 2) | ecosystem: Environmental > Aquatic > Deep subsurface > Groundwater | place: Rifle, Colorado...
CGACAAGAAGATCCTCGTCGACACCGGCGAGATGCGGCCCATCGTCTCGGCCGAGCGCGAGGCGGCCATAGGCGGCAAAATCCACACCTTTGCGGAGGGCCTGGCGCTCTATGGCCTGAGGCCCGAGGACATCGACATCGTCATCCACACGCACCTGCACAGCGACCACTGCGAGAACGACTCCGAGTGTGTCAACGCGCGCATCTACGTGCACGAGGCGGAACTCAGGCACATCCACGACCCGCACCCGCTGGATTTCCGCTACCTGGAGGACTACATCCTCGATGTGGAGGAGAACGGGCAGCTGGAGATCCTCACCGGCGACGCCGAGATCGTGCCCGGCGTGCGCGTGATGCACACCCCGGCCCACACCGAGGGCGGGCTGACCGTGCTGGTGGACACGGCCAAGGGCGTGGCCGCCATCACCGGCTTCTGCGTGATCATGGAGAACCTCCTGCCGCCAAAGGAAATCACCGCCCGCGAGATGGAGGTCATCCCCTGCGGCACGGTGGTCAACAGCTATCAGGCCTATGACAACATCCTCAAGGTCAAGGCCGTGGCGGACATCCTGCTGCCCCTGCACGAGCCGCGCTTCGCGTCCACACCCAACATTCCCGAGTAGGTCCCAATATCCCGGAGCAGGGCCCAATACCCCCAGTTGGACCGATCCGCTCAGAACAGGTCCAGTTTTCCCCAAACAGCCCGTCTGCCGTGGCCCGGACAAGCCGTAACAGCCCCGTACCAATTCCAAAACAAGAAGCCGGACCCCCGCAAGGAGGCCCGGCCTGTTGCCGTCATGAACGTGTGAAGGGAGCTGGCGCCCTGCTCAGCGGTGGGGGCCGGGTCCAGAGCCGTGGCTGGGGCCCATTCCCCCAAACCCAGCGCTCGGTCCGCCATGCCCGCTGTCGCCGCGGTCATGGGATTGGCCCTGCAGGCTGTCCTTGGCCTCCTCGGCGCTGTGGTCGCGCTTCAGGATCAGGAGCGGGTCCTGGGCCTTGGTCTGGTCCTGGGTCTGGATCTGGGTCTTGGTCTGGTCCTTCATCTGATCCTTCATCTGATCCTTCATCTGGGCCTGGGCCGGGGCTGCGCTGAAAAATCCGAGCGCCAGGCCCAGGGCCAGGGGCAAAAGTCTGCTTCGCATGGGGCTGCTCCTTGAACGCTATGGTGGTGGCAAGGGAGTGGATGGGCGAGCCTACCGCACCTGAAGCGCCGCAGTCAACGCTACAGACAGCGCCACAGTCGCCCCCCCGCCTTGACGCCCGGCCCGAAAATCGACAAGGGTCCAGGAGAAGAGCAACCCGGAGGTGCCCATGCCCTTTCGCAGAAAAAAGATCTCCATCATCGGCGCGGGCCAAGTGGGCGCAACCTGCGCGCTCATGGCCGCCAGCCGCGACATGGGCGACGTGGTGCTGCTCGACCGCGACGCGGGCACGGCCAAGGGCAAGGCGCTGGACATCCTCCAGGCCGGAGCGGTTCAGCTCTTCGACGGCACGGTGCGCGGCACCATCGACTACGCCGACACGGCAGGCTCCGACGTGGTGGTGGTCACCGCAGGCTCCCCGCGCAGGCCCGGGCTCACCCGCGACGACCTGCTGGCCATCAACGCCGGCGTGGTGGCCTCCTGCTGCCGCGAGATCAAGCGCAGCTCGCCCGAGGCCGTGGTCATCATCGTCACCAACCCGCTCGACGCCATGACCTTCATCGCCAGCCGCGAACTCGGCTTCCCGCGCCAGCGGGTGCTGGGCATGGCCGGGGTGCTCGACTCCGCGCGCTTCCGCAGCTTCGTGGCCGAGGAGCTTCAGGTCAGCGTGCGCGACGTGCAGGCCCTGGTCCTGGGCGGCCACGGCGGCAGCATGGTGCCCATGCCCCGGCACTGCTTCGTGGGCGGCGTGCCGCTGACGCAGCTTCTGGCCCCGGAGCGCATCCAGGCCCTGGTCGAGCGCGCAAGGCTGGGCGGCGACGAGATCGTGGGCCTGCTCGCCACCGGCTCGGCCTACTACGCGCCAGCCGCCAGCATCGTGCAGATGGCCGAGGCTGTGCTGCGCAACCAGCGGCGCATCCTGCCCTGCGCGGCGCTTCTGGAGGGCGAGTACGGCGTGTCCGGGCTCTTTGTGGGCGTGCCCTGCCTGCTCGGCGGCGGCGGCCTGGAAAAGGTCTGCGAATTCGAGCTGGACGCGACCGAGCGCGCGGCCTTCGAGCATTCCGTGGCCCGGGTGCGCGCCCTGGTGGACGACCTCTCCCGCCTGGGACTCTAGCCAGCGCAGCCATGAGAGCCCGCGCCGCCATCTGCCTCTGCCTGGCCCTGCTCCTTTCGGCCAGCCTGTGCCTGCCCCAGACGGCCCAGGCCGAGCCGGTGCGCAAGAGCGTGTTGTTCCTGAACTCCTACCACAACGGCTATGCCTGGTCCGACGACATCCTGACGGGTCTGCGCTCCTTCTTCGCCGAGTCCGGCTATGCCGTGGACCTGCAGATCGAGTACATGGACACCAAGCGCTTCGCCACGCCGGAGCGCGAAAAGGCGCTGTTCGAATTCTACCGCGAGAAGTTCAAGGGCGCGCGCTTCGACGTCATCATCGCCTCCGACGACTTCGCCTACAACTTCATCCTGGACTACCAGGACAGGCTCCTTCCCGGCGTGCCCGTGGTCTTCTGCGGGGTCAACGACTTCAAGCCGCAGCGCCTGCAGGGCATCGAGAACATCACCGGCGTGGTCGAGAACGTGGACTTCGAGGCCACCCTGCGCCTGGCCGCGCGCCTGCACCCGGACCTGCAGCGCATGGTCGTCATCGGCGACCGCTCGGTCACCGGCATGGCCATCCAGGGCCAGATCCGCGAGGTGGCCCCGAAGCTCAAGGGCATCCTGGACCTGGAATTCTGGGATGACCTGCCGCTCGGCGAGATTCTGGAGCGCCTGGGCACCATGCCCAAGGACGCCATGCTCTTCGTCATCCCCATCTACCTGGAGCGCGACGGCAAGCTCTATTCGGCGGACGAGGTGGTGGCGGTGATCGCGGCCAACGTGACCATGCCGGTCTTCAGCTGCTGGCGGTTTCTGCTGGGCCACGGCATGGTCGGCGGACGCCTGCACAGCGGCGTGGACCACGGCCGCATGGCCGCGCGCCTGGCCTTGCGCATCCTGACCGGGGAGAAGCCGGCGAACATCCCGGTGGTGGAGCGTTTCGACGACCCTTACGCCTTTGACTACAACGTGCTGCGGCGGCTCTCCATCCCCCTCTCGAACCTGCCCCAGGGCAGCGAGGTCATCAACGAGCCGTACGCCTTCTACACCATCAACAAGGGCCTGTTCTGGACCATCATCGTCAGCCTGGTGACCCTGGTCTTCATCCTGGTGCTGCTGGTGGCCAGCATCAGCCAGCGCCGCCGCATCCAGGAGCGCGTCAACGACCAGCTCTCGTTCCTCAAGATCCTGATGAACGCCATCCCGCTGCCCATCTACTCGCTGGGCCGCATGGGCGCCTTCCAGGACTGCAACCTGGCCTTTGAGCACTTCTTCGGCGTCACCCGCGAGGGCATCGCCGGGCGCCTGCCGCAGGACATCGGCGACCCGGCCGTGGCCGGCGCGGACTGCCTGCGCGACGAGGTGGACCGCCAGCTGCTTGCGGCCCCGGGCGCGCGGATCTATGAATGCTCGCTCGACGCGGCCCACGGCGGCGTGCGCTCCATGATCGTGAGCAAGGCCACCTACCGCAGCGCCAAGGGCGAGACCCTGGGCCTGGTGGGGGTCTTAAGCGACATCACGGGCCTCAAGCGCGCCGAGGAGGAGCTGCGCCAGGCCGAGGAAAAGTACCGCGGCATCTTCGAGAACTCGGTGCTGGGCATCTTCCGCGCCGCGCCGGACGGCACCCTGCTCGACGCCAACCGCGCGCTTCTGGACATGCTGGGCCAGGGCGACCTGGCCTCCCTGCGGGCCATGGGCGCGGGCTTTCTCTCCGCCGCCGGCGCCGAGGCCCGGCTCACCGCCGCGCCCGGCCCCGGCGGGGTCGCGGGCTACCGCCGCGAGATCCAGCGCCCGGACGGCCAGCGCATCGCCGTGTTCCTGCACATCCGGGGCGTGGCCGATTCGGCCGGGAACCTGCTGGCGTTTGAGGGCATCGTGGAGGACATCACCCAGCGCGAGGAGGCCGAACGCGCCCTGCACGAGTCCCAGCGCATGCTGCTGCAATCCCAGAAGATGGAGGCCATCGGCACGCTGGCCGGCGGCATCGCGCACGACTTCAACAACATCCTGACCACCATCCTGAACTCGGCCGAGCTGGCGCTCCTGGACTCGCCCGAGGGCTCGGAGATGACCAGCGACCTCCTGCGCGTGCTCAAGGCCAGCCAGCGCGGCAGCCAGCTGGTGCGGCAGATCCTGGCCTTCAGCCGCCCGTCCCAGGCCGGGTTCCAGGCCGTGAACGTGGCCGAGGTGGTGCGCGAGACCCTGTCTCTGCTCTCGGCCTCGCTGCCGCGCAACATCACCGTGCGCGAGGACATCCGGCGCGACCCGGCCCTGGCCCTGGCCGACCCCATCCAGCTGCACCAGGTCTTCCTGAACCTCTGCACCAACGCCTTCCAGGCCATGCGCGAGGTCGGCGGCGACCTGCTCTTGACCCTGCACGACGAGACCCTGGACGGCCCGGCGGCAGAGGCCCTGTCGCTCACGCCGGGCCGCTACCTGCGCCTGTGCATCACTGACACCGGCCCGGGCATCCCCCCGGACATCCTGGACAAGATCTTCGACCCCTTCTTCACCACCAAGGGCAAGGCCGAGGGCACGGGCCTGGGCCTGGCCGTGGTGCATGGCATCATCACGGCCCACAAGGGCGCGGTGGCGGTGTCGAGCATCCCCTGGGAGCGCACCAGCTTCGACATCTACCTGCCGCTTCTGGAGCGCGCCAGCGAGCCCAGCCCGGCCCAGGGCGAACAGGTGCGCCGGGGCCAAGGCCGCATCCTCTTCGTGGAGGACGACCAGGACCAGCTGGCCACCATCCCGCGCGTGCTGGGGCGGCTGGGCTACGAGGTCACGGGCGCGTCCTCCGCGGCCGAGGCCCTGCGCGCACTCAGCGATGCGCCCGGCTTTTTCGACCTGGTGCTCACGGACTTCGATATGCCTGGGGTCAACGGGGTGGAGTTCGCGCGTCGGCTCCTGGCGGAACAGCCTGGCCTGCCCGTGGTCATGGTCTCCGGGCGGCTGCACGCGGGCGAGATGCCCCCGGACCTGCCCCGGAACATCCTGCGGGTGCTGGCCAAGCCCTACAGCCAGGGCGCGCTGTCCGAGGTGCTGCGGGAGATTCTGGGCAGCGCATAAGGCTGCCGGACCGCCGGGGTGAGCGAGGCGGCTCGGCGGCGGCCTATCCCTTGTCTTCGTAGCGCACGCTGATGATCCTGGTGCCGCTCACCGAACCCAAGGTTGTGCTGGCTTCCTGGGTGGTCACCTTCGTGCCCTTGCTGCCCGCATCCTCGCGGGTTTCCACAAAGAGCGCGCGTCCGCGTTCATCCCGGATAATGGTCACGTCAGCCATGATGAACTCCTTGGCCTGGATGCGGCGGGTGCGCGCAGGCGAGGCCCGCTCACCTGGCCGGCAGGCCTATGCGGTCGCTGCGCCACTCGCCGTCATCGCTGACGGAGTAGACGATGTACAGCGGGGTGGCCAGCATGCGCGCCCGGTTCACCGGGCCGTAGCTGCGCGAGTCAAAGGAGGCGTAGCGGTTGTCGCCCAGCACGTAGTACTCGTCCGGGGCCAGGCGCGCGGCAGGCATGTCCAGGCTCTTGGAGGCCCGGTTGCGCACGGCGTAGTAGCCCTCGTCGATGGGGTCGCCGTTGATGTAGACCAGCCCGTCCTCCACCTCGACCACCTCGCCCGGCAGGCCCACCACGCGCTTGACGAAGATCAGCGAGTGCTCGGAGGGGTACTCGAAGACCACCAGCTGGCCCCGGCGGATGATGTCGCGCTGGCCCAGGGCCTGGGAGCGCAGGCGGTCGCCCGTGCGCAGGGTGGGCCGCATGGAGGTCTGGGACACGGTGTACACCGGGAAGAACGTGCCCTCGGCCAGGCCGGCCAGCAGCGACACCGTGGCCAGGGCCACGGCGCAGCCCGTGTACAGGATGGGGCTGTTCTGCGGGCCGGGGCGGAAATACTGGAGGGTTTTGGCCGCGCGCAGGGCATCCAGGCCCGCTGCGCAGCAGAGCAGGAAGTACCCGGCCAGGGACACGGCCCACCAGCGGAAGGCCTCGGCCGCGCCGATGCCCAGCACCTGCCAGGCGGCGGCCAGGCCGAGCAGGACCAGGCCCCGGCGGGTCCGGCCATTGTACACCTGGCCCAGGCCAGGCACCAGAAAGGACAACAGTCCGGCCAGCCACGGCTGGCGCGCTCTGACCCCGGCCATGTTGCCGGGCGTTGGTCTGGGCGGCAGGCTCAGATGCATAAACGCTCTCTCGCTAGGGACGCTTTCTCGCCGGGGACGCTCTCCCGCTGTCGGGGCGCCGACGGCGGACCCTACATCGCGGCCGGGCTGAAAACAAGCGCCCGCACGCACCCGCAGCACTCCGGGCGGATGCCCCTGCCAAAAGCATTGACAGCCCCCGGCCTGACAAAGCACACTCGCGCCGCCACGCGCACCCCACTTTCAGAGGCAGCTCCGGGACCGCGCGGCACAAGGCGGAAACACCATGCGCACGCTCGGCATCGACTTCGGCACCAAACGCGTCGGCCTGGCCATCACCGACCCGGAAGGCCACATGGCCTTTGCCCGCAAGAGCATCGAGCGCACCACGCGCGACTCCCTGTTCGACGCTCTTGTGGGGCTCGTCGAGGCCGAGGGCGTTCAGGCCGTTGTGGTGGGCCTGCCCCTGACCCTTGAGGGCGACGATTCCCTGACCACCCGCCAGGCGCGCAACTTCGCCGAGAGCCTGGGTCGGCGCGTGAGCTGCCCCGTGCACCTGGTGGACGAGCGCCTGAGTTCCGTTGCGGCGGAAGAGCAGTTGAAGGAGGCCGGTCTGTGCAGCCGGAAGAGGAAAGAGCGACTGGACAGCCAGGCGGCAGTCCAGATCCTGGAAACCTGGATCGCCCAAAATCCCGCCTGAGGCCCCTTTTGTGGACCCTGGCCGGTTTCGTGCTGACCCTGGCCGCCGCCCTGGCCGTGGCCCTGGTGGTGTTTCTCGGCCCGGCCGAGGTGCCGGGGCACGAGCGCGTGGTGCTCATCCGTCCAGGCCTGAGCCTGCCCGCCATCGCGGCTGACATGGAGCGCCAGGGCCTCATCAAGAGCGCCCAGGCCTTCGTCTTTCTGGCCAAGCTGCACAGCCGCATGGGCGCAGCCCGCGCGGGCGAGTTCCTGCTGAGTTCGGGCTGGACCCCGCAGGAGATTTTGCGCGTGCTGACCACCACCAGCGGCCTGCAGCACCGCGTCCAGGTGCGCGAGGGCCTGCCCTGGTGGACCACCGCCAAGCTCTTCGAGGCCGAGGGCCTGGCCAACCGCGAGGGTTTTGCCCAGGCCATGCAGAACGCCACCCTGCTGGAGAAGTACGCCATCCCGGCAGCCTCTGCCGAGGGGGCCAAGGGGGCCGAGGGCTTCCTGTTCCCCCAGACCTACCAGCTCCCGAGGAGCTTCGACGACAGCGGCGCGGCAGCGGTGGAGGCCATGCTCAAGGAGTTCGCCCGCCAGGCCAAGATGCTCTGGCCCCAGGGCCTGCCCCCGGCCGACGAGCTCCGGCGCATCGTCATCCTGGCCTCCCTGGTCGAGCGCGAGACCGGCGCGGCCTCCGAGCGGGCGCGCATCGCCGGGGTCTTCGCCAACCGGCTGCGGCTCGGCATGCGCCTGCAATGCGACCCCACCACCATCTACGGCCTGGGGCCGGACTTTGGCGGCGACCTCAAGCGCGCCCACCTGGAGGACCCGGCCAACCCCTACAACACCTACGCCCACGCGGGCCTGCCGCCCGGCCCCATCTGCTCGCCGGGGCTGGAGTCGCTCAAGGCCGCTCAAAGCCCCGAGGCCCACGGGTACATCTACTTCGTGGCCAAGGGCGACGGCACCCACGAGTTCACCAGCACGCTGGACGAGCACAACCGGGCCGTGACCCGCTTCCAGCGCCAGCGCAACAAGGACACGTACCGGTCCACCCTACGCTGAACACTTTGATGGGAATTATTTATGAAGTTTTCAATGGTTTATAACGCCACATATATCATTGAGTCACACAAAGACGGCCACGGCCACCCGGGGAAAGAGCTTTTTGACGATACGCTACACTGGAAAGGCGTAAAAAATTCTGCTTTTAGCAGCCGCTACTTTGATATCAATTCTAAATCTGAATTGCTGACTTGCTTTAACACAATACTGACAGAAGTATCAAAAAGTGATGCATATCCAATCATTCACTTCGACATGCATGGATCGCAACAAGGGATACAACTAAAAGACTCAACATTAATCCCGTGGAGTGACATACAAACAGCACTCCAAGAAATCAACATAGCGATGTGCAACAACTTATTAGTTTGCATGGCCTCCTGCAACGGAATATATCTTTCTAAAATATTGAGCCCAATTGATCGAGCGCCAGCATTTGGTATAATTGGAAGTCCTGACGAAATCAGTTTCGATGAATCACTATCTGCATACAGAGAATTTTATAAGAAGCTACTGTCAACAAGGAATTTCATCGAAATGCTCGATGCCCTCGGAGAGCATAGCAGTTTCACTTTCATTAATTGCATTACTTTGTTTAAGGGTGCTTTCAAAAAGTACATCGACGAAGAGTGTACGAACGATAGGATTGTTGCACGAACGTTGGAATCGTTCGAAAAAGCTAATGTGCCAACGGAAAACAACAATGATATACTTGGAGATGTCGTCGCCAAGCTATTAGACACGAAATCCCTATTCAAAAAGTACAAACGCGTTTTTTTCATGACCGACATCTGTCCAGACAACGAAAACCGTTTCACCATATGCTACGAAGACATTACCGATTGAAGAAGTACTTAATCACCTAGATTCACGCAAGGAGAGCCAGGTCCACACCCCGCCAAGGCCGAGTTTCCTTGACAATTGCGGCCCCCCTCGGGCAAGTTATGTCAATACCGACATACCCCGGAGGCCAGCATGTCTGACCGCAAAGCAGAGCAGAATACCGACCAGAACGGCGGGCGCAACGTCTACCTTTCGACCATCCCGCCGCAGGAGGCCGTGGCCCGCGCCAAGGCCGCCCTGGACCGATTGAAGCTCATCCGCCAGGAGATGATTCCAGCCCACGAGGCCTGCGGGCGCGTGACCAGCGGCCCGATCTTCGCGCGCTGCTCCTCGCCCACCTTCCACGCCGCAGCCATGGACGGCATCGCCGTGCGCGCAGCCGACACCTTTGCCGCGCGCGAGGGCAGCCCCGTGACCCTGGCCAAGGGCGCGGGCTACTTCCCGGTGAACACCGGCCACCCGCTGCCCAAAGGCTTCGACGCCGTGGTCATGATCGAGCACGTGGAGCAAATGGACCCCAATCAAACGGGCGGGGACAGCGTGCGCATCGAGGCCCCGGCCTTCCCCTGGCAGCACGTGCGCCGCATCGGCGAGGACATCGTGGCCACGGAGCTGCTCCTGCCGCAGAACCACACCCTCTCGGCCTACGACATCGGCGCGCTGCTGGCCGCCGGAATCTATGAGCTGCCGGTGTGGGAGCGCGTGCGCCTGACTTTCATCCCCACGGGTGACGAAGTATTGAATTTCCAGGACCGGCCCACGCCAGGGGCCGGGCAGGTCATCGAGTCCAACTCCCAGGTCTTCCGGGCCATCGCCGCCTCCTGGGGCGCGCTGCCTAGCTGGACCGCGCCCGTGCCCGACCGGCCCGAGGCCCTGCAAGCCGCCGTGGCCCAGGCCCTCAAGGACGGCGCGCACGTGGTCGTGGTGGGCGCGGGCTCCTCGGCTGGCAGCAAGGACTTCACCCGCAGCACCTTTGAGGCCTTTGGCGAGGTCTTGTGCCACGGCATCTCGGTGATGCCGGGCAAGCCCACGGTGCTGGGCGTGACGACCGACAAACTTGAGGCCGAACTGCGCGGGCGGCTGCTCGTGGGCGCGCCGGGCTATCCGGTGAGCGCCGTGGTCTGCCTGGAGGACGTGCTGGAGCCCATCGTGCGCTGGCTGGTGCGCCAGGAGTCGCCGGGCAGGCAGACGATCCGCGCGCGGCTGGCGCGTAAGACCCCGTCACGCCCCGGCATGGAGGAGATCGTG
>Ga0209211_10013296_pt1 | contig 10221 bp, 13 predicted proteins | sample RifGroA2_FD_183992 | JGI IMG/M metagenome (GOLD analysis project Ga0209211, IMG submission 183992) | Groundwater microbial communities from Rifle, Colorado, USA - Groundwater A2 (SPAdes) (version 2) | ecosystem: Environmental > Aquatic > Deep subsurface > Groundwater | place: Rifle, Colorado...
TTCTTATCGCACTATTTATCTTATTAGTTTTTCGATAATGACGTTGTTCTTGATCATATCGTTCTTGAATCTAAAAAATATACCAGATCCGAAATATGACAAAATAAAATCTTTTACATTTATAAGCGAATTTTTCAAAAATAAAAATCTATTCCGGGCATATACTTTAAGTTTTTTATTGCAGTTTTTTTATTCGTGGATGGTTATCTATACACCAATTTATTTATACGCATATTTAGGCTTTAGCTGGCAAGAAATCGGTATTATCTTCGCAATAATGCTTTTGCCGTTTGTTTTAATTCAATTTCCTCTCGGAAAATATTCCGACAAGATCGGAGAAAGAAAAATGTTAATATTTGGATTTTTTGTGATAGCCCTAGCTACCCTGTCGCTCTTTTTTATAAGAGAACATTCTTTGTGGCTATGGGCTATGTTGTTATTTGCTACAAGAATAGGTGCTGCCACAATCGAAGTCTCAGGTGATGCTTATTTCTTTAAACACATCAAACCAGAAAATGAGGAATTCGTCGGAGTATATCGTAGTGCTTCCCCTATCGCATATATCATCGGTCCCTTTTCTGCTTTTATCGTTTTTTTATTTATTCCATCTTTTAATTTCATCTATATTATTCTAGGAACATTGATGCTCGCTGGAATTTATCTATCTTCCACAATAGAAAAAAGCGATATCTAATTATTTTAATATAAGCATTATTTTACAATATCAGATTTTGTTTTCCACAGTAAAAATTGACAGACTTTTGGAAAAGCATAGAATGAGTAAGTTCGTTTAAAAATCAAAAGAAATGATTGGGGAAACTGGTGACCCGCCTGCGCAGGCAGGGATTCCAGTACAGTGCCGCTACGGTAAGTCCCGAGGTAAATCGAGGGAACAAGTCCGAATACCAATTATTTTATGTATTTCCCGAGCAGGATGTGTTCTAACTTTTTGAGGACTCACGAATTCTGCTCTATCAGCAGAATTTTTTTTATGCTTAAAAGCAAAAAAATAATTTTAATAGTTTTAATTTCTTTAGGTCTTTTGGGGTTGGTCTTATATTCTTCACAAACAATTTTCCAAAATTCACCCCCACCCAACCTCCCCCTTATTAAGGGGGAGGAGCAAGGAGGGGGTCAAGCAATTCTTGAAATAAACGGGACAAAATATGAAAGTGAAGCTGAAGGACAAATAAGCGTTTATGATTTTATGAATAAACTTCGGGATGAAGGAAAAATAGAATTCACAGAAAAGAATTATACGGGAATGGGAAAATTTATTATTTCGATCAACGGGACTAAAGGAAACGGAGAACAAAATTGGATTTATTATGTGAACGGCATTGAGGCGCAAGTCGGCGTTTCAAATTATAAAATAAAAGCTGGAGACATCGTCTCTTGGAAATATGAAAAAGCAAATTACTAGAATGGTTTTATTGGTAGTATTATTTTTTATCGGAGGTAATATCGTTTTCGCCGCAGATGTAAATCTAACTATCCGAAACGGAGGGAACATTGTGTTCTCTGGAACGGTATCTTTACCTACCGAGATAACTAGTTTAAATGATGCAGATGGCGCCCCCCACACGATTGACGCGAGTAGCGTATTGGCGATGCTTGGTAGCGCTGACCAAGCAAGTAATGATTTTAGTATTTCTAATTTAACGTATTTTAGTTCTTTTGATTCACTTTACTTAAAATGTATTACTTCTGCGAGCGGAGAGAACTGTGACAACTGGCAATATTCAGTTAATGCTCTTTACCCCAGCGTCGGTATGGATAAAAATATTTTATCTGGCGGAGAAAATATTTATATATACTTTGGACCGCAAAATAGGGCTACACTTAGTTCAGAAAGTATTAATACAAATCAAACCCTAACTGTTTTCACAGAAAAATACGATTATCAAAATAACGCTTGGCTACCTAGAGCTGGAGTAACTGTCGGGGTCACACAGCCAGATCCCAATAATCCTTTCTCGCCAATAGAAATTCAGACTGGCGCGGTAGATGAAAATGGTCAAGCTGTTTTTTCTTCAATTCCCGTTGGTTCTTACGACATTGGAGTTAAAGAAGATTTTTATTTCCCAACAGAGACGTTAACAGTAACAGAGATTCCCCAAAGCGGTGGATCTTCTGGAAGTGGCTCCAGCAGTGGTAGCTATAGTAAAAAACCCGAAGGCAGCGTTCTGGGCGCTGAAACTAAAATAAAATTTGATTTAGAAAAAGCCTTTAATTTTTTAATTGTGCAACAAAAAGAAAACGGTTCCTTTGGCGAAGATTTATACACAGACTGGGTTGCCTTAACTTTAGCTTCTGCAAATTATCAGAGTGAGGTAATAAAATTAATAAAATATTACGGAGAATCTAAACTTGAAAGCCCGAGCCTGACAGACTATGAAAGGCGCGCCATGGCGCTAATGTCTCTTGGGTTAAATCCATACAAGACTAATAGTGAAAATTATATTGAAAAAATAACTGCCAGCTTTGATGGAAAACAGTTCGGCGACGTACAAGAAGACAATGATGACATTTTTGCTCTGATTGTTTTGCAAAATGCAGGATACAAGCAAGAGGAAAAAATGATAAGTGATGATATTTCTTTTATTTTAAGTCGGCAAAAAGAAAACGGCTCCTGGGACGAATCCATAGACATGACTGGCGCATCAATGGAAGCTTTGTCAGTATTTAAACAGGATGAAAAAGTAAATAATGCATTAATTAAAGCAAAAGAATTTTTGAAACAAAATCAAAAAGACAACGGTAGCTGGAACGGCAGTCCTTCTTCAACTGCTTGGGCGATGGAAGGAATCCTGGCTATGGGTGAAAAAATAGAAGATTGGAAAAAAAATGAGAATACTCCGCTTGATTATCTCGCAAGTATACAGGACATAGATGGTGGAATAAAAAACTTGTCTGCCGGAAAGGAAGGTGAAAATATGCAAAATAAAATTTGGGAAAATGCTTATGTCGCAACTGCATTATCTGGTAAAACATGGAATCAAATAATGCAAAAGTTTGAAAAACCAAAAATTATCATCGTTGTTCAAACTCCCCAAAAACTTACTAAGAAGCAGGCGCTCACGGCGACAGTAGTAAACGCCGCAAAAAAGGTTGGTTCGCAAGATTATTGGAATATATTCTTGGATCTTAAAAAACAAAAAAACTCCCGTCAAAGGGAGTTTTTTTGCAAAACTATGTATTATTTCTTTTCAACTTTAATAGTTATACTAGTTTTGGTGGCACTTTTTAGATAGAAAGTATAGCCTTCCAAAGAAACACTTTTATTATTTACTGTTCCAAGGCGAATTTCTTTAGAGGCAGAAAGTTTCCCTCCAGAGAGAGCAAAGATACCCGAAATTTCTCCTGCTGAGATACATTGCACATCTTCTGGACAACGAGAATCATTTATTTCTTTCAACATTACGCTAAGACCATCAGAAAAAGTAGTCCTGTCATTTAAATTAAGGGTAGCTGTCTTGCTAAAACTTGCGTTCTTTTTTTGGATTGACCAATCCTTTATTATCGTTGCGTTTACTGCAATAGGAGAGGTGGCGGTATTAACCAAATTTCCTTGAAATCCTATAATATCTCCAACTGAAACTTCCGTCAGAGCACTCTTGCTACCAAACCTTCTGATAAAACGTGTCTCTGGCAACACATTGACCGCCCAATTCAAACTAACCAAATTCCAAGAAGTAGATGCATTTATCGTATTTCCAGAAATGGCTGTTACTTTTGCTCCTTGAACATTTACCTTTCCTTTATTGGAAATATGCACCTCAAAAGTGGAACCTCTCTTTTGAGCTTCTTTTGCTTGTTCGCTATTCCCGCGATCTTCGTCCTTTTCATTATTGGTATTTGCTAAGGCATGACCAAAAAATGCTACACTTCCCAATATCAACACCGCAGACAAAACATACAACAATTTTTTTATTTTCATAATTTTATGTTAATTAAAAGCTAATAATGCAAACAAGGCGACCTGCCTAACTACAATATAAGACGTCTAGTGGAGTAAATTATTACATTAATACTCTTTTATCTTCCCTGCTTTTATCTCTATTTTATCAGCCTTACGAAGTTTTTTAATTGCACGTTTTGGTAAAATATCATAGTGTTTTACTTTATCTAAAGCTTCATCTATCCCCCATAAATCTCCGTCTAGAAACATCCAATTTTTTTCAAAAGTATTTAAATTAAGAAGAGCAGAATATTGTCTCAAGGTTTTTTGTCCATTATTTAAAAAATATTCGTGAAAATATGACAATGCTAACTCGCGAATATTTTTATAAATTGGTTCACGATAGCGCAAAACTGCATGATTTGTTTTGGACAATGCCCCCCAAAGACCTCCTATTCTAAAAGGAACCACAAGATGATCATAATCCTCTCTGGTTGTCTTTAAATGCACCAAGTAAGGCTTAAAACCGTGTAAAGATAATATATAAGCTCCGAGCAGGGCTCCTTCAAAACAATGCGCATTTTTTTCTCGAAATGTAAAAAGTGGAGATTTTAGAGTTTCTCCTTTTTTCTCAAAATTGAATTTCAAACCATTCAAAAAATCCTGAACTTTTGCCGGAGTATTTAATTTCTGCATTATTACTATTTCTTTTTCTGAAAAACCCGACATCCTTTATTCTATTTCTTCTCAACCTTAATAGTTATACTAGTTTTTGTGGCTTCTTCTAGAGAAAAAGTATAACCTTCCAAGAAAATGCTTTTATTGTTTACGGTTCCAAGACGAATTTCTTTTGAGACAGAAAGGCTTCCGCCAGAGACAATAAAAAGTCCAGAAATTTCTCCTGCCCAAATACATTGCACCCCCGCTGGACAACGAGAATCATTTATTTCTTTTAGAGTCATTTCTAGACTGTCAGAAAAAGCAACTTTATCATTTAATTTAAACGTAATCGCTTTACCAAATTCCATAACTGGATTTTGATTTGGTGGGTTTTCTATTGGTTTTGTGGGTGTCACCAGAGGTTCTCCAATATTTTCCTGCTCTTTATTATTTGCAGCAAAGAATCCAAGACTAATTACAATACTTAGACCCAAAATGCCTAAAATGATTTTTTGTGTATTCATATAATTTTATGTGGCGTTAAGCTCGTAGTTATTTCTTTTTTGCTTTTTTAGGTTTCTTTACGTCTTTTCTATATGCATTATTTCCTTTTCCCATAAATTTTTTTGAAGTTAATTAATAATGTGACCTATCTCCATTATATCATACTTCTTTTTTATAAAAATGAGCAACAGCCAGAAGAGTTAAGAGACTTCCGAAAGCTGTAAGTGCTAGCATGGGAATTGAGATGTATCCACCAAATTCAGAAACCAAACGTTGATAACAAGATACACCCGACGCATCACATGGCAAATTTGAATTTTCTCCAAAATAATAGAAAAAGTTTTGATAGATAGAAATGAGAAAACCAACACAAAGAAGAGGCAAGGCATAACGAATCACTCTCCTGTCCTTATCCCAAAGAGCAACACCGAACATAAGAACTAGCGGAAACATAAAAACCCTCTGCCACCAACACAAATAACATGGAAGGTACTGAATAATTTCAGAATAAACCAAAGGAAAAACTGAAGCAAATAAAGAAATAAAAAAACTAATCGGTAAAAAATGTTTATCAATAAAATTTAGATAAAAATTTTCTCTATTTTCTTTGAGTCTAAAAAAAAGTAAAAATAATGCAACCACAGAAAAAACTTGAAGAATAATCGCCCCAAGGCCAAGAAAAACATTTAGATAATGTATCGATTCAGCATTCATAGATAATTATTAAGGCAAGGCACAAGAGGTTTTGTCCGCCAATTGTTGTAATGGGATTTCTCCTGTAAGTCTTGAACCATCAGCAAACTCCCAAGTTGGGTAACCTTCAATTTTTTTATCTGTGCAAAGTTGAGTTTGCCCTTGCCCACTGGCAAGAGAACACTCAACATAAGGTAATAATTTTTGAGAAGAACCAAACAATTTCTTCGTTGCCTGACAATGTACGCACCAAAAAGCTCCGTAAAAAACGGCACCTTCGTCTTTCAAACAAGTCGCAAAAGTGTCATATTTCCCTGGCCCCGAAGGTGTGCTAGTTGCTCGAATTAAAACAGTAACAATTGCCCCTAAAACTAAAATACCGATTATTGAAATGAAAATTTTTACATTATTACTCATAATTAAATTATATTAATTTATAAAATCTTTGGCAAGAAAACAATAAACCCAACAAAAATTGCGACAAACGTAGACAACAATACCGCCGCCGCCGCTACATCTTTAGTATCTTTTGCATATGGATGATATTCCGGAGAAGTTAAATCTATATCTATTTCTATGGCAGTATTAAATACTTCCGAAACTAACACAAAACCAATAGCAAAAATTAAAGCAATCCATTCAAAACTGGAAACTTGAAAATAAAATCCCAGAATTACCACAATTGGAGTCGCGATAAGATGTACAAAAGCGTGTCTTGTTGCTTTAAAAGCCACATACAACCCTCTAAATGCATTAGAAAATTTTTCACTATATTTTACATCTCGCCACGCCTTTTTTTCTTTAATAGCATCCATAATTTTAAGATCTCTTATATTGTGGCTGACTGTCGTTATCATCTCCAAAAGAATCTTGCCATTTTTGATATTCTTTTTCTTCTTCGCTAAGTTCATTTGGCCTTTTTTTTCTGATACTAATCGCTAAGTTTATTCTTTCGTCACCTGAATATTCTTCAAAAGGCCTTCTTTCTAAAGGAAGCTCTGTTCGTTGTGGTTTTTTGTCTAATCCTTTCATATTAATATTATACTAAATTTTACTGAAATTGTATATAAATTGGTCGTGGATTCAGATCTAAAAGAGTGCTTGGCGACATTAAGACTGTCCCCTTTTCCCAAATATCATTTTTGTAAAATAATTTAAAACCGGTAAATTGCACAGGTTCTGGATAAATAAAATTTTTATAAGTACCGATTTTTTTCGCTTGCCCCCCCCAACCATCCATATTCATCACTATTTGTACTTCTGGTAATGTTTTAATTTGTTTGTAATTAGCAACCATTTTTTGGGTATAGCGATGAATCATTAAAATTTTGGGAATAAGATTATTTTCACGTACGAGTTTTGCTAAATAGTTTGAAGCAAAATTTATATCGGCTGCGTCTAGCGTACCGACAATTTTTCCGGGTCGGATAGTCCCCTTCATGGAAAATTCTGGGTCAATTGCCAAATGCACATTGGATAATTTCAAATATTTTTCCAGTAGTGGAATTTCTGTTTCTACATTAGAAAAACCAACTTGAATATCAAGAAAAACAATCGCATTTATTTTTGCTGCCATCGCTAAAACTTTGTCTATTTCAGAACTTGGCATGCGTGCTCTGTATTTACCATCTTGCCCGGCACTTCCCTGCGCCACGACAGCAATATAATGAAGAGCTGGAATTACCGGGGTTTCTGGGTCAGCATTTTCCCATTTTTTTACTTCAACGTTTAATTTCGCCAACATTTCTGCTTCAGGATATTCTCCAAGCACGCCCATTTTAGTTGAATATAAATTTCCATAATAAGCGATAATGCGATTGAATGGTAAAAGTGCTCCAGCATTTGGATAGACGGTTTTTACCGGCCAAAGAGTAGGCTTAGGCGGAGTAACTGGAACAGGAATTTCGTTGCCATTTTTATCTTTTTTCGGAACAATAATTTTTGGAATAGGATTATTAGCTATTTCGTTTAATTTTTTATCATAAGCTACGGTATCAAGTGGCGGAATAACTAGCACAACAGGTTTTTTTGGGGCTTGATTAGCATTTATAATTGGGTCACTTTTACTGTAAGAAACAACACTCCCAAAAAATTTTGGAAACACAAAAGATGATATAAATAACAATATTGCAATTATTAAAAAAATCCAGACTTTCCTGCTCATTTAATTGAGTATAGTGGAAAAAATGTGTTATTGCAATAAATGAGGAGCATAAATAAATTTATTTGTTTAATGTCCGAATGCAATTGCAATATGGTATTCCATGTTGCAATAAAAAAAACGACCGCCCCAGAGGGACGGTCAGATCGGTTCGGGCGATCGGGGGGTCTATACGCAGATGAAGATGTTCCCCCATTGCCCGCACACGATGGAATGAAGCTCTGATGTGCGGTACTTCCAGCTGATGAGTACTCCGCTGAATCCTGCCGCATGCATGCGCTTCTCAGTCTCGGCAGCTGACAAAGAAGACTCTTTGATGCTACGGGCGAGGTTGATTGCTTCCTGCTCGGTCAACGGCATGGGACACCTCCCTTCTTACTCAGTCAAAGTATAGCACAACTATCTTGAGTTGTCAAGCCTAAGACAACCCCCTCCAACAATTCAGACGAAGATAAGGTTGTTTTTATTACAGAATTTGGTATATTTTTAATATATTATGAAAGAGCCCTTCCCTGAAAACAAACCTTCTAATCATGCTTTTGGACGAGCAATTGACATAAATCCATTTCAAAATCCATACATCAAAGATGGCTTAGTGGAACCTGTGGGTGCAATATACAAACTAGACCAACCTGGAACTTTAACAGTCGAAATTGTAGAATTTTTAAAAAAGAGAGGATGGATTTGGGGTGGTGATTACCACGACCTAAAAGACTACCATCATTTTGAAAAGCTCCAAAAATTGGAATCTTAGATTTTAATTGGTATAATTTGATTATGACTACATCAAACAATAAAAATATAAATGTTCCGGCCAGTGAATTACCAGCCCCTGAAGAAAACCCAAAAGATTGGCGTGATTCTTTCCAGTGGAGAACCCTTCGAATTTTGTCTGAATTTGTGGATGGATTTCAATTCCTTGCAGATTTTAATGATGTGCAAACAGTAACCGTCTTTGGTTCTGCGATGATTAAAGAAGACGATCATTGGTATAAAGAAGCAAAAGAGCTTGGTCTTATGTTGGCAAAAAACAAATACGGCGTCATCACGGGTGGTGGCCCGGGCATAATGGAAGCAGCCAATCGTGGCGCAAGCGAGGGAGGAGGAGAATCTATCGGGCTCAATATTCAATTACCTTATGAACAACGAATCAACCCTTGGGTCAAAAAAGGAATTGGTTTCCATTATTTCTTTTCAAGAAAAGTAATGCTCGCTTATGCCTCTCAGGCTTATGTATATTTCCCTGGTGGTTTTGGCACCTTGGACGAATCGTTTGAATTAGCGACCTTGATTCAAACAAAAAAAATATCACAAAAAATTCCCATTATCCTTGTTGGTAAAGGGTTCTGGACACCTTTAATTAAATGGATGGAGGAATACCTATATGAAAAACATCAATTGATTCACAAAGAAGACCTTTCTGTTTTTAGTATTGTGAATTCCGCAGAGGAAGCTTTTGAAATTATTAAAACAACTCCACATATAAAGTATTTTTAAATTTCCAAGCGACGCTTCTAATTCTAAAAAAAATGTGCTAAGTTTAGAGGATTGGGAGATCGTCTAATGGTAGGACACGTCCCTCTGGAGGACGCTATCTTGGTTCGAATCCAGGTCTCCCAGCCAAGTTAGGGGTTTTATAAATTGATGTGCTATAATATTCTTATTAGAAGAATAACAAAAAAATTATGTCAAAAAAAACAATTGTTTCGTTAGTTGTCATAGCAGTTTTAATTGTTGGCGTATCTCTTATACTAGGCAATAAAAGTACCAAACTGGGACAAGATGAATCTACTACGCCAGTTAGCAAAAAAATGGCTTTCTCGGAATTTTTAAAACAGGGTGGAACTTATAAATGCGAGATCAACCAAAAAGTTGATAATACGGAAACCAAGGGAACAACCTACATAAATGGTGAAATGATCCGAGGAGAATACAGCACTAAGGTGGAAAACGTAGATATAAATTCAACTATTCTTGTCCGTGATGGTTATACTTATAGTTGGACTTCTTCATTGCCTAATATGGGTTTCAAAATAAAAATGGATCCAAAGACTACGGACAATTCAGGCATAAACAATCCAAGCTCTTATGGTTTCAATGCTGAACAAATCGGAGATTATAATTGTGAAGCATGGACTCTTGATCAGTCAAAATTCACTGTTCCTACAAACATTACATTCAGAGAGCTAGAAACAAAATAATTATATTATTTTTTCTTCCCAATACAAGCTTTAATAAAAGCGGTAAAAAGTGGATGCGGGTTGAGTGGATGTGCCAAAAATTCTGGATGAAATTGTGTACC
>Ga0209211_10013297_pt1 | contig 10220 bp, 8 predicted proteins | sample RifGroA2_FD_183992 | JGI IMG/M metagenome (GOLD analysis project Ga0209211, IMG submission 183992) | Groundwater microbial communities from Rifle, Colorado, USA - Groundwater A2 (SPAdes) (version 2) | ecosystem: Environmental > Aquatic > Deep subsurface > Groundwater | place: Rifle, Colorado...
AAAGGTGGTGGCATAATTTGCCTGCTGCAGAACGTGCTATTACCCGCAGTAGGCTAATGCGCTTCAAAGGCATCCTGTCCCATATGAATGCTCACGATGGCAAAGAATGCGGCGGCCCCGCGCTACATCGAAACCGCCTTTTCAGGGGCATAATCGACGAATGGTGGATGCCTGTCCAGTTAGACGGGAGGGAACGTATATACTATATGGGGCCTTTTGATCTTCAACCGAATGTGGCCGTCTATTTTCGCTGGACACGAGGGACCTTGCAAGATGAGCTGTTTCATGATGCCGATATAGATGCACTCCAGGAGACGAGGAGTTATTATGACATAGATAAGAAAGAGTGGTACTATGCGAATACAGAGACTACACATGAAGGTGGAACTTTTCCCATCGGGAAAAACAAGGTCTGGCATGGAGGCGTACACCTGTCACCTCCGGATTCCAACCGGAAAGTGTACGCTGCCACCTCCGGAACCATAGTGGCGGCCCGTATGGGAGGCGATCCGGACGTAGAAAACGATCCAAAATATGGAAGTCAGCGCTTCATTTTGATTAGGCACACTGTATACTATCAGCAGGAAGCAGATCCTGGAGGGGGTATGAGGATTAATTATACAAATGACCCGGCGTATTTCTTCACTCTTTACATGCACCTGGCAGCCCTCATGCCACCTGGGGACATTTCTGCCGTAAATAGAAACAATCCACCATGGTTTAACTATTGGCGACGCAGAAACTCGGCTGCAGACGCAAATCGTGTCTTCTTCCCGGATGTGAAAGTATCGGTAGGTGATTGGATTGGAGAATGTGGGATTTTTCACGGTCGCCAGATGATACACTTTGAGGTCATGAGCAGGGAAGAGTTAACGGTTAGCCCTTGGAATGATGGAAGATACCGTGTTCACGATCCAGATACCAACGTCTTAGCCAATTCTTCAATTATTGATCGTTTTGTAACGGATGTTGCGGGCGATGGTATCGATGTAGTTGATATTCTTCGGGCCTCAGCTCACCTCAGGCTGGTAAAAAGCTATCACAAGAGTGAATGGGCATTGTCTTCGAAGGATGACCTGGCACCTGTGGTTCCTGAGGCCAGACGCGAAGGTGTATGGAATGCATTGCGGCACTTCATGTGGATAAAAGATGCCGTTGATGCATGTCCAGATTTGAAAACACAGCTATGTGATGAGAAAGGTTTTTTTTGGCATTACCAACCCATAACATTTATGGACTTTATCAATCGCCTGATCTTGGAAGAGAATGGAGAGGTATCCGAACCTGATTACAGAAACACAAACGTAGTGATAGAGGGAGGCTTCTTGACCCGATACGTCAACTTTGCCGCCGGCTCCGAAGCTCCGGCCCCGGCAGATGGTGAACGGATTAAGCCTTATGATGTATCATCCAATGTTTTTGAGTACAGATCTACTAGGGCCGAACTTGCCTGTCAAAGTACCGGATCTCATAATCCTGGGCCGACACCGCCCAACTCCACTAAGTTTAAATTGAGGTTACTTGACGCTCTCGAAAGCATTCTTAGAAAGTATGGAAATGCTTTACATGTCAATTTAAGCCATTTATGCGTTGAACACAGCTCAGATACGCCGGCCAACCGGGGATTGTGTGTGCTGGGTACCGCTGATGCACTTGCAAAACATGCCAACGGAATAGCCGCTGATATTAGCCCGACAGCTCCAAATCCAGGACGGTGCCGCTCGCTTTGGAATGCTGCGAAAAATATCAAGGAAGAATATAACGACTCTTCTGAAGAATATGCCGGAGAGCCATCCAGGGCAGACTTGACGGGAGGGAGCGGGGAATTGACGTTAGCAACCCTGCCAGCCATCCAGACAAAACTTGAGGCAGGTACCCCACTTACAGCGGTGGAGGTTAACCAATGTATCTTCCATATCGAATTGACCAGGGAAACAAGTGGTGTGGTATGGGAGTGCTGGATACGTAAACGGAGTGGTGCGATAAGAGTCAAGCTGCACGATTCAGGTATTATAGGTGTCTTCAATACACAGGCAGAAGCTGATGCTGAAAAAGAGAGAGATGTGAGTTGGCCCAAGGGGAGTGCATGGGAATGCTGGGTAAAGAGGCTAAGTACTGCAATAAATGTCAAACTGTATAATTCGGGAATTATTGGCGTGTTTAATTCACGTGATGAAGCTGAAAGAGAAAAAGAAACGGATTATGCTTGGCCGAAAGAGCGGTGAGATTATCATCCCGGCAATCCATTACAGATATGATAAGAACGACGCTAATAAATAACGCTCGCAGTTTTATCCATAAACAAAAGAAATTACTTCAATTTTGTTCTATCTTCCTGTTGTCAGGGGCTCTATTTCTTTCTTGTACAAAAAACAGAGAAGTTGATCTAAGTCAGTCCTTTTCTGCGGGGAGCCTGGTCCAATCGGAAGAAGATACTTCTTCTGATGTCGCTTCAACGGAAGAGGAAGAGAAGGAACAATTATCTCCTGATTTACAAAATAATATTATTGAAACGAGCATCTCCTTTCTCGGTTGGAAGGGTGAGTCAGCGATTATCCGGCAAGAAGTCCTGCTGGAAGATAGCCAGATCAGGACTCTTTTCTTTGCCATGAAATCAGACGGAAGCGGACAACAATTATATTATTCTGACTGGCAGAACGAAAGCGAAGATGAACTTCCAATTGACCCGCCTGATCTTGAGAGGGGGAAATTGTTGGTTTCTGACTATTGGGCAATTGAAGAATTTCCCAAGGTTGTATTTGAAATAGATGCCGATAGGAAAGAGGTATATGTACTTGAAGAGGCTATTATTAATTGGACTCCAGGACAGGAGATACCTAAGACAAAAGCAACCCTGAGAATCCAGTTTCAGCCATCTTCAGGAAGCACCATGTCAACCGTCTGGGAGGAATCAATAGAACTGAAACCATTTTTTGGAGAAGCAGGATTGGAGTATGATCCACCGCGCCTTCGGGTTGCCGTTCTTTCACCCAGAGAGTCTTTCCTTTTTATTGAAATAACTTATGGGGGGGAGATTGATTACCGGGTCATTTCCATACCCCAAAAAACTCATAAATAATCATGGTGGAGTATAAGAAAGAGACATACAAAATCCAATAGATAACCCTGACATCGGAGATCAGGGACGCCAGATGAATCGGGACAATCGGGACACATCCCATATCTTGGCATTACAGTGCAAATTTATTAGAACTTGTATCCCGTGGATATCCAGTTAGTAACTTAGGGATTACACATTATGTCGTTCATTGAGGGAACAACAGGGGAAAGGTGTTTCTCAAAATTGCATAAGAATCTTTTATATAGTAAACGGATACAGGAGACACTAATATGAAAGCAGTAAGACTAAAAGACAATCTTTATAAAAGCAACGAACACATCTTCTGACACCGGATCGCTCACATTCACTATTGTCTGGAAAAGCGGCAATCAGAAGGCAGTACCGATGAAGGCGCCGCTCGACTATGTGACAGCGGGGGTCTCCACAAATGATAAAGCTCTGTTGAATTGTAAATGTTTCAGGGAACGTAGGGTATCGAATTGCTTATGACGAAAACCGTCATTGTTCAAGAAAAGGCATCGGGAAAAAATCATTATGTGACCCTCCCCTGTGTCATCGGGCGCGGGGAGGAGGCCGGCCTGTCTCTTCCGTATCCAGCCGCTTCTCACCGCCATGCCCTTGTGGAGGAAAGAGAGGGCCGGATCTGGATCAACGATCTGGGAAGCACGAACGGGGTCTTTGTGAACGATGTGCGAATACGTGAGAAAACTCCTTTGAACGCCGGTGATGTCATTCGATTAGGGGAGCTGGAGCTGGTTATTTCGCCTCAGGAAGAAGGCATCTTTGACCGTACCGTTATTTTGCCCCCGCTCGACCCGGAACAGGAGTTGGGCCCGGACCTTCAGCGGCTCAGGTTTATCTATGAACTTACCGCCGAAGTGGCCGTGGATCAGGACCTGGAAACCATGGGAGAGAAGATCACCAGCCGCTTAAGGGATCTTTTCTCTCAGGACAGGGTATATATAGCCCTATTTCAGGAGGACGGTTCCTGGAAGACCCTCTTTGCGGGTTCTTCATTATCCTCCGTGCCGGTGAGCAGAAGCATAATCAACAGGATGTTTCAGACAGGGGAGTCGTTCCTGCTGGAAGATGCCCTGAGTGAGGAATCCCTCAGGGAACAGGAGAGCATCATCGCTCTCCGTATACGGTCTGCGTTATGCGTCCCCCTCGTCCATCGCCGGAAAATGTATGGATTCCTGTATCTCGATAAGGGAGTTCCGGGCGCCTATCGGAAGGAAGATCTCGAGTTTCTGCGTAGCATCGGGTTCATCCTTGCCCCGCTCATCGAAAACGCACATCTCTACCTTGAGTTGAAACATTCCTTTCACGACACGGTGCAGGCCCTGGCCGAGACCATAGATAAAAGAGATCCCTATACCGGGGGACATACCCGGAGGGTGATGCAGTACAGTCTCGCCATTGGCAAGATGATGGGGTTGGCCGAGGGGATGCTTGAGAATGTAAAGCTCGCCGCGATCCTGCATGATATCGGGAAGATAGGCGTGGGTGATCGGATCCTGCTGAAAGGTGGGATGCTTGATCGGAACGAAATGGAAACGATGAACCGCCACAGTCAATACGGCGCCGAGATATTGGCACATGTGGGCCAACTGAAAGAGGTTATTCCGGGCGTGAGAAGCCACCATGAAAAGTACGATGGTACCGGCTATCCAGACCGGCTCAAGGGGCCGGACATCCCTCTGATCGCAAGGATCATTGCCGTGGCAGACACCTTTGACGCCATGACGACCGACCGGCCCTACCGGAAGGCGATGAGCGCTCAGGAGGCGTTGGATGTACTGAGAGAAAATACGGGGACGCAGCTTGACAGGGAGATCGTTGAGAAATTTATTCACTATTATGAGATGAGAAATGAGCACCATGCCGCTTAAAGGCGGCGCTCGTGTCGGGGCCTTCTTGCAACAGGAATTGATGGGAGAGATGTTGCAACATCTTGAGGCTATATTGTCGCTGCCTGATCTCGAATCTTTCCCCAAAACTAAAAAGTTACCAGCGAAACTGTTTGACCATTTAGATTCAGCATTGGGTTGTTATGACCGGTATATTAATCATGTTATCATTGCAGAAAAGAGGCAGATCAGTTGTTATAAGGGATGTTCAGCCTGTTGTAAATATGAACTTGCACGAGGTATTACAGTGTTGGAGGCCATCAACATTTATAGATATGTACGGTCATGGCCGGATATTGAGGACATCTATGAGAAAAATGGAAAGAACATGGTGGCATTCCAGCAATTGCTGGCAAAGGAATTATCAAAACAGCCTGATCCATTGCAGCCAAACGATCCCCGTATTATGGAGGCACATCGGAGATACAATAGTTTGCAACTCCAGTGCGCTTTTCTTGATGATGAACAAGGCATATGCCGCATCTATCCTGTGCGTCCCATAGTCTGCCGGTTCTTTTTCAGTTTGTCCCCTGTTGAAATATGTTTACAGGATCATCCAGCCTATCATGGAAGAAATGCCGTGGGCATTGACCCTTCTGAATCAGTAAAAGAGAGTATGGTCTTAATTTGTAAGCGATTGCAGGTAGGTATCCTGAATTTTCTGTCTGGTGCGTTTGTCTCAATAGCTGGTGATGTAATGGAGGGAGAACCACTGAAGACTTATGATATTGATTGAGATATTTAAAAAATGGGACAGTTCTGTTTCTGTACTATGTCTGGTACGGGTACAAAAGGCACTGTATTGTATAGTACGATTATTTTCATCAGGTACTGACATTCTCATTATACAAGGGAGGAAATCATGGGTGGAAAAAAAGTCTGGGTAACGTGGATGCCTGCTGGAGAAGGGGCAAGTCGGCCTGATCCTGTATTGGCTGCGCTAAAGTCATATGGGTTTCAGGTCGGTGGAACTCATTGGGTTGATGATCTGGAAAAGATGGCATGGTATGAGCTTGGCACAATGCTTCTGGAGGCGGGAAATGCCGACCTGTGGCTCATAGCCGGGAACCGCAGTGATTTCGACTCGATGCGTAACCGCTACGCCCTCTCCCTTGTGACGGCAATGGTGCGCGATGGTCGCGGACCAGGCTTTCCGATCTTTTGCATGGGTATAGATTATTTGCCTGATTCCGCTTCAATGCCGCTATTAACCCGCGATTTCTCCTTTCTCTCTGCTACGAATCCAGGTTGGACGGCAAAGATTGTGGCAGCTTTCATGAAGAAGGCCGGCGCCGAGCCCTGGGATTTTCGATTGAATGCGATATGCCACACCTACATCGGACAATGGTTTGAAGTAGGTCCGAGAAATGGGGAGTGGCAGGGAGTAATGTTTGGTGCGAGCGGGGAAGGGAAGATCGTCAATCACATGGTTGGGCCGAAGGGCCAGTTGCCGGAAAAGTGTGTACTGGAATACCCGACTCAGGGGATCAAGGCAGAGGTAGGTGGTGCAGAGTTTACTGCATGGTCGGTTCAGAACCGCATTGGTTCTAATGATTCATACTATCTGAAGGTGGAGGGCTTTCCACAGAAGATACTCATTGGCGGTCATCCTGGCACTGACCAGGCCGAGGTCACAGTACTGGAGTTGAGTTAAATAAAAATGAATATCGTCCTGCAAGAAGTTTCTTCCGGAGATGCTTACAGGATAAGCCTGCCATGCGTTATAGGGCGAGGTAAGGAAGCCGATCTGTCCCTGTCTGATCTTTCTATTTCCCACTGTCATGCCGTTATTTCAGAAATGAATAATCAGATATGGGTTGATGATCTTGGGAGCGCAAATGGGATAACTGTTAATGACGAGCGGGTCAGAGAAAGGACACTCTTGAGAGAAGGTGATTCGCTGCATATGGGAAGGACGACGTTTATTGTCTCCCAGTCTCAGTCAGCAGGGGCAGAGAAAAAACAGACACTGATCCTGCATACCCTGCCAATGGAATCTGAGCAAATGCTGGATCATAAGAGGCTGAAGATGATTTACGATATGACGGCGCTATTATCAGAAAATCAGGAAATAGCAGGTATAGGGGAACGAATCTTTGCAAGATTTAAAGATATATTTAATCATGACCGCGGCTATATAGCCCTGTTCCAGAGTGACGGCTCGCTGAAACCTGTCTATCCGGATTCTGCCGCTTGTTCTGTCCCGCTTAGCAGGGGTATACAGGACAGGCTTTTTCAGAATGGAGAATCCTTACTGCTGGAGGATGCACTTGGTGACCCTTCTATGAGCGGCTCTGAGAGTATTGTGGCTTTACGAATAAGGTCCGCCCTCTGCGCGCCTCTTATATACCATGATCAGATTTATGGACTCATTTATTTGGACAGGGATGTTCCGGGGGCTTACAATAAGGACGATGTTGAGTTCCTAAGGAGCATTGCCTTTATACTTGCGCCAATGATTGAGAATGCGCGTCTATGGTCAGAGCTAAAGGTCCGCTATTCAAGTGCGATGGAGGACCTCAGGATAGCAGAGGCACGGTTGATAAATATGGAGAGAACAGCCGCCTATGTCCGACTGGCCCATGCAATGGCCCATGAGATAAGGAATCCACTTATGATTATCGGAGGGGTAGTGCGGAGGATAGTTCAGTCAAAGACCGAGAGGGCAGAGGATCCTCATTTTCAGGCAATTATGATGTCTGTAGAGAGGATAGAATGTGTCCTTAAGGAGGTGGATAGCCTTATCAGGATTCCAGCGCCTCAGAAAAAGCTGGGAAAGATAGACATACTTCTTCAGGAGGAGATCAATGCCCGTGAGAAGGAATGGAGGGAAAAGGATATTCGCCCTCAGATCATCTTAAACACCGCATATTTAATGATACCCCTCGATGTAACCCTTATCAGAAAGGCCATTTCCATGGTCTTTAAGGAATTGCTCTTTAGTTATGCTCATCACTCTGACCTTATAATAACCATAGGGGATGCCGTCAATGATATAGAGATCAGGTTTGGTCAAGTTAACGGCGATGAGAGATATTGTGAAATCTTTGATTCTGCATTAGAAGGGAGACCCTGGAGCCTCAGCCTATTCTTAAATATAGCCAGTAAGATAATATCAGATCATGAGGGCAAACTGATTGTAACCTCGTCAGGACATTCATTGTTTCCGATAATTATCAGGTTGCCAAGGATGAGGATGGAGACAGTTAACTCTCCCGGTATTGCTTGACAGGCTGGATCTTAAAAATTATGATACCATTAACTAACAAAGCAAAATATGATTATTAAATAAGGAGGTAGAACAATCATGACACCTTTTTCTCTTATATTAGTTTTATCCCTTGTGTTTCTTCCGTTTACATCCCATGCAGAGGATTTGGATAAAGGTCCCCTTGAATTAATCACAGCGGTAGAGGCGGCTGCACCTGATCTTCCCTCATCTGAATCGTACTTCGAGATAAGCAGGGAAGGAGATGATGGGCCAATCATAGAGTTAAACGCACCGCAGATAGGAAATCCTGCCAAATCACCACTTACTATAGATGTGACCTTTCTGCAGAATAAAGGTAAAGATATAGACTTGTCAACTTTCAAGGCAGAATATCTCAAATTTATCACGATAGACCTCACATCAAGGATTAAACCGTATGTGACAAAGGATGGAATCCATACGAAAGATACTAAACTGCCGTCTGGCACTCACACCATACGGTTCACAATAGGGGACAAGTCAGGTGCAATCACAAAACGGGTTTTTACAGTAGAGGTGTTTTAATGGGAAAAATTATAGTAATTCTGTTTGGTATATTTATAATGTCAGTTGACTCGTATGCCTCCGATTTCCCTGCTAAGGGAATATATGCTAGGTTTGCTCCTTCAGTTGTTGTCATTAAGGCGTCTGATGGGAGCGGCGCGGGGATGATCGGGTCCGGTTCAATTATCTCAAATAACGGGATGGTTATTACTAATGCCCATGTAGTTATTGCAAAGGAGAGCAAGAAACCTTATTCCAGAATAATTGTTTACGTCAAACCGGAAAACAAGGCAAGTGTATCGGATGATGACCTCAGTAAATATTTCGAGGCAGAGGTACTGCATTATGCGGATGAGCTTGACCTTGCAATGCTTAAGCTCCGGGGATTCGATGTCAATGCAAATATCATAGAGTTTGCTGATCCCGCAGAAATTGATATTGGCGAAGAGGTTGTGGCAATAGGCCATCCTGAACAGGGAGGGTTCTGGTCTCTTACGTATGGCAGGATAAGTGGAGAGATGCGGGATTATCAGGGTATTACGGGCAAGGATGTGTTTCAAACAGATACAAGTGTGAATAGGGGAAATTCAGGCGGTCCCCTGCTTGACAAGCGGGGATATATGGTTGCTGTGAATTCAAACATTGCCCGCATAGGAAAGGGTGGGCTTCCAATAACAGGTGTCAACTTTTCAATAAAGTCATCTGTAGTGAAAAAATGGATGGCTGAAAATGGTTTCACCATTGCCTATGGGAAGACACCACTGCCTGAAGTGGAAAAGAAGGTTGAGAATGTCACAGCCGGCAAAAGTGATGACAAAACGGCAACTGAAGAGAAATTCTCCACTCCAACCAGGGCGTATGATTATGATTCATTTCTCAAGGCTGCAGAAAAGGATATTGAAGATATGATGGAGGATATGAGGGGTAAGACACGAAGAAAGTGATGATTGTTACAGCGAAGCATCTATGAATAACGAAGACATGACTGTATGGCTTAAGCCGCCTACTCCGGTTATAGTAAGGGTTGAGAGAGGGAACGTAACTCAGACTGAACTCCGTTTTACAGATACCTTCCGTATCGGTCGTGACAAGGGGTGTAGTCTGCAGATAAAGGATAGTGCCGTCAGCCGGTTTCACCTGGAGGTGGTATTTGACGGGACGCAGTGGTGGTTACATGATATTGAAAGCGCCAATGGGACTTATCTGGATGGCAACCGGATACAGAAGTCACCACTCCCGCAAAATGCAAGAGTTGAACTTGGTAAGGGAGGACCGGCACTGTGGCTGTCTATTGAAGTTGCAGGTGAGGAACATATCATACCTTTGCCTGTGACCAAAGAAACAACACTTTCCGCAAATACAGATGCCGTTTCAGCGACAACTGCGACTTCAATCTCCACGCCGACTGCAACTACCACTGCTGCTTCGATTCCAACTGTGATTGAGCCCGTATTCCCACAGACTGAAACACCAG
>Ga0209211_10013299_pt1 | contig 10219 bp, 18 predicted proteins | sample RifGroA2_FD_183992 | JGI IMG/M metagenome (GOLD analysis project Ga0209211, IMG submission 183992) | Groundwater microbial communities from Rifle, Colorado, USA - Groundwater A2 (SPAdes) (version 2) | ecosystem: Environmental > Aquatic > Deep subsurface > Groundwater | place: Rifle, Colorado...
AACCTTGCGTCGCTTCGCTCCGACTGACCCGGCCGGATGATCGTGGAGCAGGTGGCCGAATCATCGTGGAATCGGTGGCCGAATCGCGTGGAATGCGCAGTCACGCGCAGCCCATCGGTAGTATCGACATTCATTACCTCTCCAGCATCCGGAGCCATAAGCTCGCCAACATACGCCCAATCCGCGCTCAGGCGGGTATCCACCGAATGATCCGTACAAACCCACCCAACCCCTTCTCTCTGTATCAGCTCTGCCAAGTCATTACCGGGATTGATGCTCGCCAGTTTGGTAGGGCGGGTTCTACCCGCCGCTGATAAATAATGCCGGGCGGAGCCCTGCCTACCAGTACCTGCATATATGAAAGGAATTTGCCGGGTAGGTTGTGTGTTTTGTGGCTGCAATCCAAAACAACCGTCATTGCGAGAAGGCGAAGCCGACGTGGCAATCCAGCCCAACCCAAAAACCCGGCGCAGCCGACAAAACCCCTCTGGATCGCCGCGCAACGCTCGCGATGACGGCAGGAGTTGCGTCACTGCGAGGAGGCGCAGCCGACGCGGCAATCCAGACCGTCATTGCGAGCGAAGCGCGGCAATCCAGCTAATCGAAAGGCCTTTATGCTTGGAAGCATCTGGATTGCCGCGTCACTTCCCGCCGCGCTTCGCTCGCGGCTAAAGGCTTATTCTCGCAAGACTGCCCTTTTTGGTTCCGGCTCGTCCGGCTTAGGAAAAGTGTCAACTTTCGCTTGCTCTTTTTTGGCGATACCGTCGATAATGGAATCCGTTTCCATTATCGACGGTACTTTAATCATGCTATCGAGAACACTCAAAACGCCCCTCTTGCTGGCCAGCCGGACATTCCCAGTTATCCTTCTAACCGGCCCTCGTCAAGTAGGCAAAACGACTTTGCTCAAAAGCATCGCGCAACCAGAAAGAGGTTATGTCACGCTGGACGATCTGGATGTCAGAGCTCTGGCCGAGTCTGATCCCGCATTATTTCTGCAACGCTATCACCCGCCCATCATCATTGACGAAGTGCAATACGCGCCGACCCTGTTTAGCCAAATTAAGATAATTGTTGATCAAAGCAAGCAAAATGGACAATTTTGGCTAACCGGCTCACAAAAATTTCACCTCATGCATTCCGTCACAGAAAGCCTCGCCGGGCGCGTCGCCATTCTTGAACTCAACGGATTTTCACAGGCGGAAATTAACGGCCAAGCCGATCGAGCACCGCCTTTCTTGCCCACAGCAGACTGGCTCAACCAAGCGCGGCAACGCGCCACTAATATTGGGCTGGATGCGATTTACCGGCAAATCTGGCGCGGCAGCTACCCCCGGGTGATTGCCGAGCCTGACATATCAACCGACCTGTTTTACAGTTCATACATCCAAACCTACATTCAGCGGGACATCAAGGAAATTATCAAAATCAGCAGCGAAAAAACCTTCTACAACTTCATCCGCGTCATCGCCGCCCGCACCGGCCAATTGCTCAACTATGCCGACATTGCGCGCGATGTCGGCATCGACCAAAAAACCGCCAAAGCCTGGCTTTCCGCGCTGGAAGCATCCGGTCTGGTCTATCTGCTGCAGCCCTACCATAACAACCTGACCAATCGGCTGATTAAAACACCCAAGCTCTATTTTCTGGATACCGGCCTGTGCGCATACCTTACCAAATGGTCAACCCCGCAAGCACTGGAAGCAGGAGCATTCTCCGGCGCGATTCTGGAAACCTGGGTCATCTCGGAACTGCTAAAAAGTTACTGGTACAACGGCAAAACCCCCTACTTTTATTTCTACCGAGACAAAGACCAAAAAGAAATCGACCTTCTGATCGAGCAAGACAACATCCTATACCCAATCGAAATCAAAAAATCCGCCACGCCCAGCCTGAATGCCGCGAACAACTTCGATTTACTAAAAAAACTCAAACAACCCATCGGGCGCGGCGCCGTGCTGTGTCTACGTCAAAAAGACATTCCGCTCTCGGCAGAACTTGACGCCATTCCAATTGGCTACTTGTAACACTTCAACTTGCAGGCCCCGAACCCAAATGCTTGTGATCGCCCTTGCCGCGCTCATTGTCATAGAACCTTGTGCTGGTGGTTGGTTTTTATGACCCTGTACTCGTGAATACGACCGATACAAATAATGCTTGTCATGACAACGTCAGGACGCTATCATAAAAACCTTTAAAAAAGGAGACTCCCATGCCAGTCGCTATTCAGTCCAAATCCGAACGCATTGATGTGCGTGCCAGCACCCCTGTGAAGCTGCTGCTTCAGGAGGCCGCTCGTGCTACTCACAAGAACGTTAGTGAGTTTTTGCTAGAAGCCGGTATTGTTGCCGCAAATCAGACTCTCGCCGACCGGTTGCGCTTTGAGCTAACCCCAGATAAGTGGGACGCTTTTCAAGCTGCGCTGGATCGCCCCGTCAAGCCCAAGGCCAAGCTCAAGAAGCTGCTCAGCGAGCCGGGGCTGCTTGGGTGAGTTCAGACTCTTACGATTCTGTCCGCAAGCTTGCCGCCAGCGACAACGTCGAAGCTTTCGATTCCGGACAACCGGCGCTCAATCAGTACTTACAGCGCTTTGCACTGACCAACCAGAAGGCCAACAGCGCACAGACCTATGTGTGCTGTCAGGATAGGGTGGTGGTTGGTTTTTACAGCCTCGCTGTCGGCAGCGTTGAGCCAAAAAACGCTGCCCCCAGAGTTCTCAAGGGCATGGCGCGCCACCCGGTGCCCGTCATGATCCTGGCCAGATTGGCAGTTGACCTGAAACATCAGGGCGTGGGGCTCGGACGTGCATTGCTCAGGGATGCATTATTGCGTACAACCCAGGCGGCAGACATCGCAGGCATCCGTGCACTGCTTGTCCACGCCAAGGATGATGCTGCCCGTCAGTGGTATCTGAACTGGGAATTTGAGCCAAGTGAGACAGACCCATTCCACCTGTTCTTGTTGCTCAAGGACTTGAAAGCCATCTTGGGTATCAAAGGCTGAATTCCAGCAACCCCTGCCCCAGTCATATGCGCATTCAGCAATAAATCCTGCTTTTGGAATTGGTACAAATATTTCTCCCTTCGGTCGAAATGACATGCCTCTTTTTGGTTCCGGCTCGTCCGGCCTATGAAAGAAGCAAGGAAACCAAATCCACGCACATCATCCCTGCGGGAGGCAATGTTTTTGCCCCGATTTGGGGTTTAAAGCCGGAGAAGCGGCTGCTTTGCAGGCAAAATCAAAACAAATCATCTCGGAAAAACTCGCCATGTCGAATATATTTGACACCTCGCGCAAGTATCGGATAGCATCGCCTCATGTTGATCGATATCCAAGCCATAGGCATTCAAATCAAGCAATCCAGACTGCAAGCCGGTATCAGCCAAGCCGAACTTGCACGCCTGGCAAGCGTGTCTCGCGCCACGATCAATGGCATTGAGAACGGCACCATCAAAGAGATCGGGGTGAACCGGTTGAACGGAGTGGTCGCGGCCAGTCGCAATTTGGCCAGATTGCGCGACATCCACGTTCACGCCAACAGAAAATCGGCAAGCCTCGACTTGTCCTTCCCCTACGACTGGAGCAATCCGTCCGTGCCGGACTCACTCCTGATCGATAAAGTCGTCGAGCGGGGGCTGTTCGAAGATATGGCAAAGATCGCCGCTCGCTTCGGCACACAACCGTTGCACCGTTCGGTCACTTCTTTTGTATCCAAGCATAGCGCCTCCGCCCCATCGCTGAACAGAATGCTGGGAAACATCGAAAAGGCTTTACATGCTCAAGCTTGAGTTCATGCCCGAACGGACTGGGCGGATTTTCGAGGCACTGGCTCAAGAACCAATGATGCAAGGTTTTGTGTTGATCGGAGGCACGGCACTCTCTATCCAGATAGGACACAGACTAAGCGAAGACCTTGATTTCTGGCTACCCGGCACCGCCATGTCGAAAGACCGTGTGGATGCCATCTTGTCCAATTTGGGGAAGTCCGGAATTCCTCACGAATTCGCCACACCCGCCTGGAAAATGTCCCAAGCGCGTATCAATGGCATCGACCTGCTATCCCAAAGCCGGGATCATATTGTCGGTGGCGTCAAAGTCACTTTCTTCGCGCGCGATGATGTTCCCTATCGTCATTTTGCCGGGATGAACAGAATCGACGGCCAAGCACAGTTCAGCATCGCCGATGAAGAGGCTCTCTTCAAAATGAAGTCTTGGCTCATCTCGCAAAGAATCAGATCTCGTGATCTTTTCGATCTAATGGTGTTCATGCAGCGCGGCAAAACGATACAAGACATCCTCGATGCCGGTGCGAAGGCAGACCCATCGTTTCAGCGCGAGTATGCAAAAGAAGTCTTGGTCGGCAATGTGGCAGTGGACGCAGAGGATGAAGGATTCGAGTCCATCGAGCTCAACGTGACGATAGACGGCATGCACCAGTATTTTTTGTCGGCAGTGAACGAATACGAAGTGAGTGTCGCGGCGGCGATCAGCTCACGATAAGGTGGGCAGGGCTAATTTGTTCTTCAAAGAATTATGTTTAAAATCAATAGACGTAGGGTGGGCACGTTTTTGTGCCCACGCGGTCACCAATCCGCGTGGGCAGACGATAAAGCTGTCTATTCGAAGACCTTACTTTCACTTTAGACCGCTTCTGCAGCATGGTGTAGGATAGCAGTCAGTTTCAATCTTTTGGAGCAACATAATGACACAGCTTCTTGAACGAGCAATTTCAGAAATCAACAAGTTACCGGCTTTCGAGCAGGATGCCATCGCAGCGATTCTTTTTGAAGAGTTGGCTTCGGAACATCGGTGGTCTGATTCATTTGCGAAATCGCAAGATGTCCTGGCTAAACTTGCAGACGAGGCTCTCGTTGAACATGTAGCCGGGAAGATCCCCAGCGGCTAACCCGACATTCAACCCGGACACACTAAAGCGCGCAGCCCTAATTTGAATGTTAGCGACCAAACCATGACAACCGGATACGCCAAGAGAGTAAAATGGCTCGGTCACAGCCAAAGGAGTATTCACTATGTCCGCGTTACTAGCCGAATTAGAGCAACAAGCATGCTCACTTTTGCCTGAAGAGCGAGCACATCTTGCCGAGGTTCTTCTTGAGTCACTACATGACTCATCTCTATCCGAAATCGAAACAGAGTGGGAGCGAAAAATTGAGAAGCGTGTCGCAGCTTTTGACAGGGGTGAACTACAGACCTACCCAGCAGAGGATGTATTTGCTGAAGCAAGGCGTATGAACCAGTGAACCTAAAAACCTCAGTTGAACGCTTCTATTTCAGTTGAAACCCACGAGATGATTAACTTTATCGCTATTGATGCGATTCACCTTTAGGGCGAGTTCAAGAATGGATACTGGGAGCGCGGACATCCTGTCCGCCTGCGGGCTGGAAGCCCGCGTTCCAACCAAACCAGAGCTTGAACTGAGTTTTCTAGGGTGAAGCGAGCACGTTTTGTCGCCGAAGCTCGACAAGAATTTCTTGCTGAGGTCGCTTATTACAACGAAGCGCAGCTTGGCTTGGGAACCCGCTTTACCAAAGCAGTCGAAGAAGCAACAGCCAGAGCGTTGGCTTTTCCGCTATCAGGGACACCATCGGTTTCAAACACGAGGCGCGTTTTTCTCAAAGGATTTTCATTCTCGCTTTTCTACCGACAAGAGGATGAAGGCATAGTCATTTTTGCAGCTTCACATAATTCCCGTAAGCCCTGTTATTGGGTTGGTCGCGTCCATGGCCGCTAACTTTACGGCACATCGGTGTGTTGACTTTACGGCACATCGGCGTTTACCGGGAGCTTTACTCGCGCTACAATCAAACACCGTCATCTGGAGGCATGTTATGCCAACACAATTTGAAATTCTTGAGGCCGAGGTATTAAAACTGGTATCCGCCGACCGTGCGCTGTTGGCCGAACACCTTATTGCCAGCCTTGATGAAGATAACGAAATCGAATCAGCTTGGACTGACGAAGTTGAAAGGCGTGTTGCTGAAGTCGAGAGTGGCGTGGTTGTCGGCATGTCATTTGAAGAAGTTATTGCACAAGCTCGTTCAGCTTTGAAATGAAAATAGTTGTTCATCCTGCTGCTACTGCTGAACTGAATAAAGCGGCAGCTTTCTATTCTGCGCAGGCAAATAAACAACTTGGGCTGGCGCTCATTGCAGAGGTTGAAAAATCAGCCTTGTTTTTGTCAGAAAACCCAGAATTAGGTGTGCCGTGGGTTTCTGATAAAGGCTTATTCTCGCAACGACTGCCCTTTTTGGTTCCGGCTTGTCCGGCTTAGGGAATAACCACTATGAAAAAACGCCTCCCCCTCGCTAATCATCGCCGTCCTGCTGGCAATCTTCTGCACGCTCGCCGTCACCCAGCGCCCGCAGGTTTTTTACCCCATGGTTAAAGTCGAGACACCAGATCCATCTGAAAATCTCACCCTCAGTTTCCTGTTCTTTCATCCTTTCCTTTTATCCTATCCAAACGACTATTGCAATGTGAGCACAATTGGCACACAATTCAAGCGTCAAACTTCAGGAGTCCATCATGGAAACCACAACAATCAAGGAAAGCCGCCTAAATATTCGGTGTGACAATCACACGCGCCAGCTACTGGACAAGGCAGCCAGTTATGCACACGTCAGCATTTCCGAGTTTGTTCTGTCGCACGCATTGGCATCCGCCGAACGGGTCGTGCATGAGCATGAGTCAATCACCTTGAAACCCAAAGATTTCGAGGCATTCCTGGCGGCACTGGATACACCAGTCAAACCTGGTGCCTCACTGAAGCGCGCTTTCAAACGTCATGCCGATCAAGTACGCCGGTGACAACTTACCAGATCAGGCCGCTTGATGCGGCCATCGACACCGCAAGCTTTCAATGCGGTAGTGCGCCACTGAACGAGTACATCCGTCGCTATGCTTCTCAAGACGTACGTAAAAATGTAGCCAGAGTCTTTGCCGCCACCCCCGAGAGCAATCCGCAACAACTGGCTGGATTCTTCACGCTAAGCGCGGGAAGTGTGAGCTGCTCAAGCCTTCCTGAAACTTTGGCGCGAAAACTGCCCCGCTATCCGGTGCCGGTTGCACTGATCGGCCGACTCGCCGTTGACGTAAAATTCCAAGGCAAAGGATTGGGTTCAATCCTGCTTGCCGATGCCTGTCAAAAGGTTTCTCAAGCCAGCTCTGTTCTGGCCGTCGCCGGGATCATCGTTGATGCCAAAGATAAACAAGCCACCGCGTTCTATACGCACTTTGGTTTTATCCCGCTGCAAGGGCAAGCAGACAGGATGATGCTCCCCGCCTCCGCGTTTTCACCCAAATAGCCGCCAGTTTCTTCATTTCCCAGAACCATCTGATTGATGACTAAATCACTCAACCTGTCATTGCGAGGAAGCGAAGCCGACGCGGCAATCCAGTTTTTTGATTTCAAACGAACTTCTGGATTGCCACGTCGCTACGCTCCTCGCAATGACGATTTAATCGGCGTTTCCCTAATACATCCATGATTCTCAACCCGGGCACCGGCCAAGGCCACTCCGTCCTCGACATGGTCAAGGCCTTCGAGCAAGCCAGCGGTCGCCCCATTCCTTACAAGATCGCCCCACGCCGCCCGGGCGACATCGCCCAATGCTGGGCCGATCCAGGTCTCGCCGAAAAGATGCTGGGCTGGAAAGCAACGCGCGGGCTGGATAAAATGTGTGCCGATGGCTGGCGCTGGCAGCTAAACTCGGCAGCCAAACAATAGAAAAGTCGTCCACTTTAAGATTATAATGGTATTTTAAAGGAATAATTATGTCCACTATTCAAGCGATTGAGCAGGCAGTTCAGCAATTGCCGGCACATGAATTGGCCGAATTTCGCCAATGGTTTACTCAATTTGATGACGCAGCTTGGGATGCGAAAATTGAGGTAGATGCGGGCGCGGGAAAACTTGATGCGCTGGCTGCTGACGCACTGGCTGAATATCATAATGGCATAGCACGCGAGCTTTGAGGCATTTTACCTCATCAAAGTTCTGGCAATGTTTCGATGCGTTGCCAGCTCATATTCAGAGCCAAGCTCGGGATAGTTATGAACTACTCAAGAAAAATCCAAAACATCCATCGCTACAATTCAAGCACGTTAAAAATGGTGCATTTAGAAGTGTTCGGGTTAGCTTGGGTTATCGCGCAATTGGCGTTCCAGTTGACCAAGGCGTGCAGTGGTTTTGGATTGGAAATCATGCTGTCTACGACAAATTAATTGCCTAACCCTAAGCGGGACGCACTAAAGCGCGCAGCCCCTTAATTTGACCGATATGCACCTCGCTATAGCGCAGCTCATAAATTGCGCAAACATTGAACCCGTTTTTGATTTGCCTTTGACCTTAACCCTTAACCACTATGAAAAAACGCCTCCCCTCGCTCATCATCGCCGTCCTGCTGGTAATCTTCTGCACGCTCGCCGTCACCCAGCGCCCGCAGGTTTTTTACCCCATGGTTAAAGTCGAGACAGCAGATCCTTCTGGCAATCTCACTCTCAGCTCCCTGTTCCACAGTCGCCCAACTTTGCAAGGCTGCGAAGCCATCAACGGCAACATCTCGCGTGTACTCCTCTCGGCATGCCCGCAATGCCGCATCACACAAATCCAATGTTTAAATAAACTGGATGAAACGCAACAAACCTGGCTGACAGCCGACGCACTGCCTACCGCCTCCGGGCAAATGGCAAACGGCATTGTTCTTTACGACTCTACCAACACGGAACTAGCCCTTAGCACCTGTCAGGCCAGTGAAAAGCAATCCGCCTCTGGACAAAACCCCATCAAATGCTTCCCCGCCAACGCCACGCGCACCAAACCCGCCCCCCCCTCAGTCCTCAGTCCCTGGACCTTAGCACTGCTTTTCACAGCCTTCGCCGCCGCATGGTTTGTCGGCTGGCTCATCGTCAAATACGAACACCTGCACGCCCACCTCTCGCACGACCACGTCGATAGCGGGCCGCAGAAATACCATACCGAGCCAACCCCCCGCATCGGCGGATTAGCGGTGATGATCGGACTGCTCGCCGCCCTGGCCACTACAGTTCTCGTCGAAAACCCCCCAAACTCAGCACTCAGCACTCAGCACTCAGCACTGAATTTCGGCCTGCTGCTGCTCGCCGGCATTCCCGCTTTTCTCGGCGGCCTGGTGGAAGACGTTACCAAGAAAGTCGGAGTACTCGAACGCCTGCTGCTCACCATGCTTGCAGGCAGCCTTGCCGCCTGGCTGCTCGGTGCCGTGCTCAATCGGCTGGATGTTCCCGGACTGGATCAAGCCATGCTGTGGCTACCCTTCGCCGTCGCCTTCACCGTCTTTGCCGTCGGCGGCATCGCCAACGCCATCAACATCATCGACGGCTACAACGGCCTGGCCGGCGGCTTTGCAGTTATCGTACTCGCCGCCCTTGCATATATAGCTTATCTGGTTGGCGATAGCCTCATCTTCACCGTCGCCCTGGCTCTCACCGGAGCCTTGCTGGGCTTCCTGGCCTGGAACTGGCCCGGCGGCAAGATTTTCCTTGGGGATGGCGGCGCCTATCTGCTCGGCTTTCTGCTCGCCGAGCTTTCCGTGCTGCTGGTGGCGCGCAACCCGGAGGTTTCGCCGTGGTTGCCGCTATTATTCCTGATCTACCCGGTGTTCGAGACCTTCTTTTCGATCTACCGCCGCAAACTCAAGCACGGCCTCTCTCCGGGCCAGCCGGACAACATGCACATGCATCAACTGATTCACGACAACATCATCCAGCGCGGAGAGCGCACCTGCACCAGTGGCACCAATCACTGCGTGGCCAAATATCTTTGGATACCTGCCATCGCCACGTCTATGCTTGGGGTCATCTTCTGGCAATCCACAGCGGCACTGATAAGCTTTGCAGTTGCCTACTGCATCTTCTACGTCGTCAGTTATCGGCAGATTGCCCGGCTTATGGCGGTGCCGGCGGAATTCGAGGAGCGCAATGCGACCTGACTTCCGCCTTGATGCCCCTTATCCCACTGGATCGCCACGGCCTTAGCCTGTCCTGAGTTTATCGAAAGAGCCTCGCAATAACGGTACCTCGTCATTGCGAGCGACGCGAAGCAATCCAGCCAATCCAACATATCGCCGTCATTGCGAGCGACGCGAAGCAATCCAGCTTAACCAACAACGCCTTTGGCTAAATGCCTTTTTTAACCCACTGGATCGCCGCGCTGCGCTC
>Ga0209211_10013301_pt1 | contig 10218 bp, 8 predicted proteins | sample RifGroA2_FD_183992 | JGI IMG/M metagenome (GOLD analysis project Ga0209211, IMG submission 183992) | Groundwater microbial communities from Rifle, Colorado, USA - Groundwater A2 (SPAdes) (version 2) | ecosystem: Environmental > Aquatic > Deep subsurface > Groundwater | place: Rifle, Colorado...
GAAAGTGCTGTTTTGGGGCGATGAGTCGGCAGTAAGCGTGAAATTGTCATACTGCACAGAGCCCGAATTGTCAGGATCCGTGGTTTGGAGGTTGAGTGTCAGCTGTTGGCCTTCATTCACGGAAGTGGTGCCCGTGACCGTGAGGTCAGGCGCGGCGTTTTCACGGATAACCGTGAGGCGGTTGGTGCCTGCTTTGGCTTTAACGTCCTGAACCGTGCCGCTGGGCCACATGATGGAAAGGGTGCTGGCGGTTGAGGCCGTGCCCAGGCCCAAAGTCTGAATTGGAGATTCTTTTGTGCTGCTGGTTCCTTCCTGGACAAAGTGAATTTGCCTGCGGCCGCCGGCTGTCATATCGAGCCGCGCGCCAAAACCGCCGCGGTTACTGCGAGTCCCCAGCGTGCGGATTTGAATGTACGTGTTTGTTAAGGGGGAGTCATTGCGGTATACGGTGAAGGGATTACCGGCCACAAAAAAGTCAACCAAGCCGTCTTCATTGTAATCACCCACCGCGAGCTGTCGCGCCGTCAAAGGCAGGCCTGTCCCCGAGTCTGTTGTTTTGTCTACAAGTTTGCCCGCTCCGTCATTGGCCAGGAATATATTTTGTTCGCTGTTCCGGATAATGTACAGATCGAGAAAACCGTCATTGTTGAAATCTGATAAAGCGGCCCCTCGGGAATTTAGACCAAGGGCCGGAATTCCTACCTGGGAGGCAATATTGGTGAAAGCGCCGCTGCCGTTGTTCTGATAAAACGGGCTGGCCACCCCGGAATCATTGACCACGAAAATATCCATGAACCCGTCCAGGTTGAAATCACCGGTGGTCACGCCCACGCCAGGACCCGTGTCGCCAAGACCTGCCTGCACGGAAGCGGCAAAGGTGCCATTCCCTTGGTTAACATAAATGGCGTTGGCGCTCAAATAGTTGATGAGGTAGAGATCCAGGTCTCCGTCATTGTCCATGTCAAAAAACGCGGCCGCGCGGTTATCATCCGTCACAGCGATTTGGATGCCGGCTTGCTGCGTCACATTGCTGAAGGTCTCATTGCCGAGGTTTTTGAAAAGCACGCTCGGCTGCCCGCTGTTGACCACAAAAAGGTCGATAAAACCGTCTTTATTGTAATCCGTGAAAATAGCTCCGACACTGTTGGCGTTGGAGCTTACGCCCGCTTGGGCGGTGACATCCTGGAAAGTACCGTTACCGTTGTTGCGGAGGAGGAAATCAGCGCCGTTTCTGGCGATGAAAATATCTAAAAATCCGTCATTGTTGTAATCGCCGAGCGTGACGATACCGCCGGCAAAGGCATTGCCCAAATCAAGAAGGGTGCTTTCACGGAATGTGGAGTTTCCATTGTTCGTGAAAAGGGAATAAGCGCCTATGGGTCTTGCCACGACCAGATCGATTTTTCCGTCACCCGTCAAGTCTCCGACTGCGGCGGATTCGGAATTAAGCAGCGCGGAAACTCCCGAAGCTGCGGTTTGATCCGAAAATTTGAAATCAGTTTGAGCCCCCGTTGTTCCGCCTCCGCCGGTATCACCACCACCCGTATCGCCGCCTGTGGTGCCGCCAGTTGATCCGGTTCCGGATGTTCCCGTGCCAGAGGAAGAAGGGAAGAATGAAGATTGAGAAATCACGCCATTGCCTACCGAAATTCCGCCCGTTCCTCCACCGGTTGTGCCGCCACCCGTGCCACCGCTATCCCCTCCCGGAGCGCCTATTGAATCGCCTACAAAATTGGGTGATTGCAGCCCTCCGCCCGGGGTTGTGCCCGGGCCTGTCCCAGTGCCCGTATTACTCCCAGTCGTCGAAAGGGTGTTATCGGTTAGTGAATCGGTTAAATCTTCCAGGTTTTCGTCTGTGAGATCCGGTGTGGGAAGATTGCCCGGCACCACATAGAGGAGAATCGTCTGACTAACCGTGTGAGTACCGTCAGAAACCGTGATAGTCGGCATGTATTCGCCAACGTGGACTTCTTCCGGAAACCAGCGGAACACGCCGTTTTCAAATTCAGCGCCGGGGGGTAAATCATCAATCGTAAAGGTCAGAGGGTCGCCGTCGGGGTCTGTAGCGTTGACCTGGAATTCAACGGGTAAATCTGTGCTGAACACAAAGTCAGGGATGGTTTCAAGAATTGGGGGCTGGTTTTCCGCCGGGTCTGGGACATCTTCGGCAGAGAGCAGAGAAGGGCCTATTCCTCCTTGAAAGATAAGGAGAAAAGCCAAAACGCAGGCTAGGGCCTTCTTTCCTAGCTCATTCATATATCTAGACTTAAGTAAAAACACCAAAGCGTAGCCCTCTCTCTCTTTCTCTGGGTACACCCCAACCCTTCAACATCCAATCACTTTTTTGATCCGATGCATCCTTGCTTTTAAAACAAAATTTGTAATGCACTTCTACTTCGAACTTCTATAAAGCCAGATTAAGCAGTCAAAATATAAAATGAGTATAATTGCGAGCCCTGCGGGGAAGGACGTGACTTCATCCTGCCCCGCAAAGCTGATCAGCTGCTTTATCTGAAAGAGCTATGATAAAAACAAAAGCCGAATCACCACAGGAAACTTTAAGTCACCTGGTAATTCGGCTTCTCGTTCTATAAGGTTCGCATGTTTAGTACGTTCCTTATATTTACTATCTAAACGGACCTTACTTCGAACTCACACACTCCTCAACTTCGAGATGGAAAGAGATAGTATTTCCATCCTTTCTGGGCAGAGAAAGCGTGTCCAGTTCATCCGTGAACGAGAAATGGCCGAGTTTACCTTTCCCGTTACGGATTAACTGATTGTAACCAATTCAAGCGTCAACGAACCGGTGATGTACTGCTGAGCATCAGCACCGTCGTAATCGGTGGCAACATACATTTTCACATTGCCATCGCTTGTTTCTCTGTTCGGACCGTCAATCTCCACAGGGGTTGCGGCATTGCTGTCGTCATCCACCGTAGGATTTTTGTCTTCCGGCGCTTTAGCCAGACTCGCGAACTGCGTTGCAATACCAAAAAGCGTGGAAGCGAAACCGGCATCATAGGCCTTCGCACCTTTCGTGCCGTCTCCGTCCCAGTCCACAATAGGATCATCCGCATCGCAGGCAGCTCCGGACTCATAAGCTCCGGTGGCGCTATCCGTACATTCGGCGGCTTCACCCTGACGCTTGTCCTGAACAAAATATTCTCTGTCGGTCTTGAGAGGCTGATTAAAGGCATAGCCTTTTCCGCCGTTCACACCAGCAGTGTTAGTCTTCACCGCATCAAAAATAACCCATACCAGAGGCGCTGTAACGGCTGTGTTCGTCACACCAACCATTCCGCTTCCCTGGGCAGGCCCGGTGTATTTGAAACCGGTTTCGCCGGCATCCGACGTGTCACCATCGCCGTTAATATCCACGTTTTTCGCGGTTCTATTATCCGTCGCAATCGTGATAGCCTGAAACCCGACGCTGTTATCGTTGAACGTAATATCAAGATACTGCGGTGAAGTTGTTACCTTGGAACCGCCCGCCGCGTTAAAACCCAGTCCTGTTGCGTTGACTGAATCATCCGCTGAATTGCGAACAGCCACGGTCAAGGTAGAAACCGAACCTAAAGTACCTTGTGAACCGACTGTCGTTGAAGTTAAAGTCGTCACAGCCGCGTACAGCTGACCCTGCAAAGGCAGAATCGCTATCATGGCAGCCAGGACAACCCTTAAAAGCTTGTTATCCATGTTAATTTCCTCCTCCTTGTGAATCTATTTAAGATTCCGTTAATTTTTTTAAGCAATCGTCGCCAATTCAAGCGTCAATTTGATGGTCTTGTACGCCTGAGCGTCAGCGCCGGTGTAATTCGTGCCGAGATACACTTTCACATTGCCGTCTGTGGTTGAACGTGTGTTGTCAATTGTTGCACCCGCAGCACCGGAAAGTGAGGCTGACCCGGCGGAAATGCCATACACCACTGAAGCGAACCCATTGTCAAACGGCTTGGCACCGTCATAGCAATCGCCGTCCCAGTCAACGCCTTCAAATCTGGCCGTGCCAGTGTTTGAAGCGCAACGATCGGCGGCCGCGCCCGTGGTCCAAAGAATCGCCTGGAACCCAGCTGTGCCATTATATTCAGTGAATTCACCGGTCGTGCAGGTGTTGCTTTTGTTCGCGTCATTGCAAGCGGAAGCGCCGGTGGTCACATTCTGTGTGGCCGACGTTGTGCCTTGCTGCTTGTCCGAAACAAAATATTCACCGGCCGCACCCGTGAAGGTGTAGCCGCCGGTAATCAAGGCATCAGACACCATCCATAAGAGCGGGACAATGACGGAGGTGTCCGTGACACCCACCATGCCGCTTCCCTGGGCAATGCCCGTGTACTTGTTGGGAGCGGCTGTTGCAGCACGGTTATCCGTCGAAATCAAGACAGCTTGAAATCCTGTATTGTTGTCCGTGAAAGTCACGTCCACATAACCATCGGCTTTAGCAAAGCCAGCGCCTGCCGGAAATGTGAGTTGTGTCAGGGCAGTGTTATCCGCTGTCTTCTTCAAAGTTGCTGTGAAAGAACTGACAAGCGTCACCGTTCCCGTTGCCGTGAAAGTCACAGCGTACAGCTGGCCTTGTAGCGGCAAAAGGAGGGTCATCACTGCCAGGAATACGCTTAACGTTTTACGCATCATGTTAGTTTCCCCCTTTTGAATTTAATTTTAATTTAAAGAGCCAATGCTTCATAGGATTATTAATTATGAAACCGCAATTTGCAAAGGTCATTTGTTTACACGTTTTCTTAATTTGGATAATTTAAACATTTTAAAAAGTTTGTCAATTCATTAGGTAATATATCATACCGCTTTGAGTGTTTCAAGAGATAGGAAACATTTTTTTGAAATAAATAGAAGTCTGTCGTTTTGCCGCTACAACCTGCCATTTTATATGAAAAATATACATAAAATTGATATTATTTGATAATTGTTGATAATTTTGAAAACCCTCCTATTTGCCTCCCTAAGGCAATAATTGCTTGCCTAAGACGCTTTATTGACAACCCCTAACCTTGCTGATAATATCCGTTCACAGCCTAACCGGTTTAAAAAGATGAATTACTCACCCGTTGACGAAATCATAGCAGAAATCAAGCAGGGAAAAATGGTCATTATCACGGACGACGAGTCGCGTGAAAATGAAGGCGATTTGATTTTTGCCGCCCAATTTGTCAGTCCCGAAAAAATCAATTTCATGACGCGTTTTGGCCGGGGGCTGATTTGTGTGCCTTTGGAAGAAGACAGAATTGTGCAGCTCGGTCTCCGCGATATGGTGGAAAAAAATCAGGATGATTACAGAACCGCTTTCACGGTTTCCGTGGATGCTCGGCTGGGAATCGCATCCGGCATTTCAGCGTTTGACCGTTCCCGCACCGTCGAAATTCTCGCCGATCCGGCCAGCCGCGCTTCAGATCTGGTGACGCCCGGACATATTTTTCCGCTCAAAGCAAGAAAGGGCGGCGTGTTGGTCCGCGCGGGGCATACCGAAGCCGCGGTTGATTTGTCGCGTCTGGCCGGCCTGAACGCCGCGGGCGTGATTTGCGAAATCATGAATGAAGACGGCACCATGGCCAGGGCGCAGGATTTGTTTCTTTTCGCGGAAAAACATCAAATAAAAATCGGTACTATTCGTTCCTTGATTGAATACCGCCGCAAATTCGACAAATTGATTGTGCGTGAAAGCGAAGCCATGATTCCTACCAAGAGCGGGCCGTGGAAAGTGGTGTTGTACCGTTCGCTTGTGGATCAGATGGAACACGTCGCTCTGGTCAAAGGAGAAATTTCCGCGAAACCGACTTGCGTCCGGGTTCATTCCGAATGTTTTACAGGAGAAGTACTAGGATCTCTGCGCTGCGATTGCAAAGATCAAATGGACGCGGCCATGGAATTTATCGCCAAACAGGGAAGCGGTGTTTTTCTCTACATGCGTCAGGAAGGCCGGGGCATAGGTCTGGCCAATAAATTGAGAGCCTACGCTTTGCAGGATCAGGGGTTAGACACGGTGGAAGCGAATGAAAAACTTGGCTTCAAACCCGATTTGCGTGACTATGGAACGGGCGCCCAAATCCTGACCGATTTGGGCCTTTGTGAAATCCGCCTTTTGACCAATAATCCCAGAAAAATCGTGGGACTCGAAGGCTATGGCTTGAAAGTAGTGGAGCGGCTCAATATCAAACTTCCGCATCACGCGGACAATGAAAAATATTTGCGGACGAAAAAAGAAAAACTCGGTCATTTGTTTGACATGTGAGTGAGCATGACGATGCCTAAGACTTATGAGGGAAATTTTTCGGGGGAATCAAAAAGATTCGCGATCGTGGTATCGCGCTTTAATGATTTTATTACCCAACGCCTTTTGAACGGAGCCGTGGATCAGCTCAAACGCCACGGTGTTGCCGAAGCGGACATTGAAACGGCCTGGGTGCCGGGTTCATTTGAAATTCCCGTGGCGGCTTTGGAAATGGCCAAAACCGGAAAATTCAACGCGGTAATCACTCTCGGTTGTATCATTCGCGGGGGAACGGACCATTATGAGCATGTCGCTTCCGCCGTGACCGTGGGCGTGGAAAAAGCCTCGGTTGAAACAGGTGTCCCTATCCTTTACGGCGTTGTCACTTGCGATAATCTCGAGCAGGCCATTGACCGGGCCGGGGCGAAAATGGGAAACCGGGGAGCTCAGGCCGCCTTGGCGGCTTTGGAAATGGCCAACCTTCAACCGGCCATCCGGCGGCAAGGTTGAATGCGTAAAAGGACTTTGGCGCGCGAATACGCGCTTCAACTTTTGTATGAAATTGAAATGACGGGCCATACCGAAAGGGAAGCCTTTGATTTTTTTTGGCACGATCAGCCTTCTGATGAAGAGGTCAAAGTGTTCACGGAAAAACTCGTGAGCGGTTCTCTTAGGAATTCCCGGGTCATTGATGAGATAGTCACCAAACATGCGGAAAATTGGGAGCTGAAACGCATGGCCGTGGTGGACCGTAATATCCTGCGGCTGGCCACTTACGAGCTTCTTTTCCTTTCCGGGGAGATACCGCCCAAGGTCGCCATCAACGAGGCCGTGACCATCGCCAAAAAATTTTCCCAGGAGGGGTCGGGAAAATTCGTGAACGGCATATTAGACAAAATCAATCACACCGAAGAACGTATTCCGGACACCGCGCTGCCGCGCGATTAGGGCTTCCCATGTTGTCTCACCCGCATATTTTTTGGATGCAAAAGGCCTTGGCGCTGGCTGAAAAAGGCCGCGGCCGCACTTATCCCAACCCGTTGGTCGGGGCTGTCGTTGTTAAGAATAACAAGCTTATTTCCGGAGGTTACCACGCTTTTTTCGGCGGCCCGCACGCGGAAGTCGCGGCGTTGCGCAGGGCTGAAAGCAGGACCAAAGGCGCGACGCTTTACGTGACGCTGGAGCCATGTCGTAGTTTCGGCAAAACGCCGCCTTGCACCCGTTTGATCGTGGAGAAGAAAATCCGCCGTGTGGTGGTGGCGTCCACGGATCCTAATCCGGTCCACGCGGGCCGTGGCATAAAAGATCTGCGGGCGCGCGGCATAGAGGTGGTGACAGGGGTTCTTTCTAAAGAAGCGGCTGTTCAGAATGAAGTGTTTTTTAAATGGGTGACCACGGGTTTGCCCTTTGTGTCGCTCAAAATGGCGGAAAGTCTTGACGGGAAAATCGCGGCCGTGGGCGGCGCGTCGCGCTGGATTACGGGTGAAAAGGCGAGGGCTTTTGTGCATCAGCTCCGGGCAACGCATCAGGCTGTGCTCGTGGGCAAGCGTACGGCACTCATCGACAATCCCCGCCTGAACACGAATATCAAAAATGCGCCGCAGCCGGTGCGCATTGTTCTTGACCCGAAACTTGAAATTCCGCTGAACGCCAATATTTTTAAAGCTGAGGACAAAAAAGTTATTGTGGCCACGTCTGAAAGTTGTTACAAAAAAAAGTTTTCCGTTTATGACCGGAAGGGGGTAGGCCTTTTGGCTGTGCCTTTATCCAAAGGAAAACTTGATCTTGCAGATCTTTTGGTTAAATTGGCTAAGATGGGAATAGCGTCCGTGCTTGCGGAAGGCGGAGGTGAAACCGCGGCCTGGCTGTTTGATCATCAAGGGGTGGATAAAATTTATTTTTTTGTGGCGCCAAAAATTGTGGGAGGAAGAACCGCGACAACGGCCGTGGAAGGCGCGGGTGTCCGGGATTTGGGACGCGCGATTCAAATCCAAAACATGAAAGTGTCGAATATCGGCGGGGATTATCTTTTCGAAGGGTACCCGGATTACGGGAAGGAGGCTTAGGTGTTTACCGGCATTGTGACTCATTTGGGACAGGTCAGAAAACGGAATGACAGAAACGGAATTGCCGAGTTTGAAATCCAGACTCAGTCTTCATTTTTCCGCCGGCTTAAATTGGGCGACAGCGTGTGCGTCAACGGCGTTTGCCTTACGGCGGCTAAAAAAGGAAAAACTTTTTTTCAAGTGCAGGCCGTTCCCGAGACGCTCTCGGCCACGAATTTGGGTTTGCTTAAGGCAAAAAGCCTTGTCAATCTTGAGCCTTCCTGCCGGCTGGGTGATGAATTGGGCGGGCATTTTGTGACCGGCCATGTGGATGCCGTGGGCCGTATTTCCAAAATTGAAAAGGGGGCCGAATCACTGGCTTTGGAAATCGAGGCGCCCGAGAATATCATTCAGCATTTGGTGGTGAAAGGCTCGATTGCGCTTGACGGCATAAGCCTTACGGTCCAGGAGGTGAAATCCAATTCATTCAAGGTGGCCATTATTCCGCACACCCTGAAGAACACCAATCTGAAAGCCAGCGGCAAAGGCGCGCTGGTGAATCTGGAAGCCGACCTTTTCGCGAAATACATAAGAAAATACGTCCGTGAAATAACCGCCTCGAATGAGGGACAGGCGCTTTCACCGGCCATTACGGAGACATTTTTAAAGGAACAAGGATTTTAGCCAGGGAGTTTGATCGGATGCGGCATAAAATCATTTTGGTAACAGGCGGAGCGCGGAGCGGAAAAAGTTCTTACGCGCTGCAACTCGGGAAAACTTTTTCTAAAAAAGCCTATGTGGCCACGGCCCAAGCCCTGGACCAGGAGATGCTCGAGCGCATTGAGAAACATCGCAAAGAAAGAGACGCCTCTTTTGCGACTGTCGAGGCCCCATTTGAACTTACCGGGGCCTTGCGGAAAATTCCAGCCGGCTTTGATTTTGTGCTGGTGGACTGTCTGACCCTCTGGCTTTCCAACCTTTTGCTCAAGGATCAAAATCCGTCCGCCTTGGAACAAGAGATCGAGATTTTTTTGAATTTTCTCCCGGCCCGGTCCTTCACGCTGGCGCTGGTGAGTAATGAAGTGGGCATGGGCGTTGTTCCCGACAACGAATTGGGAAGAAAATTCAGGGATTGGCAGGGGAAACTGAATCAGCAAGTGGCGGAGCGCGCCGACGAGGTGGTTTTGATGGTTTCCGGCCTTCCGGTTTTTGTCAAAAAAGAGGAATCTTCTTATGCGTCTTTTTGAATCCTGCCTGTCACGCGTCAAGCCCCTTTCAAATCATTATTCTGATTTAGCCCAAAAGAGGCTGGATTCACAAATACGTCCGGCCCGCAGTTTGGGCATGCTGGAAGAAATGGTGGCAAGGCTGGCCGCGATCCAGGAAAAGGAAAAACCAACAGTTGAACGCAAATGCGTTTATGTTTTTGCCGGTGATCACGGAATCACGGAGGAAAATGTCAGCTGTTATCCGCGGGAGGTTACATCCCAGATGGTTTACAGCTTTCTCGCGGGCAAGGCCACGATCAACGTGATGGCGCGCGCGGCAAGGGCCGGGGGGAAGGTGGTTGACATGGGCGTGGATCATGATTTCCCGCGCCGCGATGATTTGATCGTCAAGAAGGCGGGATACGGGACAGCCAATTTTATGCGCGGCCCGGCTATGAGTGAAGAAGCTTGTCTTCAGGCCCTTGAGTCGGGTATGTCGCTTGCCATGGAAGCCAAAAAGGAAGGGATTGATCTCGTGGCCACCGGGGATATGGGGATCGGCAACACAACAGCCTCCAGCGCGTTGATCGCGGCCATTACGGGAAAGCCGCCACGGGAAGTCACGGGCCGCGGAACGGGCATTGACGACGAAGGATTGAAGCGTAAAATTGAGGTGCTATCAAAAGCGCTGGAAATAAATAAATCTTTTTTGACCGGCCCTTTACGCGCACTTCAGGCT
>Ga0209211_10013308_pt1 | contig 10215 bp, 10 predicted proteins | sample RifGroA2_FD_183992 | JGI IMG/M metagenome (GOLD analysis project Ga0209211, IMG submission 183992) | Groundwater microbial communities from Rifle, Colorado, USA - Groundwater A2 (SPAdes) (version 2) | ecosystem: Environmental > Aquatic > Deep subsurface > Groundwater | place: Rifle, Colorado...
TACAAGCTACAAGCTGTATTGGCCTCATCGTCTAACGGTTAGGACGTTTGCTTTTCAAGCAAAGAACCGGGGTTCGACTCCCCGTGAGGTCACAAACTGAAACTTCGGCAGGAGTGAGCGAAAAATCGGCGTCCTCCTTCGGAGGACTGTGCGGGGCGGGGGCGAATTTGGCAATGCGGGTACGGGCGAATTGGGAGGGCGGGCAAAATGAAATCGAGATGGTCTTGTTGTGCATTGAGGGGTTCGTTCCGAAGGAACGGACAAACTCGCGTATTTCCGCGTAGTTTGTACTGCGTGCCAGAAACCCCGCGCGTTTTGAATCCAAAATCCACTTCCGCAGGGGTTCAATCCAATTCTTTCTCTCGTGCCTTGCAGATGTTGATTTGGCTTGAAGCGATAGTTTTTGACGCATCAACACATCTTTCTTTTTCAAATACGTCTCGCGCTCAATATCGCCGTTCAGGTGCAAATCTACCAACGCGTCCATTTTCGCTTCAAGCTTCTTTACATCGTCTTTTATCCGCAAGGCATGAGTTCCCGAAGCGTGGACATCTTCTTTTTCCCATGCTTCAACTTTGTGAAGCATGTATGCTGTCCACGTTTCGGAAAGCGACACTGATTGAAGATGTTCCTTTGTCTGCATGGCGAGCGCGTCTTCTTGCAAATACCCTTGCGAACATTTGCCGTTCTTTTTCGTACATCGGTAATATCGGTACTTACTGCCCCAACGATTTGTGGCCCACTGTGCCGTAATCATGCTCCCGCACTCGCCACAACGAAAAAGACCGGTGAAAGGAAAATTGTGCGAAATCTTGCTATGTCTCGGGCGCGCTCGCTCATGCAGTTTCTTTTGTACAGCTTCAAACAGGGTCGGAGAAAGGATTGGCGCAAAGCTTCCGGGGAAAAACTCGTTGTGATGTTTGGTAAATCCCAAATACGCGCGATTGGAAAGTAATCGTGCAACGGAAGCTTTGCCAAGCGGCGTTCCGGCCTTAGTACAGACTCCGTGTTCCGCCAAAAACTGCATCATTGAAAGAAGCGTGTGCGAACCTTTTGCGTACTCCTCATACGCGCGCACCACAACTCTTGACTTCATAACATCAGGCTCAATATTCCGCGTTTTAGGATTGTTCACATACCCGAATGGTGCGCGCGTCAGCCACTCGCCTCGGCGCAGTTTTTGGCGGAACCCTCGCTCAACATTCTGCTTAAGATTGTCGGAGTAATACTTGGACTGGCCGAACGCCACTTGCAACATAAAGAGCCCCTGCGGTGTTGGTTCAAACCAAAATGTCGGAAAGCGCAAAGAAATAATCTGCGAAGTGTCTACTCCATAGATGATGCGCCCGCCGTCAATTGAGTTGCGCGCCAAACGGTCAGGATGCCACGCGATAACACCGTTTGCATCGCCGCGCTCAATGCGCATCATCATTTTTCCGAACACTTCTCGCCCAGGACTCTTTGCGCTTTTTGACTCTTGAAATTCCTCCAGAATTTCAAGATTTTCTTTACGCGCATACTCGCGCAGTTCAAACAACTGCGCCTCAATACTCATGACCTGTTTGTCGTCGTCCTCTGTTGATTTCCGCGCGTAGAGAAAATATTTTGGTTTGGACATACAGATAGCTTTTGGATTCATCAATAAGACTATCACGATTTCATTTCTGCATCTTGCGCCCGCCCTCCCAATTCGCCAGCACCCGCATTGCCAAATTCGCCCCCGCCCCGCACAGTCCTCCGAAGGAGGACGCCGATTTTTCGCTCACTCCTGCCGAAGTTTCAGTTTGTGATGACATTGTAACCTTTGCGCGAACCTTCTTCCAGAACGAGAACTGACTCTGCGCGCTCCGCGCGCGTGGTGGCTTTGACCAACGAGGCACGATTGGATTCCGTACTAGCGCGCGAGTACGCGCGCCCCGCCCCGCCGCACTCTCCTCCATACGCATCTATTTCGCGGGGGTTTTTGAAAATTGAATGGGCGGCGGGGCGGGAGCAAACGGCAAACGGCCCGTCCACAGGTGCCGTTCATGACCTGAACGGCTCAAATACCAGTAAATGAGCCGTTTGCCCTGAAATCCAAATGCAAAATTGAGCCTCGTGCATTCTATCTGTGCTAGTGGCCCAGCCCACGGGGTGTCACCCTCGGCATCCGCCTCGGGCATTTCCGCTAGGGCTACGAGCGCCTAGATGCCTATGTGCGCTGCTTTTTCCGCGCCATTTCCCGCGTGCTCGCGGGTGGCGCGGGCAGCGCCTCTATTTGGGGAGAGGAAGGAATCCTCTCCCCAGCGTCGGGCTCATCCTCGCATTGCTTTGTCTGCGTGTGTCGTTGTGTCCACTGGTTTTGGTTTGCGTGCTTCTGTGCCTCGCATTAGCTGGCCTTCGGATTCCGCCACTCGCACAACCCCTCTCCTCGTTTGCATCCTTGTGTTCGCTGTGTCGCTTCCGCTTTTAGATTTTGTAACTCCGATTAACGGAGGCGCTCGTCCGTAGGGCGTGGGCGCCCTAGCGGAAATGCCCGAGGCGCTGCCGAGAATGCGCTTGAGCCCCGTCTACAGGTGCCGATGTCCACTCCATCGGCCCCCCACCGTGCGCGCGCATAATCTTCCGCCGTGGAAGAATTAGACACGGCGTAACTCCCTCGCAAACAAAATTCTAAATCTTTGTGTAGACAACGCCGACACCAGTTTTCCCAACTTGTTTTATTCTTCCTTCTTTCTCCAATGCAGAAAGATACCTCGTCGCTGTCGCGTCCGAGACATGCAAGAGTTTTTCTACTTCGTCGTTGGTGATTTCGCCTGCCCTTTGTAGCTTTAGCGTAGTAGGGTCTTTCGTATCTAGAACTTCCATAATCTTGTCTATCTTATTTCGCTTCCGGTCTTGAATAGACGCTCGCGCTTTTACTAGCCGGTCGCTCGCAAATTCTCGCGAGTCTGTCGGACTTACGTTGCTACTTGCCGGTGGCGGTGCGCTTTGCACCGGAGCGGAGGCAGGTTCGGGCGTTTGCTCAGCCGGAGATGCAAACGGCTCATTTACTGGTATTTGAGCCGTTTGCGTTTCAGGGGGAGTGGTTTGCACAGGCTCGCTGGGCGCGACTTCTGGCGCTGGAGCAGGTTCTGTCAGTGCAGTTGGCTCTACGGGCGGTTGGGATGTATCTTCGTCGGTCATGCGATTTTGCGAAATCGTGTCGCGTACCGTCAATTGTTACGCGACCTGACTTTGTGCTATCAATGCTACCATCAAACGGCTCATATAGTGGGGGCCAAAATGCTTGCAATTTCGGCAGGAAGTGATATAGTGGCAAATAAGATTTGAGCCCCTCCTAGTGTCCCCCAAATAATCGGACGACCTCATCAAAATTCTTTAGTCTATCTTTATCCCATTCCTCCTGCTTTATATACAACGCTTTATATATCACTCTGCTCTGTCTTGCATTAACATCTTCACACCATTTTTGTAACCTTTGAAATTTTAGTTTGTCATCCTCCTCCTCTCTACCCTTAGTTTCAATTATATATACGGTCTTCTCGTCTTTCTTAACGAAGAAATCTGGATAGTAAGTAGCAATGAAGCCTTCCGAATTCTTATATTCAATCCGGAGTGCACTCGCTTCCTTATTTTGGAAATTCTTTGCAAAAGAAATCACGTCATCGCAATTTTCAATGAAGTTCGCGAATTCTAACTCAAAATTACTATCACCAACAATCTTATTGAAAACTGATTTTTTAGGAATGAAGTAAGACTTATCATTAACCACAAACGGCCTCGCCTCACTGATTTTAATATAGTTTTTAATCTCGGTGTCGCCCCTGTCTTGGACAGTGAGTTCGTTAATTGCTTTCTTGAATGACTCTTTGATTAATCGTATATATTCCACTTCCGACAAATTCCTCAACGTGTTCAGGTCTGACAAATCCACTGGCTGTTCAAACAAATAGTTCTGCACAAACTCTTTTACCTTGCCGAACAAAATATCGTAGCAACCAAATAGCCTCAGTTCTCTCATTACCGCCTGCGCGAAAAAACCTATGACGCTTTGATAATCCGGCTCAATATCGCCAGTCAGAATGGTTGTATGGTGTGTTTTCTCATCAACAACGTCTTTAAATACAATCTCTCTTTTTTCCTCTTCAGAAAAAGTCTTTACCGCAACTTTCTTATTGCCAAAAGAAGAAACATCCAGATCTGCAAGGTTCTTATACTCTCTTTGTATTCTTGGGGTCATCACCGGAACCTCAATATCAAGCTTTCCGATGTCTTTCTTGGGATTGTCTTTGTCCACCTCAATGACCATCGGCGAAATCGGTTTTGTTCCAGCCCCCATCGCCCTCTTTTCAAGAATCACGCCTTCTCCGTTTATTGATTCAACAAAATCAATAAATGCCGGTGTTCCTACCACGCTCACATATTCCTCAACATCGTCTCTGCCGAAAAACATCCTTCGCAGGCCGCGACCGAGCGTCTGTTCGGGCAAAATCTTTGAATCTGCCGCGTATGGCCTAAGCCCAACAATGGTAGTGACATTTCTTACATCCCAACCCTCCTTAAGCATCATCACCGATATAATCACCTTGAAGGGACTTTCCCAACTATCTATATCGTTTGCCTGTTTTCTAAGCAGGTCTAGCTCTTCTTTATTTTTTCTAGTAACACTTTCCGAAATTTCACCACTTTTATTAGTGTGAATGGTTAAAACCGCACCAGTCAAATCCTTAAAACTCGTTTCAATATATTCGGCAACCTCATCGCAATTCTTTGTATCATCAGTCATGATAAAAAGAATTGATTTTTTACCCACTGGTTTAAGCATCTCGTATGTTTTGCGCCACTCCTCAATGCCCAGATTTATATAGTCTCTGTATTTCTCGCTAAATAAAGCGCTTTGATTTTCTTTTAATTTTCCTCTACTTGCCGCGTCCGGCACGACAGGGTTCTTTACAACTCTTTGATGGATAGCTTCAACCAGCGGATAATCAGAAATTACTTGCACAAAAATAGAGCCGTCATTCTTCTTTGGCGTGGCCGTTACGTCTAACTGCAAAGCTAGGCCGGATCCTTTTTGCTTCAAACGGTTGTCTATATCCTGAATAGACTTAACCCATGCGGATTTATCATCATGCAAGTGATGCGCCTCGTCATTAAGAACAATCAATTCATCTATATCCCTCACAATCATTCCCAAATCGACAGTGGAGTCGTTAGTTTTAGTAACCGGCTTATCTCCCAAGAAATACGCTGAAGTGTCTTCATCTTCCGAACTTAACTCTTTTACATCGCTCTCAAGAACTCTGTGTATATTCGTAAGAAATATATTCCCCGTATCAGAAACATTGCGCAAATCATCTTGTAGATGGAGTGTGATTTGGAAATCGTCCTGCCAGTTTTGGCCTTGATACCCATTTTCCGGCAAAACGGGGTCGCTAAAAAATATCTTTAAGCCCGCAAAATCGCTTTTTATCCTTTCAAAGACAATGACGTTTGGAGTAATCAAAAGGAAATTCTTTGCTAACTTAGAGTCTTGTTCATATTTCTTGTGAAAGTATGCCCACGCAACAACAAGACTCATCACCTTAGTCTTACCTGCGCCCGTTGCCATTTTAATCACAAAGCGCAACCAGTCCTCTGTGAACATTTGCGGACTTAACACGCCGGTGGAGTTATACCGAATGAGGTCGTATTTATCTTTTACTTTTGCGACCTCAAATAGCCACACAACTGTTTCCAATGCTTCTCGTTGGGCGAAGTAATATCTGAAATGAGACGAAACGCCGTGTTGGTCATACAAAATGTGCTCTTCTTTAAACCACCAGTTCAAAAGTGCTTTTGAAGTATCGCTCGCGCCCGCATATTGTTTATCCCGCCACTCTTTTACTTTCTTGCGCAAGTCAGCGACGAGTGGCGGAATGAGTTTATCAAACCCCTTTTCTCTCAAATCCTCATCAGCCGGAAACCACCGGATTCCGGGATCTAATATCACGTATGGGTCTTTGGGGAAATCCTTTGGTAAAGCCATATTTCTATTACTGTGGATAACTTTGATTATTTGCAAGGGCTTGCTATACTCTATATGTACCGAGAAAGGGCGTCGACCGTTAGGACGATAGCCCTTTTTCATTTGTTCCATTACCCCCTGCTATATTTAAATGGTCTGTTTTATCGACAAAAACATTAAAATTATGGTTCTTGAAGCCCTTTACAAAACTGTCCGCCCCAAGCTTCGCTTTTAAATACTCTACTAATTCGATTTTATAGCTTGAACCTGGAACAAGGCCTTTTTTCAATTTTATATCGTAAGTTATTGCTCCTATCAAAAGATCTGTTAGTTGGAGTAAGTCATTTGATTTTGAGTCAAACCTGCACACCCCCGCTAACGCTAGTCGCTTTTTCGAGAGATTAAAATGCTTTTTAATATCTACCTCAAAACGTATTTCTCTTGGCGTTGTTACATAATCAGCAATAAGAACGATGATTTCGTGATTGGCCAATGCCGCACCCAAAAGCTTAAGCGTTATTTGCTCATAAGCTAGCCATGGGTTCTTATCAAAATTCCTCAAATAATAATCACTTTTTGTGCTTATGGAATATGAGCAGAAACTGATGCTTTTAGTATCAAAAAGCGCGTCTATTGCCATCTTCGCAAACGCTAAATTATTCCTTGATAATTTGTTAAATTTTATTTCATCATAAAATCTAACTTTGCTTCTTTCAAAGAATAGCCTGCTTTGCAAATAATACGGCTGACTCATCTTCAATATTCCAACAGTAAAATATTGGTCCTTCTGATCGCTTAAAGTTCCCGTTTCATCCAAAAAGCAAAACTTCGTCCAAATCTGGTCATAATCAGAAAGCTTCAAGTCCTCAGTCTTTATTTCCTTGTTATTTTTAAAGAACCTCATAATTATTTCTTCAAAAGTTGCCTTATCGTTTCTCTGTCTTGTTTATTCTGTTCCGACAGGTCTTGAATCTTCTTTAATAAAGTCTCATTTATTTTTTGTGTATTTTCAACCAATGCAGTTCTTTCTGAATATTCTTTGTATGTAACAGAATTTATATGGAAAGAGTCAATGAGCAGTGTTGCAACCATTACTAATAAAATAATTACAACGCCAAATAATAAAACATTAACGGCGTTAAATTTCTCATCTATATCTTTGTTTGTATAAGTCAAACCACCGGCATCGGGTTGAGCTATCGGTGTAAAGTCGTTTGTTGCTTCCTTTTTTTCCATATAATTATCCGACGTAGAAGTTAACAACCACACTCAAGCCGTCTTCTCCAAATTGTTGGCCATATACTGAAAGAGAAATGTTCTTGCCGTCGCCTGTCTTCAATATTTTTATTTTATTGCTTGTTCCTGATCCTAAAACATTTCTGAATTTCTTACTAAAAGTGATTAGTGCGTCATTAGTAGACCATGTGATATTTATATCTTTTTGGTCTTGAGTTGGCTCTGTCTTTTCAAAAACAAAAGTAAACTTTTTACCCAGAAAATCAGGAATGATTAACTTTCCCTCGTATATATTAAAAGACTCGGAGTAAATTATCTCATCTGAGCCGTCAAATCCTTTTGTTTTATTATCCATATATTTATATCTTAACACCGATGATTTTTGTCGTATCATTCCCGAAAATATCCACGACCTTTACTGCCACCTTATAAGTGCCTTTTGTCATTTCCTTAGCCGCTGAAGTAAGCTCAAGATTCCTATTCTTTTTCGTCCGAAAACTCTGCCATTCATTGTCAAAAATATAGTCGCCAGTCCAAACCTCCTTTTCCTCGCCGTTTTCTATAACTTTTATAATTTCTTTTCTGCTAGCAAAATCATAATCCACTGCCCAGTAATCTATCCAATCGCTCCATTTCTTTGTCAAAATCTCTGTTGAAACAATCTCGGTTACTTTGTCCTTTGAAAGTTTTACTACCTGTCCATTTTCTACTACAACCTTGGCACTGCCGGGGCGTAATGCCTCGGCTACTTCGCCTGAATCGTCTTGATTGTAGAAAACAGAAAAATCCGTTAATTGAATAGAAAGCTCTGTTTGCTTGCCCTGCGTAGCCTTAGCGAAGCAGGGGCGAGCTTCTATAAAAGCGACATCGTAAAACTTTACTTGTCCCTTTTCTACCGCTTTTTTATCAAACACCTCTCTTGGAATTATCCTGAAGGCAATATCAACGCCCTGCTCTCTGTATTCTTGAAAATCTAATCCCATTTCATAATCAAAACCAAGCACATCAATTTTAGTTATTCCTTTTTCTTTGCACTCGGCGACTATATCTTGTATTAGCTTTGAGGATACGGGCGTATTGATAGGTCCCACGGCCACGAGTCTGTCTCTTTTCTTGCCGACAATATTCACAAACGAACCGACTGGCTCGGCTTTGTATGCCGATATGATGAGCTTCACAAATTCTTTTTCTTTTCTCTCTGCTTGCTTCGCTTTTTCTTCTGCGCGTAAGTCATCGTTTACCGCAAGGAAGTTTTCTCTTTCGTATCTTCCCACGTTCAAGATTTCAAACGCACGAAAATCTTTCCCTGACTTTTTGAGTTCTCTCTGTACGCCAATTAGTCGCTTCCGGGAAGTATGTATCCCAAATTTCCCTAAATCAGACCCTATCCATTTCCTGCCAAGTTTTTCTGCCACAGCAAGTGTAGTCCCTGACCCAGCAAAGAAGTCGGCAACGAGATCTCCCGGATTGGATGAGAGCTTAATGACTCTTTCTAACAATTCTTCTGATTTTTGAGTTGGATAATCTAACTTTTCGTAATCAGTTGGACTGGTAATCTTTTTTACATCAGGCCACCAATCGTTTATGGGCGTTCCTTGCTCTCTAAGTTTTGCATCTTCTCCCTTTATTGCTGTTCTTCCACGCTCAACAGTACCTTCTGAATACGGGCGATACTGCGCGTTATAAGTCCACTTATCCGATTTTGTATACCAGAAAATGGTGTCGTATTTTTTAGGCATCTCATTTTGAGGAATACCACCTCCGCTGTAAAGCCAAGCTATCGTATTTCGCAAATTATCCTTTCCAAAGATTTCGTCCAAAACCAGTCGCATATAACTATTGACTCTCCAATCGCAATGCACATAAATACTTCCATCATTGGTAAGTAAATCGTACATTAGTTTAAGGCGTTCATAAATCATTGCAATAAAACTATCTGCGCCCTTGCCCCACGTATCGCGATAGGCAATTTCCTCAATCACCGACGGCTTCTTGGTAAAGCTTTCTTCATCCTCACCGTCGCCAATTTTTATGTCCATAGAAAAATCTGCACCAACATCAAACGGCGGGTCAATGTAAATCAGCTTCAAGCCACCCTGCGCTTCTATTTCTTTGCGAAGCGGACCATTGTTTAGTGACGACAGAATAAGTTTATTGTCCCCCCAAATCAACTTATTTGTCCAGCCAGTTATCTGTCTGCCGGAAGTGTCAAAAAGAGAGTTCTGATTACCAAATCTTGCATCACTTCTCGGCTCGTCTATTTGTTCAATAACTTGAAAGGGTAAGACAACATTCGTAACCTCGTTTGTCTTTCCATTCCAAAGAAGCTCAACTTCTCTGTCATCTTCAAACAGCAAAAAACGATACTTCTCCGGCAATGGTTTCCCAGCCTCTAAGTATTTAATCACATCCCGTTTTTCGTTGTCTGTTAGTTTCATAAATTATCTAAAATCTGGCCTATGGACATGGAAATTTTGAGGAGGATTATCTCGGCCAGGGTAAACCTTGACAGATTTATTTGCACACTTCGGGCAACTATAGAAAGCGGGATTTCCACATGGTTGCATTCTTATTGTTTTTTTATGGTCGTCCCAGCAACAAGAACAATAAGGACCATCTTTTTTGCTATCTTTTTCTATCCAATAGGCATTATTTTCAAACACGAGGGATTCCTGGATTTTTAATGATTCTACCAATTCTTTATTTTCTGTTTCTAATGTAAGAATTCTATTCTGCATTTCGATGAGTTTTTCCAACACACCCAGGATTTGCTGATATTGTGGTATTTTATCAGCTTCTCTTAAAACATTAGCGACAGATTTCAATTCATCAAAAATTGCCATAAAATCACTTTATCGTTCATTGTACTCCTTCGCCTCATTTCGTACACGCCCAAAGAGAAATCCTTAGAAACCCGCCCCGCCGCCCATTCAATTTTCAAAAACCCCCGCGAAATAGATGCGTATGGAGGAGAGTGCGGCGGGGCGGGG
>Ga0209211_10013309_pt1 | contig 10214 bp, 9 predicted proteins | sample RifGroA2_FD_183992 | JGI IMG/M metagenome (GOLD analysis project Ga0209211, IMG submission 183992) | Groundwater microbial communities from Rifle, Colorado, USA - Groundwater A2 (SPAdes) (version 2) | ecosystem: Environmental > Aquatic > Deep subsurface > Groundwater | place: Rifle, Colorado...
AGGGCCTCAGTAGAACGGAAAATCATCTATGATTTCAACGGGGTCTCCGTTCGCTCCTTCGTCAGGCTCAGGACAGGCTCTGAGCGTGTCGAAGGGTGAACAGGGGGTTTTTCCGCAACCTGCTAGAGGCCGGCAGCACGCTTGAGCGCGCCAATTTCCTTGGGCGATAGCGGTCGGAGTCCTCCCGGAGGAAGGGTGCCGAGGCGGACCGGCCCGATCCGGACGCGGACCAGCTGCTCCACAAAATAGCCCAGAGCCTCGAACATTCGGCGCACCTCGCGGTACCGTCCCTCACAGATCTCGACTTCGACCCAGGCCTTTTTGGTCAAGGCCTGCAGCACCCGAACCCGGGCGGGAGCCGTCCGACCGTCCTCGAGCTCGATGCCACGGCGCAGTCGTTCCAGTTCCCGCTGCGCCGGGAGGCCGCTGATTTTGACCCGATAGACCTTGCGCACCCCATAGCGCGCGTGGGTGAGCCGCGCGCTGAGATCGCCGTCGTTGGTCAGAAGCAGGAGTCCGGAAGAGTTAAAGTCGAGCCTTCCCACGGGGAAAAGGCGCTCCTTCAGCCCGAAGCGTTCCAGGTAGGCTCCTAAGTGGGGCCGCCCGCGGGGATCGCCCAATGAGGTCATCAACCCGACCGGTTTGTGGAACAAATAATAACGGAGCGAAGGAGCTTCCCGGATCAGCTTGTCATCGACTTTGATCTTGTCGCGGGCAGGATCGGCCTTGAAACCCAATTGCTGCACCACCACACCGTTCACCCTGACCCGCCCTTCCCGGATCCATCTCTCCGCCTCCCGCCGCGAGGCTAACCCCGCACGGGCAAGGATCCTCTGTAATCGCTCCATAGAAAATAGCTATAGTGAAGGAAAAAAGAAAATTACCATAATTCCTCCATCCCCTCTCAAATCCCCCTTTTCCCCCTTTGGTAAAGGGGGATCGAGGGGGAATTTGGGGGGGTGAGGGGGGATTTGATGTCAACTTATTTAATTCCGTCACTATGGTAGCAAATAGTCAATGGTCCCGATCTCCGCCCCACCTAAGGGTCTCTGCTCTTTGCCAGTTGCCAGTTGCTATTCGCTATTCGCTGGGGGCTCGGTGTCCGGAGGCTGAGCTGCCGCCATCTCCTCCATCTCTTTGAGCGTGGGCAGTTGGCTCAGGTCTTTCATGTTGAACGTCTGCAAAAATTCGGCTGTCGTGCCGTACAGGAAGGGTCTTCCGGGAACATCTTTCCGCGCCACGATCCGGACCAGCCGCCGCTCCTGGAGGGTCGCCAGCACGCCATCGACATCGACGCCGCGTATCGCCTCGATCTCGGCCCGTGTGATCGGCTGCTTGTAGGCGATAATGGCCAACGTCTCCAGCAGGGGACGACTCATCCGCGCCGGCCTTCCCTTGTAGAGGCTCTTAACCCATTCCGCGTTCTCTTTCGGGGTCCTCATCTGGTAGGCGCCGGCGACCTCCACAACGCGGAAACCCCGGCCGGCGGTCTCGTACTCGGACTGGAGTTCCTCCAGCAGAGCCGCGATCTCCTTCCTTTCAACCTCGCCGAGGATCTCCCGAATGCGAGCGAGGGTCACAGGGCCGTCGGCGGCGAAAAGCAGGCTTTCCAGAATCGACTTGAGACGATCACGTTCCATCGCCATCTTCTCCGATTGGCTCCTTCGCCATCCGCTCGTGGACCTCGCCGAGAGGCACGGCCAGTTCGATCACGATCGCCCCCATCCGCTCTTCTTGGGCAATTCTGATAGCGCGGATCTTGACCAGCTCCAACATGGCCAAAAAAGTCACCACGACCTCCAAGCGCGAGGTCGCCGTATCGAACAGAGACTGAAAAATCACCTTGCCTCTGCGGTGCAGATCATCCAGGAGCAAATTCATCTTTTCCCGCACCGAGACGCTCTCCAGCACCACCTCGTGCGCCCGCTCCTCCGGGAAGCGCTCCAGGATCTGGCGCAGGGCCGAAATCAGATCAAACAGAGAGGGCTGCTCGAAGACAACACTGGGGCTCTCTTCGGGCGGCTCGCTGGATCGCGGAAAGACATCGCGCCACAGAATCTCTCTTCTTTCGAGATCCTCGGCGGCCTCTTTGAATTTCTGGTATTCCAACAACCGGCGCACCAGCTCCTCGCGCGGATCCTCACCCTCTTCGCCCTCTTCATCGTCCTCTCCGAAGGGAAGCAGCGTTCGCGACTTGATGTGGATGAGGGTTGCGGCCATAACCAGAAATTCGCCCGCCACATCAAGGTTTAAACTCTGCATCAGCTCCAGAGCGGCTAGGTACTGTTCCGTGATCGTCGCGATAGGGATGTCGGTGATGCTGATTTCGTTTTTTTTGATCAGGTGCAGTAAGAGGTCCAGGGGACCCTCGAAAATCTCTAACTTTACGCTGGTATCCACTGCCTCCTGCCTTTTGCCTTTACAGTCCCAACGCGCTGCGAACTTCGGTCATCGTTTCTGCCGCCTGCTGCTGCGCGACGCGGTTCCCCGCCGCGAGCACTTCCCCTACCTCCGCGGGCCGCTTTTCGTAGGCCGCTCTCTTTTCTCGAAAAGGCGACAGATCCTCGATCACATGCTTGATCATGACCTTTTTGCAGTCCAGACAACCGATCCCGGCGGTGCGGCAGCCTTGGGAAACAAAGTCGATCTCCTCAGGCGTACAGTAAATTTTGTGCAGTTGAAAGGCGGGGCACCTCTCCGGTTCCCCCGGATCCTGTCGCCTCACTCGGGCCGGATCGGTCATCATCCGGCTCAGCTTCTGGTCGATCTCCTTGGGCGTGTCCGAGAGAAAGACCGCGTTATTATAGCTCTTGCTCATCTTTCTGCCGTCCAGGCCGGGAAGCTTCTGGGTTTCCGTGAGAAGGACCTCCGGCTCCGGAAAGATAACGCGATAAACCTGGTTAAAGCGGCGCACGATTTCTCGGGTGAGCTCGACATGGGGGGCCTGGTCCACACCCACCGGGACCTTGTTGGCCTTGTACATCGTGATATCCGCAGCCTGGAGCACGGGATATCCCAGAAAGCCATACGTAGAAAGGTCCCTTCCCTCCAGTTCCCGCATCTGCTCCTTGTAGGTCGGATTCCGCTCCAGCCAAGAGACGGGAGTGATCATGGAGAGCAGCAAATGGAGTTCCGCGTGCTCTTTGATCCTCGACTGGCGAAATAGCACGCTGCGCCTCGGGTCCAGACCCACGCTGAGCCAGTCCATCACCATTTCCACCGTGTTCTGCTCGATGCCTTGCGGGGAGGCATAATCAGTGGTCAGGGCGTGCCAATCGGCGACGAAGAAGAAGCAGCGATAACCCTCCTGAAGGCGCACCCAGTTCTTCAAGGCGCCATGGAGGTGGCCGAGATGCAGGCGGCCGGTCGGGCGCGCACCGCTGACGATGGTGTCCATGCCACTCCTACCTAGAGCATCCCGTCGAAAATCCCCAGGAGAAACTGTATCGCCGGACCGATCAGCCCATCCATCACATCCGTCATCAGGAGCAGCAGGATGATCAAAAAACCATACGGCTCCACCCGAGCCAGAGTGGAAGCGTGTGGCTCAGGCAGGAGCCCCACGAGCACCCTTCCCCCATCCAACGGAGGGATCGGAAAGGCGTTGAATACGGCGAGCACCACGTTGATCACGACGCTGTTTCTGGCCATGAGGGCTAGGGGAGTCAAGATGGCAAGCCAAAAAGAGGCAAGCGGCGTCTGAGCGGAAAATTCCAACGAGAGCAGAACCTTGAGCGCGAGCACGCTCCCCAGCGCGAGCAAAAGGTTCATCATCGGACCGGCCAGCGCGACCCAGACCATGTCCCGCTTCGGATGATTCAAATTGTAGTAGTTGACCGGCACCGGCTTGGCGTAGCCGAACAAAAACGGGGCACGCATGACGATCAGGAGAAGCGGCAGGAGCACGGTTCCGAAAAGGTCGATGTGAGAGAGCGGATTGAGAGTCAATCTTCCCATCCGGGCTGCTGTGGGATCGCCCAGGCGGTACGCCACCCATCCATGCGCCACTTCGTGAAACACGATCGCTGCCAGCACCGGCAAGGCCCAAATGGCGATCTGACGGATCACCCCTTCAATCATGGTCCTCTCGCATGCCCCCGTACTAAAGCAAAGAATCTGGTTAAAAAATACGGCACTCGGTGCCAAAACACAAGGAGAAAGCCGCGGAAATCAGAACCAGGAGATTGGCCTAAGGGCGCAAGCGGCGGATCGTTTCGACGTAATCCCGAACACCCCTCTCGATATCGTACGCAGGCGCATAACCTAGATGAGCGCTCGCTGCTGAGATGTCAAAAATGCAATAGCTGCTCTTGGACCGCCCAAGGTTACTTTGGCCCGGACCCATCTCAATCCGCACCTGAGGAAAGAGGCTCTTTAAGACTGTGACAAATTCTCTTGGAGTGGAGCCTCTTCCGGTTCCGATATTGAACGTCCATTGATTGAGCCTCTCAACCCTGAGGGCCAACCAAATAGAGCGTGCGACATCACCCACGTACATAGCATCGTTTAACTGATCGCCCCCCTCAGGGAGAATCACCTCCTCTCCACCCATCACCTTTTCGATAAGTTGCCCATAAAAAGAAAGAGCCCCATGGCGCACTTCTTTTCCTGGCCCATAAATAGAAGCAAAGCGAAGTGAGACGAATTCCACGCCGTATCTTTCGCGATAATAGTTCCCAATGGTCTCGCAACAAACCTTGATGGCGCCATACAGATCCGCCGGCTTCTGGGGATGATCCTCCCTGACGGGGACGAACTTCGGATGACCACAATCGCCAACGATCTCGCCATAGACAGCCTTCGAGCTGGTAAAGACAACTCTCGGGATCTTGCAGGCTCGCGCTGCTTCCAAGACATTAACGGTTCCCTCTGTGCCCACCCGGACCCCAAGACGCGGATTCGCTTCCGCCGGATCGGGCATGAGCGCGGCCAGATGCGCGACATGGGTGATGTGGAAGCTCGCTACAGCTTTCCTTAGAGCCTCGGGGTCAAGGATATCGCCTTCGACGAGATCGACCTTGTCCTTGATGTCAGCGATCAGGGAGAAATCCATCCGGTTATCAAAAAGCACCGGCCGCAAACCCTCGGACAAAAGGAGGCGTGCCAACACTGCCCCATTTACCCCGGTCCCGCCCGTGATCAGAATTCTCATGGTCGACACCTCCATCGATGACGGCTCATCGTAACGCAGCCTCCTTGCATTTCCAAGCTTAAAATTCTAAACGTACAGCCTTCGGACCGGCAACGCAGCGTGAGCCTATGAACAAAAAATCTTTTCCCCCGCAAGATCGGGGCAGCGCCCGGATCGAAAGCGGACCGGGCTTTCGGACCAGCCTCAAGCACCTTCCCCGACATCTCAACCTTCCTGCTTTTAGCTACGGAGTCACCGCATGGTTGTTCGCCGTGACCGGGCCGTTTCTCATCTATGTCAACGCCGCCAAACAGGGCGGTTTATCCCCCGCCCAATTCAACTCGTGGATTTTCGGAGGCTACTTCATCTGCGGTGCCCTCAGCATCCCACTCACGCTCTATTACCGCCAGCCACTTTTGGCCGTTATCGTCATCCCCGGAGGAGTACTGGCCGGCGTCGCACTCACCCATCTGAGCTTCTCCGAGGTCATCGGGGCTTACCTCCTGACCGGCGTTCTGGTCGCGGCTCTCGGATTTAGCGGGCTGGTCAAGCGGGCGATGGACCGGCTTCCTATGCCGATTACGATGGCGATGGTGGCGGGAGTTCTCCTCCCTTTCGGGCTGGGAATGGTTCGAGCGGTAAATGAGGCTCCGGCTCTATCCCTCGTCACGTTTGCCGGATTCTTAGCGGTTTCTCTCGCTAGACCCGTAGCGCAGCGATTTCCCCCTGTCCTCGGCGCCATCGTTGTCGGGCTCTTCACCGCAACCGCCCTGGGGCACGCGGACTGGACAAGCATGAGTTTTCAAATCGCCGAACCGCTGCTCGTCCGCCCAGCGTTCACATTAGCGGCGGCAGCGGAACTTGTCATCCCTCTCGCCCTGACCGTCATCGCTGTTCAGAATGCACAGGGCATCGGGATTCTCCAGAACATGGGATACCAGTCGCCGGTGAACGCGATCACGATTACGAGCGGAATCGGCTCGTTGCTGGTGGCTCCTTTCGGAAGCCAGTCGGTCTCTCTCGCCGGTCCGATGACCGGGATCGTAACCAACCCGCAAGTGGGTCCAAAAGAAGGCAGATATGCCGCGGCGATCGTCACCGCGGTTCTGTGGATGGCCTTCGGCCTCTGTGCTCCGATGGCGACGGCGATCAGTCAGCTCCTTCCCTCCTCGCTGATTTCGCTGCTCGCCGGACTCGCGCTTCTCGAAGTTCTGTGGGGATCCTTCCACGTCGCTTTCGGGGAGAAATTCCGTTTAGGAGCTTTGTTCACCTTCATGATCACGCTGTCGGGAATGCGCCTTCTCAACATCGGCGCCCCCTTCTGGGGACTGGTGGGAGGTACCGCAATTTCTCTCATGTTGGAAGCCGACGACTTCAGGGAGCTGGCTCGCCGTGAGGAACAATCCTAAGAAGTCATTGGAGCTTCACGCTCGGTGCCCTCGCCCGTCGCGGCTCGACCCCTCGACCGGCACACTTTTACTTCGAACCCCGAGGGGGACGAGGAGGAAGGCCGCGGACGTCCGATTACAAACGGTACGACTCATGGCACAAACCCATCGGCCGCGGCCTGATGGCTCGGCCCCCGAGGAGCCTTCCGAGCAATTCGGGCTAGGGGCTCGGTCCGTCTTGGACCGGGGCTCCATCTCGGCCAGCGCTCTTCACAAGCTGATGGACCAGGCTCGACTCGCGCTTGTAAAAGCCTTCGGTATGGAAAGATTCCGGCAAGCGAAGTAGCTCGTAATCCAAGTGATGGCAGAGTTCATGAATCAGAGTGCGCAAAAACGTGCGGAATGCGACCACCTGACGCCGCTGCGCCGTGCGCATCCACACCGTGATCGAGGGGGGATCCCGGCCGGCGCCGGGAGTATACAGCCCGTGAAGCTCCCCCCACTTTTGCGAAGGGCGCACCGCCAGCACCTCCACCCGGACCGGCGTGACCCTCAAGAGCCTCAGCAGCAGCGAAATCAGTTTTTGGCTGGCCAATCGGGTTAACGGGCGGTTCCCGCTCCCGAGCGCCCTTTCCACCTCCTCCACCGCTCCGTCCACCTCGGAGAGACGAGGCAGCGACACGCTCGTGATCTCATCGCTCTTCCGGTAAATGCGCTGCGCTGCCCGCGTCAGCCGACGGTAATAAGCAAACACCATCGGGAACCACGACCTCCTCGCCCTCGAATTCCGGACCGCTTCTCAATGCGGCAGGCCAAAAAGATAGTAGATCAGGCAAAGCGATCCGTCGTTACGCGCTCGCGCAACTGAAAATAGCGATCCAGCATACACCGGTCCTTTAACGCCGCGGCCTGTCCGCCGGCGCTTTTTCCCGCGGATGAAACTGCGGTGGACCTCCTTCAGGTGCGCGCGGCTTACATGGGTGTATATCTGCGTGGTCGAGATATCCGCGTGACCAAGCATGGACTGGATCGCGCGGAGATCGGCGCCGCCCTCTAGGAGATGAGTGGCAAAGGAGTGGCGCAGGGTGTGCGGCGTCACCCGCTTTTCGATACCGGCGGCGCGGGCGTAGCGACGAATCAGTTTCCAAAACCCCTGCCGCGTAAGCTTCTTGCCCGAGCGGCCTACGAATAGGAAGGCGCCGGTCCGTCCCTTGAGCAGCTTGGGTCTGGCCTCCCGGAGGTAGTGCACCAGGCTGTCCGTCGCCCACCTGCCAAACGGAACCAGGCGCACCTTCGCTCCCTTTCCGCGAACGGTCAGGTAGTCGCCCTGAAGATCGATCTGATGCGTTTGCAGAGTTACCAACTCCGAGACCCTGAGCCCGGTTGCGTAGAGCAACTCGATCATCGCCTGATCGCGTAACCCCAGGGGCTTCGACGGATCCGGCTGGGCCAAAAGCCGCCGCACCTCTTCCCGGCTCAGAGTGTGCGGCAGCTTCGGCGAGACTTTGGGGAGGAACACAGACGGGAGCGGGTTTTCATCGACGACGCCCTCTTTTTCCAAAAACCGGTAGAGCTGGCGCAGGGCGACCACGTTTCGGGCAATCGAGCGCACGCTGAGCCGCCGCTCCCGCAGCCGCGAGAAATAGGAGCGCAGATGCGGCGCCCGGCACTCTTCCCAAGCCCCGATTCCACGGTCACGCAAAAAGTCCGCGGCGCGGTTGAGGTCCCGGCTGTAAGCCTCCAGCGTATTCCGCGATAGCCCCTTCTCTACCGCAAGCATGGAGAGAAAGGCGTCAATGTGACTGCTGAGCCGTTCCTTCATCCTCTAGTACCAACCTTTGATAGAGGGTGCGACGGATCTGATCCACCCGATCCTTGTCCCGGACTTTTCCGCCCCGCTCATCAGCAACGTAAAAGACGTCGGCCACCTGATCCACGTTGGTCGAAATCTTCGCGAGATAGATGGAGAGGCCCAGCTGATGGAGCCCGTACGTAATCGTGAACAGCACGCCGACGCGGTCCTGGGTGTACACCTCCACGACGGTGAAGTCGTCGGAAGCCTCGTTGTCGATCTGAATCAGCGTGGGAACCTTGGGAGCCGGCTTGCGGAAAAGCGAGGGGCGACCCGACTCCTCGACCAGGCGCGCCACGTCGATGGTATCGCCGAGGACCCCTTCCAGAGTGGCTTCAACCCTAGCCCATTTCCGCACATCCATCGCCGCCTCCGGCCTGCCGGCGTGGGAGATGCGAAAAACGTCCAGGATGATCCCGTCCCTGCGGGTGGTGATGCGCGCGCTCAGGATATCCAGCCGGTGGGCGGCGAAGACGCCGGTAATCCGGGCAAAGAGGCCGGGGCGGTCTCTGGCGCAGATCACGATCTCGCTGAATTCCCGCTCGGGAAAGTGGCGCAGCGTGCTCAGGTAGACTTGATCGGTAAACTTCTCCATCAGCTCAAAATGACCCGGCACCTCGTCTTCGGGCGTGGTCAGAAAATACCGCTCCGGCATAAGCTGGAAAAAGGCGCGCGCGCGCTCCGCCCCGTACCGGCGCCCGAGACGGCGACGCAGGCGAGCCTGAATCCGGCGCGCCCTCGAGCGGCGATCCAGTCTCGTCGGCTCGCCTTTCTCCAGGCTCTCCAGAACCTCCAGCGTCTTCAGGTAAAGCTGTTCCAGCAGCGACGCCTTCCAGTTGTTCCATACCTGGGGACCGACGGCCCGGATATCGGCATAGGTGAGCAAGTAAAGCATCTTGAGATTGCTGATGTTGCTCATCGTGCGCGCGAAATCGGTATGAGTCTTCTCATCTTCCAAGTCCCGGCGGAAGGCCGTGTGGGCGAAAAGCAGGTGGTAGCGCACGAGAGAAACGAGTTGGGCGGCATCGTCAGCATTGAGCCGCATTCGACGCGCGATATGCCGCGCCATGCGAGCGCCGCGCTCGGAATGACCTCCCCCGTAACCTTTCCCGATATCATGGAAGAGAAGCCCCAGATACAGGATGTCGATTTTTTCCGCCTCGCGCGCGAGCTGGGTGAGCAAAGGCAGCGACTCCCTGAACTCTCCGGTCCTCAGCCGCTCTAACTCCATGACCAGTCTGAGAGAGTGCTGGTCGACGGTGTAGATATGGTAAAGATCGTGAAGCACCATGCAGAGGAGGCGGCCGAATTCCGGGATCAGAGCCCCCAGAACGCCGCAACGGTGCATCTCTGAAAGCGTCTCGTAAACGCGCTCCCTCCACTTGAGAATCTGAAGAAAGAGCACGCCAACCGCAGGAGAACGGCGCAAGCGGTCGTCGATGAGCCCGAGATGGTCGCGAATGAGCTCGCGCGTCTCATGGCTCAGCTCGACCCGATGCCTCTGGGCATCGGCGAAAAGCCTGATGAGATTTTCGGGCTCCGCTTTCAGGATCTCGGGCCTGGAGACCCAGAGCGCTCCCCGGGAGACGCGGACTCCCTCGCGGATTTCCCTTCCCGTAGCCCGGCTCTTCGACGGCACAGGCACAGACGCATCCACCGCTCGATGGACGATCAACGAGGCGATCCGACTCACCTGGGAGGCGCGCAGGTAGTAGGACCGCATGAAGGCCTCCACCCCCTTGAGAGCCCCCTCGTCTTTAAAACCGAGCACCCGCGCAACCTTCTCCTGCTGCTCGAAGGTGAGCTGATCCTGGTGCTTGCCCAAGGAAAAGTGGAGTTCGTT
>Ga0209211_10013313_pt1 | contig 10211 bp, 7 predicted proteins | sample RifGroA2_FD_183992 | JGI IMG/M metagenome (GOLD analysis project Ga0209211, IMG submission 183992) | Groundwater microbial communities from Rifle, Colorado, USA - Groundwater A2 (SPAdes) (version 2) | ecosystem: Environmental > Aquatic > Deep subsurface > Groundwater | place: Rifle, Colorado...
CGTACGACGATTCATCGAAAGCACCGCTTGTCCATTCGGCAACATTCCCTGCCATATCGTAAATCCCGAAGGGATTGGGATCGTAGCTTCCCACTTTCATGGTGTTGGTTGAAACATTGCTGTCAGCTACATAATTACCACGAAGGGGTTTGAAATTCGCCACAAAGCAACCATCCTGCGTGCGGGTATAATAACTTCCCCATGGATAGATGGTCATTTGTTTCCCTCCACGGGCTGCATATTCCCACTCTGCTTCATTTGGTAATCGGTAATCGTGTATTCCCGGTTCACCTATAAAATCCTGAAATTCGTTCAGCATTCGGGTGCGCCAGTGGCAGAATGCCTTTGCCTGCTGCCAGGTAACGCCAACCACCGGGTAATCATCGTAGGCAATATGCCAGAAATAATTCCGGCTGAAAGGTTCATTGTAGGAGTATGTAAAATCCCGAATCCAGACAAGCGTATCGGGGTAAACAGCAGTACTTTCACCCATGATAAACGACGACCGGTTTTGAATAGGAACCTGTTCTCCCTGCTGGTTTGTCACCATTCCGCTGTACGACTGGGTTTGATAATTATAGCTATTGGCGCGTTTGGCCGCCTGTTTGTAATCGATCCAGAAATACTCATAAATCAGCTTCCGGGTATCAATTTCCTCTTTTCCGAAAAAACGATCTTGTTCCTGATATAATAATTCGTTTAGGACTGTGCGGTACTCGTCTTCTTTCCAATTGATTTTTGTTTCCCAATTCAACCGGGGGTTTTCGAGAAGTTCACCTTTTCGTGTTTCAGTAATTATGAATTCGGGAAAACTTTCAGCCAGCAAACTGCGGGCAATTGAATCGCGTACCCAGGAAACAAACTGACGGTATTCATTATTGGTGATCTCGGTTTCATCTATCCAGAATGATTCGACACTCACCTTTTTTACCGGCGTGGCGCTTCTCTCTATGTCCTGATCGCTGGGTCCCATCGAAAAAGACCCTTGCTCAACTTTCGCCATCCCAAACGGTACTGGCTCAAAATAGGGTTTGCGGTCCGGTGTACTCAAAAAATCGCCCACTCCATCTTTTTTACAGGAAGTAAAAATGAAAATCAGGCAAATACATATTATTGAATACAACCTCATTGAACTACGTCGGTTTTTATTGAAAGATTTCTTGAGATAATCAGAACGGACCGGTTAGAACCAATATTGCAATTTTTATAAAAAAAGCCTTACAAGCGAAGTCTTATAAGGCTTTGACTTTATCGTTCCGTCATTAATATTCCCAAAGGTCCTGTTCGAAATTGAAAATTTCATTTTCAATCCGTTTCGATTCCAGCATGGCGTCTCTACCGCTCAGGTACGCACTGATGTCGCGGTTATTAAAGGTATTCGACTCCTTCACTACGTAACTGTTGAAATAGCGTTTTACGAACAAATCGTCGAACGACATATTGCGGGCCGTATTGTTTGGGTTGATCACCGCATTGGAAGCCATCAAATCGCGGGCTTCAGGATAATAAACCCAGAATACCTGACGACGCTGAACATCGGTCTGATTAATATCTTCATCGCGGTAATATTCCTGAATTGGGCATATCCCGATAATCCGGACGTTCAATGTTGAAGTTTGCTTATCGAAATACCACTCTTCCTTTACCATGATTTGTTTCACTTCTTCCGGCCTGATTTCCCCCTCAATAAGGCGGTCAACCATTTCTCCGGTTGCCCCATCACGAACTTGCCGGGTACGCGAAGTAGCGCCAAACATTTCCTTCACCTGTTCGAAAGTGATAGGTACTTTAAATTCATCGTCGGTACGGGCATCATACGCAGTCAGTTGTCCGTCCTCAATCCCGCGCAGCAAAAGACCGATCAGGTTGAAACGTCCTTCTGTTTCCTTCGTCGGAAAGTACCCGCCATATTTTTTTCGACCACATTACATCGGCTTCCCTGACATAGGGTAAAGGCACAGGCTTACGTTTCGAAAGATCTTCACGTTTATATGCCCCGTCTACAATTTGCGCATTTGTTTCCTTTTGAAACGAAACAAGCACAAAAATCATTATTCCGAATAAAACGAATATCTTCTTCATGGCTATCGTATTTTAAAAGTAATGGACGCAAGGTCTTTCTGAACCCCGTTGTCGCCCCTGGCTTTAATGTTATCAACGTATATAATATTTCCCTGCGACAGTTGTTTAAACATGTCCTTTTGATCTTTTGTAAAACGGTTCGATGTGGATGAATAGGTTTTTACATAGGTTCCGGCAAACGTAACATCGAACTGGGTAACTGTATATTTTAAGTCGAAATCGAAATCTTTCAGGTCTGCAAAAACTCCATCTTCAACCAACAGGTCTTCTTTCCGGATATTGCCTCCGTTTTTTCCTCCGATTTCAGCAACTGGAGGTGGCACTTCCTTCACCCTGAACGGCATGGACCCCATCAAGCGTTCCTGTCCTCCAACGTTGGCGAAAACTTCAATTTTAGTGCGGGTCGCATTGGGATCGAGTTCGCTGGGAAACGCAAAAAATTCATTGCCCCGCTGCTCTATTTTCCCGTTCGTAAGAGTTGCCCTTATTCCTCCGGCAGGAATTCCCGGAACGCTGATACTTATCGGATTTGCCAAAGCTTGGTATAGTACATTCATTTTGGTAGGCGAGATAGTAACTCTTGGCAACCCGACCTGGTATTCACTTTCAAACGGATAGGTGTTAAAACTGCCTTCCGGCGTTTTATATTTAATTAAACCTCCCCATTTAAATGTGCCTTCAGCGGTTGTCTGTATTTTATACACCCCTTTGCCATCAACGACTGGAAGTTTCGAATTTCCAACAAATACTTCGGGCTGTTGGGTCGATTCTTCGGCTCCGAGAAAGACATGAGCTTCAAAAACATCGCCTTGCAGTACGTAGGTCGATTTAGGCAAAACATAAGCGCTCAGCTTGTCGAACTTGAACGAACTGGCATCAATCTGCCCAAATAAATTTGTGATCACATTGGTCTCAGCATCCTTTATATCGATCTGAATTTTCGACAGCAAAGCAATCACCGCGATCAATGGTTTGTTTTCAAAATAGGTGGTCTCCCATGTTTTCTTCTCTCCGCCCTCTTTCAGGTTAATTCGCGGATCGGAAGTATCCATCGCGTTATTTAAGGTTTCAATGATCGGCGAATTTTCGGGCATCTGTGAAATAAGAAATGCTCTGTATTTTTCAATAGCCTCTTTCAGTTCTTTTGCCCTCTTTTTGGCAATCATAATTTCCGAAGGGGTATTAATATCATCCTGTTTGGTAATGACAATGGTATCGCCCCGATCGGTCACAAGAAATGGCATCTCTCCGATTGTCGTTCCGGCGTTTTCAGGATCGCTAAGATTTTTTGCTCCTGATTCAATCGCCAAATATTCCTTTAAGTTCTGAATTTTATGGTCTAACGTATCGGTTTCTTTTTTCACTGCCATCGCTTTGTCGCGCCAGTCCCTGACTTTGTCCTGGTTCAGCAGGAATGCTTTATCGAATGAATTATAAATCAATTGGTTTTTAAGGTCAACGGTATTTAATGTTTGGGTAAGGCTAGAATCGACGACCTTAAAAGCATCCAAAACTTCTGAAGCGACATTCAGTGCCATCATCGCGACGAACACCAAATACATCATATTTATCATTTTTTGCCTCGGGGTTTCCGGGCAATTTTTTGTTCCCATACCTTCAGTTCAGTTTATTTTTTCTTATAATTCATGGCGCCAAGCATATTGCCATAAATAGAGTTCAGAGATTCCAGATGGCTGTTCAGCATTTCTGCATTTTGTTTGTATTTTTTAATTTCTTCTATCGATTGGCCAATTACGCTGTTCATCTGGTTCAGATCGGTAAAGAATTTCTGTGAAGCCTGCATCTGCTCGGTAGTTCCTTTCAATTGGTTTTCATACGTCACATTCAAACTCTCAATGTTTTTATTCAGCTTATGAAGATTTTCCCCGTACACTTTCGAGTTGGTGTCAATATCTTTGAATCCCGAATTAATTGAACCGGATAACCGTTCGTACGATTCAATTAATTTATTTCCTGAAGAACTTATTTGTTCAGTAAATTTTTTACTTGTTTCGTTCAGGTTTGAAAACATTTCAGCCCCTGTTTCAGAAATCTGCTTAGCCGTTTTACTGTATGAATTGACCAACGTCCCAACCGAGTTATTGATTTCATCATTGGCCCGGTTGTTAACTTCGGAAAAGGTAACCATCGACTCGGCGGCCGTGTTCAGGTTACGGACATAAATGTCGGTAGCCAAAGTAGCCGTCGAAATATCGCTAATACTGGATGCCGTATTGCTCAGGTCGGTCAGACCTTTGCTTACTTTACTAAGCAGTTCGGGAGTAATATTGGTACTTTCAAACAACTTGTCAAATTTTGAACCATGCTCTTCTTTGATCAGTTCGTACTCTTCGTCCAGTTCGTACCCCTCGCGCAGTTCCGGATAAACTTTTCCCCAGTCGGGCAGTTCCATGGGAGGTTCAAAAGCTGAAATAAAGAATATAAAAGCTTCCGTGATCAATCCAACCATCAGAAACAAACCGGAATTGGGCCAATGCTGAAGTTTAAACAATGCACCCAGAAGAACGACTGAAGCACCCAGGTTGTATACATAACCGGTAAATACTTTCCATCTTTTTGTTTGAAGAATCTCACCAATATTCATCTGCTGTCAATTATTGTTGATTGATTTAGAATTCATTTCCAAATGATGCACGAACACATCGGAACCCAATATAGCTCTTTGTCGTGTCCTGATATTCATAACTACGTGTCGACACCTGAACAAAAGAAGCTATGTCTTTCCACGAACCTCCCCTTATCACTTTTCGTTTCAACGCAGGAGCATCGGTTGGCAGTGCATTGTATGTGAAATCGGGATTGAAATCGTTGAAATACATGTACGAAGACTCATCGTAAGCCGATTTGGTCCATTCGGCAACATTACCGGCCATATCATACAATCCGAATTCATTGGGATTGTAACTGCCGACTTTTAATGTGGCGATACCACCATCTTCGGCGTAATTACCGCGCAAAGGTTTAAAGTTGGCCATAAAAATTCCTTCCTGATCGCGGGTATAATATCCGCCCCATGGGTACATGGCCAATTTCAGGTCGCCCCGTGCAGCGTATTCCCACTGAATTTCTGAAGGCAATTCATAATCCTGAAGGGTCGCTTCATTCTGACTGGCCAAAAATTCATTCTGAATCTTGGTCCTCCAACTGCAAAACGCATTTGCCTGTTCCCAATCGACCCCGACAACCGGATAGTCGTCGAACCCGGGATGCCAGAAATAACGGGTTGCCCAAGGTTCATTATATGAATAGGTAAAATCACGAATCCAGCAAAGTGTATCGGGATAAACAACAACTAAATGCCGATTGATGAATGACGAGCGGTTTTGAATCGGAACTTCTTCTCCGTTTTCGTTAAAAACAGTTCCGCTGTAGCTCTGGGTTTTGTAATCGTACATATTGGCCCTGCGTGCAGCCTGTTTGTAGTCAATTTTATGGTATTCATAAAAAAGCTTCCGGGCATCAATTTCTTTTTTGCGGAAGAAACGTTCATTTTCAGGAATAAACATTTGCTCAAGTGCATCGACATAATCCGGATTGTCCCATTCGAGTTTCTCGTCCCAGTTCAGACGTGGCTGGTCAAGTGGGTTTCCATCCCGGTCTTCGCTAATCAGAAATTCAGGATATTGTTCTGCGATGTAGGTCCGCGCAATCGAGTCTCTTACCCAATAAACAAATTGCCTGTATTCGTTATTGGTTATTTCCGTATCGTCCATCCAGAATGCATCTACCGAAACAGTCTTCGTCGGAGTATTCGACCAGGTAATATCCTGATCATTCGGGCCAATGTTCAGACTTCCCCGGTGAACGAAGGTCATACCAAACGGGGTTGGTTCAAACCATTTCCCTCTTCCCTGAACGCCTGTCAACTCCCCGTTACCCGATTTGTTGCATCCGGTCATGGCAAATAAAGCAGTTAAAACGAACCCAATCGAAATAAATTTTTTCATAGTTGCCTATAATTGAGTACTAATTCCTTACAAAAATCTAACACTTTTATATTTCTTCAACCTTCCTTTTCCCAGATCAACGGTATAGGCGATAAAAAGCTCATGCGAACCATAGCCATACCTGCCCAGAGCAGAAGTAACCAGATCAAAAGCATAACCAGCCTTTAATCCGTTTGACAATTCATATCTTAAAAGAACTCCAAAACTCTCGTTCAACCGGTAGTTCAATGCTCCTGCAACCCGGTTATTATAAATCAGTTCAATATTCAAATCAGCCTGAAGGCTGGCCATGTCAGTTTTCACGAAAACCGACGGTTGCAACACAAATAACGGGTCGGGTAAACTTATATTGTATCCTCCCAGCAAATAATAATGTCTTGCAAAATAGTCAAATACTTCACCATTATATTTTATTTCGGCTTGGTTAATATGCGTCACCGAAGTTCCTACAAAATAATCTTTCGACTTCAAATATACACCAAACCCAATATCCAATGCCAACTGACTAAATTCTGCCTCCGGAGCCAGCGGGTCGTTGGCATCCCAGTTAACATCTCCTTCATTTCCGGGGACTTCCCATTTACCGTTATATGATTTATTGAAAAACCCAACGGAAGCCCCTATTCCCAAATCGCCTAAGCCGGTTGTTGTAAGGTACGCATAGTTAAAATTAATCCTTGCATTCCGCTCAAAACCTTGCTCATCACTAATAATATTTAAACCCACTCCGCTTTGTATACCAAATAGCTTTGTACGGGAACTAACACTGAAAACCAGAGTTTTAGGAGCCCCGTCGAAACCCGACCATTGATACCTGTTCAATATTAAGCCATTAATTCCTTCATTACTGCCTGCAAAACCCGGGTTCACTGTTAAGTGTGTTAACTTATTGAAGCTGAATTGTGGATCCTGCTGCGCAATTGCCGCTAAGTTAGCTATTATTAACAAAAATAAAAAGCAAAATATTTTTTTCATACTGACGCTAAAGCGACCTCGTTTCATGCCCTGTTTTAGTTGCGGTAAAATAATAAAAAATAGTTCAGTGTAACAAGCAGGGAAAAATCCCTGTATGTTTGAACGGTCGCTATTCGTTTTTATTTCACATTCCAACTTCTTTCCATGTTTCCGGAGCCAAAATCTGCCCGGTTTTTCAAACTTTCTTGATTTACTTTTCTATAAAAATTAACTTCTATCCAATATTCTCAGGTTTTTCCACCACCGATCCGGTATTTCATTTTTCGATGCAGCATGATAGTCTTCTTCTGTACACGGCACAATCATTCGTTTTTCTTCTTCCGCATCCCGAATTTCCATCCACCAACGTCCGGTTTTACGGCTTTGGTAAAAAGTAAGCGGTAGATCCACATCTTCCATATCGACCACGAACTGATTAAATTCGGATGCATATTTTTCGGGCATTTCAACTATCCGGTGATGAAAACCTTCCAAAAAATGCCAGATGACCTGAGCCATAAGTTTTGCTGTCATATTCTGGTTGTCAACTGCGGGTATTACATTGAAAAAACCGGCTGCATTGATTTTATCGGCCATACCTGCATATCGTGCAAGTTGGCAAGCCTCTTCGGCATACAAGCCGTTGGGCGACGAAAAATACTGCCCCGGCGCATCAATCGACCGAACTGAATTAATATCGAAGCTGAAGATGTCGGCATTCCGGAGGATAGGCTCTACCTGTATCATATCGTACCTGATTTGCCCCAGACGTTTGGCCTCACAACCATTTTGTGAGAACTGATCAAATTCCAGCGAATCCGTAAAATAAGATTGATAACCAAGCACGGTATATGAACGCATGTTTCGCTGCTTGCCAAATATCAGGCTCAGATAGGTTTCCGAATTTATTGCCTTCACCCCTTTTTTGAAATCAAATTTCGGATCGACAGTCACCATATTGAACGGTTCATCTTCAAAACTTTTTGTAATGCCGAAAGTCAGGTCCTGGCTTCCCCCGATTATTACAACTGTTTTTCCTTGTGCCCGCATATTTTCGCAAACATCCTTCACTGCAAAATAGGTGTCATTTTCCGAATTCCCCATTTTCAGGTTGCCAATATCCAAAATTTTGAAACGGGGAGCTATCCGGTTCAGGTTATACAAGTGTTCTCTTATTTTATCGGGGGCTTTAGCTGACCCGGCAACCAGTGAATTCCGGTCTTCTTCAATACCAAAAATGACCAAATCAGCTTTCTCAATTTTTAATTTCTCCTGGTTCTTTTCAAGTAATCCGGCTAAGGTAAATCTTTTTTGAGCCCAGCCGGCACATTCAAATCTCGAAAAATCAACGGGTTCAAAATAAAGGTCAATGTCCATCATCGGGTTTATTTATCGTGCCTGAAGATATATTTTTTTATAATTGAAGGAATCTCTTCGCTGTTGTTTTTTCAGAATAAAGGGCAAGCATATTACTGCCTGCCCTTTCCCCTGTTTATTTCTTTTTTGCTTTTTTCGGTTTTGCTCCCTGTTCCACAATTCTCATACAATCTTCGAAGCTCATTTTTTCTGCTTCGGTCCCTTTGGGAATTTTAAAATTGTCTTTTTTGAATTTAATGTATGGTCCCCATCTTCCATTCAAAATCTGGAGGTCGGCATTTTCGGCAAACGTTTTGAGTTTTGCATTTTTGTCGCTTTCTCTTTTCTCTTCGATCAATTCGATGGCTCTTTCAAGCGTTACAGAATACGGGTCGTCGACTCCTTTTTTGAGCGAAACAAACTTATTGTCGTGACGAATATATGGACCAAACCGCCCGACTGCAACTGTTACTTTTTTATTTTCGAATTCGCCAAGGTCACGCGGCAAATTAAATAATTCGAGTGCTTCCTCCAGCGTTATGGTTTCAATAATCTGTCCCGGATTGAGACTTGCAAACTGAGGTTTCTCTCCTTCTTCGGAAGTTTCGCCCAACTGTGCCAAAGGCCCGAAACGGCCAATTTTTACTGAAACCTGTTTACCTGTTTTCGGGTCGGTACCCAACACACGCTCGCCTTTTGCCCGTTCGGCATCGTTTAGCGCAATTTCAATTTTACTGTGGAACGGCTTATAAAAGCCGTCGATCACGTCATTCCAAACCAAATTTCCTTCTGCAATTTCGTCAAATTCTTTTTCAACATTGGCTGTAAAACCATAGTCCATAATTTGTTCGAAATAGCGCATCAGGAAATCGTTTACCACCATACCAATGTCAGTCGGAAATAATTTTGATTTCTCATAACCATTCATTTCCGTTTTCACCGATTCGGAAATTTTCCCGTCGAGAAGAGTAATTTGCAGGTAATTGCGTTGAACTCCGTCGCGGTCTTCTTTCACCACATACCCCCGGTTCTGAATGGTGGTAATGGTCGGCGCATACGTTGACGGCCTTCCGATTCCCTGTTCCTCCAGCTTCTTAACCAGGCTTGCTTCGGTGTAACGGGGCGGTTTTATTGAAAACCGTTCGGTTGCGACCAACGCCCCGGCACGCAACTGCTGGTTAGCCTTCAACGGAGGCAGAAGTCCTTTTGAATCGCCGTTGGTTTCTTCATCGTCAACCGATTCCATGTACACTTTCAGGAACCCATCGAAAACAAGTACTTCGCCGCTTGCAATAAATTTCTCAGGAACACTTGAAATATTGATAGTAACTGTCGTTTTTTCAAGTTCGGCATCACTCATTTGCGAGGCAATGGTACGTTTCCATATCAGTTCGTATAATTTCTTTTCGCGGGCAGACCCGGAAACATCTTCTTTGTCAATATACGTAGGGCGAATTGCCTCGTGGGCTTCCTGCGCGCCTTTCGATTTGGTTTTGTATTGTCGCGAATGCAGGTATTTTTCACCGTGCATTTCAAGGATTTTGCTTTTTGTCGTGTTAATGGCCAGCGACGACAGGTTTACCGAATCGGTACGCATGTAGGTGATTTTACCTTCTTCGTACAAACGCTGGGCAATGGACATGGTTTGCGAAACGGAATAACCCAGTTTGCGGCTGGCCTCCTGTTGCAGAGTAGAAGTGGTAAAAGGGGCAGCCGGACTCCGGCGGGCAGGTTTTTTCACCACATCGGCAATCGTATATTCCGCATTTTTACATTTCTCCAGAAACTTCATTGCTTCTTCCCGTGTGTCGAACCTTTTATTCAGCTCGGCTTTCAATTCACTGATTTTTC
>Ga0209211_10013315_pt1 | contig 10210 bp, 8 predicted proteins | sample RifGroA2_FD_183992 | JGI IMG/M metagenome (GOLD analysis project Ga0209211, IMG submission 183992) | Groundwater microbial communities from Rifle, Colorado, USA - Groundwater A2 (SPAdes) (version 2) | ecosystem: Environmental > Aquatic > Deep subsurface > Groundwater | place: Rifle, Colorado...
TCCCCGCTTAAAGCATGCGGGGACAAGCTCGGTGGGAATGACATAAAAAATAGCAATTGGTGAGACAAATATATTTGGGCAACAGCCCCTAAAGTCTTTGCCTAAAGGCAGGAGGTTTGTAAGTTAATATGCCACCAAATACTATAAAAGAAGGTCTTGCCTTTGATGATGTTTTGTTGCTTCCTGCATACTCAACAATATTGCCCAGGGATGTAGACACATCCACGCGCCTTACAAATTCAATCAGATTAAACATCCCTCTTTTAAGCTCGGCTATGGATACTGTTACGGAATCTCGCATGGCCATAGCAATAGCGCAGGAAGGGGGTATGGGAATAATCCACAAGAATCTGACTATAGAAGAACAGGCTGCTGAGGTTGATAAGGTAAAGAAATATGAAAGCGTTGTTATCATGAAACCGAGAACCCTTGAGCCAGAACAACGATTGGCCGATGCATTGCAGATAAAAAGGATGGAGCAGATATCCAGTTTTCCCATTGTGAAAAATGGAAGGCTCGTTGGCATTCTGACGAACAGAGATTTAAGGTTTGAGAAGAATCTCAATAAAAAGATATCAGAGGTAATGATAAAGAATGTCATAACAGCGCCTGCTGGCACATCCATTGAAAAGGCAAAGGAGATACTCCATCGTCATAGAGTAGAAAAACTTCCCCTCGTTGACAAAAATGGTCAATTGAAAGGTTTTATAACCTTTACTGATATAGAAAAGCGTGAAAAATATCCGAACTCTTGCAAGGATAAACTCGGCAGATTAATGGTCGGCGCTGCAGTTGGGGTCTCCTTTGACCGCGAGGAAAGGGTAGAGGCCCTTTTGCAGGCAGGCGCTGATGTGATAGTTATAGATACTGCCCATGGCCACAGCAAAGGGGTCATCAATGCTACAAAGGACACAAGGAAAAACTTTCCGAAATGTCAGCTTATAGCTGGAAATGTTGGCACCTATGAAGGCGCTGAGGCGCTTTTAAAGGCCGGTGTAGATGCCCTTAAGGTCGGCATAGGCCCAGGCTCTATATGCACCACCAGGATCGTAACAGGGGTTGGTGTTCCACAGATTTCTGCTATAATGAATTGCGTGGCGGCTGTCAGGAAAAAGGATATACCGGTCATTGCAGACGGTGGTATAAAATACTCCGGAGACATTGTTAAGGCAATCGCTGCTGGAGCAGATTCAGTTATGATTGGAGGGCTTTTTGCCGGCACAGATGAAAGCCCAGGGGAAACAGTTCTCTATCAAGGGCGGATCTATAAGATTTATAGAGGAATGGGCTCTATTGAAGCTATGAAAAAAGGAAGTAAAGACAGATACTTTCAGGATGATGTTGAGAGCGAACTTAAACTTGTGCCAGAAGGTATTGAGGGCAGAGTTCCGCATAAAGGACCGGTATCTTCAAGCATTTTCCAGCTCATCGGCGGTTTAAAATCAGGCATGGGTTATTGCGGTACCAGGACTATTTCTGAACTCCGAAAGAAGGCTCGATTGGTTAAAATAACTGTTGCAGGGCTCCGTGAAAGCCATGTGCATGATGTTATCATCACAAAAGAAGCACCAAATTATAAGATAGGGGAATAAAGCTAAAATAAGTATCCTCCGGCAAAGCCGGAGGTTTTATGATTGCTGCCCCCTCAAAGGGGGCTAATCGCAATCTGTTAAAATCAAAACCATCGAATCGTCATTCCCGCAGAGCCTGCCCTCGAATGTATCTATCGGGGGTATTTAGCGGGAATCCATATTTTATGACTGGATGCCTCCCCGAATGTTTCTATCGGGGATAGAACCATTCGGGCATGACAACAGTGAGAACCGAAATATTTATAGCGGAACAAAGCACAATCCTGTAAATGTCAAACTCTGCGAGTCCCCCAGCAAAGCTGGGGGTTTACCTATTGTTAAATTATTCTTCCCTGTTCCACTTTAAATCAAAGGGAATCTGTAAGGCAATGGTAAAAACCTTTCTATCAAGGGTAGTGAAGTCAAACTCCCTTGTATATGCATATCCAGCCAGAATCCAGTGATATTTCACTGTTCCAAAATAGCCCCATGTCCCATCACTTCGAGGAACAACGCCTACCCTTAAATATGAATTTAAGTCAGCAAAGGTATTGCTAATAATTACTGAAAACCTATCGCCCTCTCTGGGGTCATTATAAATCATTGCGGTCCAATAATGGTAGTCGCCATAGTATTTATCAACGCCAAGTCCGTAAACAAAAAGTTCGTCTTTGTCTCCGGGTTTTTCTATCTCCTCAATATGCGTATATCGCAAATCAAGCTTTCCAACAAAACCAGCTTTAAACACCTGGTCAGTTCCTATCTGAAAGGTCTGGTCGTTTTCACGAACCCTTAAAGCTGTATTGTATGCAGATCTCCTTTTGTCCTTTATATACCCGCCAATCTCGAAACCGTGCTGCCAATCTCCAAAAAAACCTGTCAGATAAACCTGTTTAAAATCCAGACGCAAAGATTTGTCGTTATATGTTTTATCATCCCCATCTTTGATATCTACAATATAATCATTTGTGATAGTTACACTATCAGTGGCTATTACTGTTCGTGGTATCAGAGATAATAAAAATATAATGACAATCTTCCTAAGCAACTCTATCCCCCGGATGACCCTTTGGTTTCATTCGCTTTGTGACAAACCTATTCCATAGCCAGACAAATAAAGCGAGTGAGCGTAAGATAGTGTTATAAATTCCATAAACTGGGTATGCGATAAGGGCAGGGACGTAATACCTCATTACAGGAAGATATTTTTCTACGATTATAAAAGGATATATCTCTATTGCTAAGTAAAATAGATATATAAAAAGAAGCATTTCCCATTGTTTAAAAAAAATCAGCGCAATGAATGAATATACCCTGAGAGGGTCAGTCAAAATGACAAAGATGTTATAGAGCATTTCACCCTTGAGGCGTATGGGCAGTTTCCTGTCGAAGAGTATCTTAAAGAAGTGGTCTATATTGCGATAGAATCCAGGATACCAATTGAAGAGCCGTTGTCTTGTCAAATCCCACCAGTTATCTGGCGCAAATGTCCAGACATTTTGATTTACGAAGGCAATCTTTCCCCCTTTTAATAGTTCTATTAATGTCCTTTCCAAATCTTCTCCCTGAAATACTGTAGAGTGTAGATGGTGCATGGAATTAAGTCTCGAGGTTAAAAAAAGCCCCACACCTCCGGACACACAGCTTACACTCAATGTGCCATCCTGAAATCTCTTACCTATCTCCATGGATTTACTGTATTCATACCGTTGAAGACAGCTCACAAAGTTTTTGCCATTATTCAATTCTCGTGTCCTGCGGCATGGTAAAAGATTAAAAGCCACACCTGTATAACCATGTTCCAGCAAAGATGTAGGGAGATGTAATGGTCCTACCCTTGTGTCGTCATCCAACAGTAATGTATACCTCGTTTTAACGCGATAAATTCCAAAGTTGATGGCAGAGACCTTGCCCTTATTCTTTTCAAAACGATAAACCTGCACCCCCATACTTTTGGCAATATCATAGGTGTCGTCTGCGCTTCCATCGTCAACAACAATTATTCTGTCGTTCGATATGATTTTTTGAAGGTCTTCGATAGTAAATTTTATCGTTTTAGCGCTATCATGACAAGCAATCAATGCTGTGACATCCTCTGGATTGGAAATAAAGGTTCTCAAGGTCGGACGGCGGTAAATTTCAACTAATATCTTTAGACCGTCAACAGATAGGAAAAAGATTAGTAAAAAGAAGTACTTCCAAAAAGAAGGGGTCTGCCTTGACTCTTTTGATAGAATATCAACAGCTTCAGTTTGAAGGGTTGCTATCGAATCAAAAGAAATTGAGGAAACACTATTCAAACCTATTGATGCAGATTGAATTATATTACTGTGATAAAGCGGTTCAAATAAACTAAAAAAAAATACAGATACTATAAATATTACTATTTGAACATATTGCATAATGCGATAGCCCTATGATAACGATAAACTATATCCCAAATCCCGATTTAGAAAATCAAATCGGGATTTACTAAAGAGTTCATAAGTAAAGATACATAAATTAATCGTCATGCCCGAAATTCTTAATCGGGCATCCAGTTCTTTATCTGTCTGGATTCCCGCTCAACGGACTGCGGGAATGACAAGTTTTGTGGCTTTACTTATGACCGCCTTAGTAAACTGACAATACATCCCGAAATACTGCGAGTAAACGATGGTCTTACGACCTCTGCGATTTTGCTCCTCACCATACGGGTTATAGTATGGCTGCGTCGCAAAATCGCCTGCGGCCTCGTCTTTCGGACATCTTGTCAGTTTCCCAAAAATCCTAAATCTGATTTTCGGTGTATTTTTATAATCTCTGCGGGATAAATCTATGCTAATTGATTGATTTCATTTACTATATCTTATATTTCGTGGAAATAGAAGCTTTTTTTATCATAACAGCAGGTAGAATATGCTTTCTGCAAGTTCCTCTAACCTATCTAAAAATGAGTGTTTTTATGAACTTTTTTATTGTTTATTTAGCCAGTTTACGATATATTTTTTTGTCTCAATAAAATTACGATAGTATACCCAAATTATGTCAGATATTCATCAACAAAAAATCCTTATCTTAGACTTTGGTTCCCAGTATACCCAGCTTATTGCAAGGAGGGTGAGGGAGCAGAAGGTATACTGTGAGATACAGCCCTATAATATTGGCCTGAATAGAATAAAGGTATTCAACCCAAAAGGTATTATCCTCTCTGGTGGACCATCCAGTGTTTATGACGAGAATGCCCCTGTTATTTCCACAGAGGTTTTTAATCACAATATACCGATTCTTGGTATCTGTTACGGTATGCAGTTAACTGCGCATCTTTTGGGTGGCAGAGTGGAGAAATCCTCTCACAGAGAATATGGAAACGCTGAACTTGTTATTGATTATGACAAAGATTTATTGTCATGCCTCGCATCTCGCACCTCACACCTTACTTCTGTTTGGATGAGCCATGGTGATAGAGTCCAAAAATTACCTAAAGGATTTGTTGCTATTGCCCATAGCGTCAATTCTCCAATATGCGCAATGAAGGATATTAAAAGAAAGATATTTGGTGTTCAGTTCCATCCAGAGGTAGTTCATACGCCAAAAGGCGCACAGATTATAAAAAACTTTTTATTTAAGATATGTGGATGCAAACCAATCTGGACCATGGAGGCATTCATAGATACTGCTGTGAAGGGTATCAGGGAGAGGGTAGGGGACCGAGGTGTAGTATGCGGTATAAGCGGTGGTGTTGATTCTGCTGTCACAGCAGTACTCCTGCATAGAGCTATAGGCAATAAACTTACCTGCATATTTGTAGATAACGGCGTATTGAGACAGGGAGAGGCTAAAAAGGTAGAAGAAACTTTAAAAAGACATTTTCACATGAATATTAAATATATTGATGCATCTCAAAGGTTTTTGAAAAGACTGAAAGGGGTTGAAGACCCTGAGAAAAAGAGAAAGATAATTGGCAATGAGTTTATAAGGGTCTTTGAAGAAGAGGCAATGAAATTAAAGAATATAGGCTTTCTTGGTCAGGGGACGCTCTATCCAGATGTGATTGAGAGTGTATCTTTTAAGGGCCTATCAGCCACCATAAAGAGCCATCATAATGTGGGAGGACTCCTCAAAAAAATGAAGCTAAAGCTTGTCGAGCCGCTGAGGGAGCTATTCAAAGACGAAGTCCGTATCCTCGGCAGGGAACTTGGCATGATAGAAGAGGTAATAAATAGACACCCATTCCCAGGCCCGGGTTTGGCAATAAGAATTTTGGGAGAGGTAACAAAGGAAAGATGTGATATACTAAGAAAGGCTGATAATATAGTGCTGGAAGAAATTAAAAAGGCTGGCCTGTATACCAGGATGTGGCAGGCGTTTGCAGTGCTTTTGCCGGTAAAGACGGTAGGCGTTATGGGTGATGAAAGGACATATGAGAATGTTGTTGCAATACGGGCTGTTGAAAGCGTTGATGGAATGACCGCAGACTGGGTAAGACTTCCGTATGAGGTAATGGCACGGATTTCATCAAGGATAATAAATGAAGTGAGAGGCATAAACAGGGTGGTTTATGATATCAGCTCAAAGCCGCCGAGTACTATAGAATGGGAGTGAATATGGAGCAAGGCAACCGTGTTGCCGTAAACTCCCACGCCAAAAAATTTTCGTATGTGATAAATACGGCGACATGGTCGCCTCGGTCCAAAAAGGGGTAAGCATGGTTGAAGATTTGAAAGGCCAGGAGACCTGGCGCATATTCAAGATTATGAGCGAATTTGTGGAAGGCTTTGAAGAGCTCTCCACCATAGGTCCGGCGGTATCTATATTCGGTTCTGCACGATTCCATAGAAATCACAGATACTATAAGCTTGCTGAAGAAATTGCCACGCTGCTTGCAAAAAATGGCTATACCATTATAACAGGCGGCGGCCCTGGCATCATGGAGGCTGCAAACAGGGGAGCGGCAAATAATGGAGGAGGTTCTGTTGGTTTAAATATCCTTTTGCCCAAAGAACAAAAACCAAATCCATTTCAGAGCAAGTCATTAACCTTTAAGTACTTCTTTGCCAGAAAGGTCATGTTTATAAAATACGCATTAGGATATGTATGTATGCCCGGTGGTTTTGGCACATTGGATGAATTTTTTGAGGCACTGACCCTTGTCCAGACCCATAAGATTTACCCATTGCCTTTAATATTGGTAGGTAAGGAGTATTGGAACGACCTCATTCGTTGGATGAAGGCAACCATGTTAAAAGAAGAAACTATAGACTCTGGCGATCTTGACCTTGTTAAAATAACTGATAATCCAAAAGAGGTTGTATCTATCATCAATGCCCATAGAGACTGGAAGCTAAAGATGATAAAAACCGCAATGAAAAAAGAGGGGATAAAGATACCAAAGGGCAAGATAAATGGTATTTAGAAATGGTCGAAATGGTACGGCCTATTGCCCAAATCATAAATGTCATTTCACCTCATAGAGACCCCCGATAGAGACATTCGGAGGCAGGCATTCGGGCATGACAAACTAAAAAGAGAGGCGTGGGCAATAAGTTCTGTATTGCACCACGCACGTATATTTGTCGCATAAGATATATTATGTCAAATCAACTCAATTAAGGAAGCGATGCAGAACTTATCCCTTTATTAAGAGATATAAACCCCTTCCCATCCTTTACTAATAGCATGAAGTCTTGCTGCAATCCATTTGATATTTCTTGGATATCTTGAATAACAGCGCTCGCTCTTTCATCAGTTAATGGTCTTGACTGAAACAAAACCTCTTTGTTGTTTACATTTAAGGGGATTAACTCAGCAGAAGAAATTCGATTATTCATGAACCGCGCAATAGCAATCATACCCTCAGCCCCATATTTGCTATAAGAACCAAAAATAAAATTTCCAAGGCTATATATTATTAAGCCGCGCTTATATCTCTCGATACCCTGAATAACGTGCGGATGATGGCCTATTACTAAACTGGCGCCATTGTCAATAGCAAGATGGGCAAGCTTTACCTGATATTCTTTAGGATATTTAAGCAACTCTTCACTCCAATGAAATGAAACAACAATAATATCAGCAAGTTTCTTAATATCCATAATATCACCCCTCACATATTCAATAAATCCTGGCGCTGTTCCGCTTGACTCATTGGTAGCATAGAATTCCTCTGGAAAGACCTTTGAGTATGCAAGAAACGCTATCTTTTTTCCTTTAACATTAACAATAGCAGGCCTTCTCGCATGTTTTAAATCCTTTCCAGCGCCGGCATATCGTATCTTTGCCTTATCAAGGAGTTCTATGGTATCCTTTAAGCCAATTGCACCATAGTCCATGATGTGATTATTAGCTAATGTTACAACATCAAAACCAGCAGCCTTTATTACCTCAATTGCCTCAGGACTGGTCTTAATTACATATTCCTTTTCTGTAAATACTTCTTCATAGTTTGTTGCAGGCGCCTCCAGATTAGCTACTGCAATATCTGCGTTAGCTACGATATCTTTTGTTGCCTCAAATGGATATGAATAACCTCTTTGTTTTAGAAAAGCGCCTGCAGAGCCGCCAAGATACATGTCTCCCACAGCGAGGATTGTTATACTCTCATCACCGGCCCTGCATATGGCTGGAATTGCTGACAAGAAAAGATAAACGATAAGAGAAAAAATGCTGGTAGACCTGTAGACTCGTTGGCCAGTAGGCCGTTTTGATTTGCACAGAAAATCTGTCATATTCATATTTTAGCCAAATCATCATTGTAGCGCCGACCCTTGTGGTCGGCTGTTTTCAGCAGTGGATACCCTGAACCAGAGCGGTTCAGGGATAACCCCAGTGCTACGATTATCTATAGGGTCGGCTGAGTGGCAGGAGGAAACTCCTGCCACAACTCAGGTTCTTCGTTAGCGTTTCATTCTCTAATCTCTCTTGGGACACCATAGGTCCTGGCCTTGCGTCTCAGCTCCTCCAGTTCTGCCTTCAATTTCTGCAATTTACTCTCATTATCAGGTAGATTCCTTTTGTATGCCTCATACGACTCTATATCTTCTTTACTGTATGTCTGACCCAATCCCCTTCCCCGTTCAAAGATATTTATAAAGCTTTTTTGTTCTGCAATGGTTTTCTCAAGATCAGCAATCTCACTTTTTCTTTTATCAAACTCATCCCTCCACCACTCTATGGGATATTCGCCATACAATTCCCTCTGCTCAGATGGAGGTGGCGACGGTGGTATATACGGTTCAGGCGGTACAGTCTCCTGAGGCAGTTTTGTCTTTATTATCTTTACCTTATCCTTATATTGAGGAGGGACAAGGAGCATATCATCAACCACATGGACATCCCCCTTTTCATCCTGCCACTGGTATAAATCTGATAGAGCGTCTAGTGGGATAAGAACGATGGAAAAGAGAAAAACGGCGACAACAATATGTCTCATTTTGATTACCATACATCACCCTGTAATTTGCAGTCTTTATGGTCTATAATATATTTTGTTAGACTAAAAGACAAGCAGAATCCGTAAAATAGCGATTAAAAACCTCGCTATTTTACAAACCTGCGATTTGCCTGCCATACTTCGTTATCGGCGCATTTTTGCTCCTCACCGTATTGGTGAATATACGGCTCGGAGCAAAAATGGCCTATGCCTCGTCTGGCAGACAACTTGCAGGTTTCCCCAAAAATCAAAGTCTATTTTTGGGATAATATATCTTATGGACCCTATAACCCACAGCCTTTCCGGCGCCATTCTTTCCAGGACCGGGTTTTATCAACGGCTTGGCAGGATTGCCACCATAATCTTTATTATAGCTGCTATGATACCTGATATTGATCACTTCTCCCTACGACTTGCAGGTCCTCTGGCCTATCTTAAATATCACCGCGGTTTTACACATTCCATAATTGGCAGTTTTGTAATTGCTGCTCTTATGGCTGGTATTGCCTATTCAATAAAGCAGGTTAGAGAAAAGATGGGCTATTTAACAGTCTTTGCGCTTTCTATCCTTGGTATATATACTCACATCTTTCTTGACCTGATTACTTCCTACGGAACACAGATTTTTTTCCCATTCAGCAATAAAAGATACTCACTTGACCTTGTCTTTATAATTGATTTCTATTTCAGCGCTATTCTGTTAATTCCATTAATCATAATGCTCTTCAAGAAAAAATGGAGAAGGATTTTGGCTATAAGTTCTGTGGTTGGCATAATAATCTATCTTGGCATTGCCCATATAGAGAGGACAATTGCTATCCGCAATGTCAAAGATGAGGTTCAAAAACTCGGTATACAGAGCATGAGAATCGAGGCAAACCCCCTCCCCCTCTCCCCTTTCCGATGGTCTGTATTTGTAGAAGATGAGAAAAGGTTTTATCAGATGAATGTAGATACACTGAAAAACAATTCAACATTTAATTCATTTGAGAAAAAGCATGTCCCTGCGGGCTTAAATCATGGAATAGAGGGAAACAATATTATTGGGAAGGTTGAGAATCTGGAGATTGTTAAGACATATCTCTGGTTTGCAAGATTTCCGGTAGTGACTGTAAAAGAAGAAGCTGAAGGCTATATGGTGGAATATTTCGACCTGAGATTCAATTCCCTGCCGCCAAGAAGGCCTTTTCTCTTAAAGGTATTTGTAGATAGGTATGGCTCTTTAAAA
>Ga0209211_10013316_pt1 | contig 10210 bp, 7 predicted proteins | sample RifGroA2_FD_183992 | JGI IMG/M metagenome (GOLD analysis project Ga0209211, IMG submission 183992) | Groundwater microbial communities from Rifle, Colorado, USA - Groundwater A2 (SPAdes) (version 2) | ecosystem: Environmental > Aquatic > Deep subsurface > Groundwater | place: Rifle, Colorado...
AGGCCGGCGATACTGAACTGCGGCGTGGTCCACAGCGGGCCGCTGGCGGTGGCGGCCAAGGTTGGCGTGGCGGCAAAACCGCCCTGCAGCGCCAGCAGCACGCAACCGAGCAGCAGCGCCACCATCAGCGCGTAACGCGGCCACAGCCGGCGGCCGGCAAAGAAGGCCAGCGCCATCGGCAGCACCAGCGCGGCATGATCGCGCGCCGCCGGCACCAGCTCGACCACGAAGCGGAACAGGATGCCGGCCAAGAGCGCGGCGGCCAGCGCCGGCGGGAAGCGTTTCATCAGCGCGTCGAAGGCGCCGCTGACGCCGACCAGCCACACCGCGAGGCCGGCCAGCACGAAGCCGCCGACCGCCTCCGGGTAAGGCACGCCGGGCAGCGACGCCAGCAGCACCGCGGCGCCGGGCGTGGACCACGCGGTAATCACCGGCATCTTCCAGCGCCACGACAGCCACAGCCCGGCCACGCCGGAGCCGAGCGACACCGCCCACAGCCACGAGGCCAGCTGCGCCGGGGTCAGTCCGGCCTGCTGCGCGGCGTGCACGATGATGAGAAAGGGGCCGGTGTAGCCGACGGCGATGGTCAGCACACCGGTGATCAGGGTCGACGGGGGTAGGTGTTTGAACATGGTAGTCCTTCAGGTCAGAGGCCGCCGCCAGCCGTGCACATGGGTGATGCAGAGGGCGGCGCGGTGGGCGGCATCCGGCGTCCGTGGGACGCTGCCGGCGCGGGTAGCGTGGCGACCGGACTGCCGTGGTGTCGCCACTGTACGGTGCGCGGTTGCGGCCAACCTGCCACAGCCGGCTACAACAGGCTGGCGTCATCATCCGCTGTTCTATATAACAACGGGATGAACCCGAGCACCCTCCCCGTTTACCGTCACATCGCCAATGCCCTGACCGCCAGGCTGGACAGCGGCGACTTCCCGCCCGGCAGCCGCCTGCCGGCGGTGCGCGCGCTGGCCGCCGAATTCGGCGTCAACACCCTCACCGCGCTGGCCGCCTACCGCTATCTGGAACAGCAGCAGCGGGTGCTGGCGCGGCCGCGCGCCGGTTACTTCGCCGCGCTGCCGGCGGCGCCGTCATTGCCCGGAACCGCCGCACCGCTGCCCAGCGCGGCGGCGCTGGTCGATGTCAGCAGCCGCATGTCCACCCTGCTGCAGCTGGGCGACGAGCGCATCCATACCCAGCTGCACATGGCCGAGGCCGCCGCCAGCCTGTATCCGGCCGCCGAACTGGCGCGCCGCCTGCAACTGACGCTGACGCGGCAGCCGGAGTTGATTGGCGCCCATCTGCCGGCCGGTGAACAGCGCCGGCTACTGGCGGCGCTGGTACGCCTCGGCGCCGAGCGCGGCCTGGCGCTGGACGAGGGCGGCATCCTGCTTACCCATGGTATTACTGAAGGCATCAGCCTGGCGCTGCGCCACCTGACCCGTCCCGGCGACACCGTGGCGGTGGAAACGCCGGTCTACTTCGGCCTGTTGCAGACGCTGGAAGGGCTGGGGCTGAAGGCGCTGGAAATCCCGTGCACGCCGGAGGCCGGCCTGTCGCTGGAGGCGCTGGAGTTCGCGCTGCAGCACAGCCCGGCGGTGAAGTGTCTGGTGTGCGTGCCCAACTTCCAGAACCCGACCGGCGCGCTGATGCCGGACGACAACAAGAAGCGGCTGCTGGCGCTGGCGCGCCGGCACGGCGTCACCGTGATCGAGGACGACGTGTTCGGCGACCTGCACTACGGCAGCGAGCGGCCGACGCCGCTGAAGGCGTGGGACCGCGACGGCGAGGTGATCTACTGCGCGTCGTTCACCAAGAGCTTCGCGCCGTCGTTCCGCCTCGGCTGGCTGGCCGCCGGCCGCCACCACGGCGCGCTGTCGAGGCTGTGCGCCAGCAGTACGCTGGTGTCGTCGCCCTTGCTGCAGGTAGTGCTGGCCGACGTGCTCGACAGCGGCGACTACGCCCGCATCAGCCAGCGCCTGCGCCAGCAGCTGGCCAGCCAGATGACGGCCACCGCCGACGCCGTATTGCAGCACTTTCCGCGCGGCACCCGCGTGCGGCGGCCGCAGGGCGGCGTGGTGCTGTGGGTGGAGTGTCCGGAGATGGTGGACGGCACGCGCCTGCTGCAGCGCGCGCTGGCGGAGGGCATCAGCTTTGCGCCCGGCGTGGCGTTCTCGGCCGCGCCGCGCTTCGGCCACTGCCTGCGCATCAATTGCGGCCAAGCTTTCACCCCGGCGCTGGCGGCGGCGATCGCGCGGCTGGGGCAGCTGGCGCTGGCGGGCTGAGGCCAAGGTTGGCCGCAAAAAAGCCGCGTCGGTCCGACGCGGCTTTTGTCGTTGTGGCGGCGGCCGTTTACAGCGCCAGGCGCTGGCGCAGCTCGGCCACCCAGTCGCGGCTGGCGAAATCGGCGCCCATCTGCAGCACCAGGTAGCCGTCGCCGCCGAAGCGCGAGTCGATCTCGACCAGCACGTGGGTGTCGTGGCCGTAGGGGATGAAGGTCAGCTCGATCTCCTGGATGCGGAAATTGCCGCCGCGCGGCTTCAGCTCGAACTCCTGGTAGCAGCCCAGCGTGCTCATCACATTGCCGACGCGGGCGGTGCCGACCTCGACGTCGGTGCTGTACAGCGGCCAGCCCAGTTGCTCGAAGGCGGCCAGCAGCGTGGCGATCTGGGCCGTGGGGTGGATTTCCAGCAGGTCGCGGTCGTTGGCGTCGACGGCGGATGCGATGGCGAGGTCGGTGTGGATCCACACCGGCAGCGCTCGGCCGTAGTGCGGCAGCGCGTTGACCGGCGTTTCCGCCGGCAGCAGCAGCTGGAACGGCAGCTGGCGTGTTTCGCCGGCGCGGATGGTGAAGCGTTCGGCGACGCGGATCACGCCCAGCGCGATGGCGCCGCGCGCCTCGTGGTCGCCGGCTTCCTGTTCCGCCTCGGTCATCAGCACCAGCTCGATTTTCTCGATGTCCTGGTCGGCGTTGCCGCCCTGCACCAGCACGTGGCCGGACAGCACCTCGCCGGGACGCAGCCGCGGGTTGTCGAGGTGGGTGTCGATCTTGGCGCCGCCGACGCCGATGGAAGCGAGCAGTTTCTTGAACATGGTTGATCCGTGAAATGAAGAAGGCAGCGTGGCAGACCACGCCGCCGCGGCCGGGTTCCGCCGGCGCCGGCGGTATTCTAGCGGAAGCTACCGGGCGGGATGTGGTAGCGCGCGAGCTTGTCGTACAGCGTCTTGCGCGCGATGCCCAGCAGGGCGGCGGCGGCGGCGACGTCGCCCTGCTGCGCGCGCAGCGCCTCGCGGATCGCCTGCGCCTCGAACTGCTCCACCCGCTGCGGCAGGCTGTGGCAATCGTCGGCGGCGCTGTCATCCAGACCCAGCACGAAGCGTTCTGCGGCGTGCGCCAGCTCGCGCACATTGCCGGGCCAGCGTGCCGCCATCAGGCTGGCCAGCTGCGCTGGCGGCAGCGGCGGCACCGCGCGCTTGAAGCGCTCGGCGGCGCGGGCGCAGAAGTGGGCGAACAGCAGCGGGATGTCGTCGGCGCGTTCGCGCAGCGGCGGCAGGTTCAGCGTCACCACGTTGAGGCGGTAGTAGAGATCGGCGCGGAACTGGCCGGCGTCGCTGGCGGCCTTGAGGTCGATCTTGGTGGCGGCCACCACGCGGCAGCGCACCGGGATGGCGGTGTTGGCGCCCAGCCGTTCCACGCTGCGCGTTTCCAGCACCCGCAGCAGCTTGGCCTGCAGTGGCAATGGCATGCCCTCGATCTCGTCGAGGAACAGGGTGCCGCCGTCGGCGTACTCGATCTTGCCGATGCGGCGGCGGCTGGCACCGGTGTAGGCGCCGGCCTCGGCGCCGAACATCTCGCTCTCGAACACGCTTTCCGGCAGTGCCGCGCAGTTGATGGCAACGAAGTGGCCGTGTGCCTGCGGCTTGGCCTGGTGCAGCGCGCGCGCCACCAGCTCCTTGCCGCTGCCGGTTTCGCCGAGGATCAGCACGTCGGCGTCGGTGTCGGCGATGGCGGCCAGCGTGCTCTTGAAGCGGCGCATCGCCGGTGCGTCGCCGAGCAGCAGGCTGTCGCCGTGTCGGCTGGTGGCCAGCGATTCGCGCAGGCGGCGGTTTTCCAGTTGCAGGCTGCGCTGCGCCAGTGCGCGGTGCACCGCATCCAGCAGCCGTTCGCGGCTCCACGGTTTCTCGATGAAGTCCCAGGCGCCATCGCGCATCGCCTGCACCGCCATGCCGATGTCGCCGTGGCCGGTGACCAGGATCACCGGCAGGTCGGCGTCGCGCTGGCGCAGCGCGGCGAGCAGCGCGCGGCCGTCGCTGCCAGGCAGGCGGATGTCGCTGATCACGATGGCGGCGGGGTCGGTTGCGAATTGCGGCAGCGCGGCTTCGGCTCTGGCGCAGGCGTGCACGCGGCAGCCGGCCAGCTCCAGCGTCTGGCAGGTGGCGTCGCGCACCGCGTCGTCGTCTTCGACCAGCAGGATGTAGGGTAGGCTCATGGGGTATCCGTCACGGTCAGAGGCAGGCGCACGCTGAAACAGGCGCCGCCGGTGGCAAGGTTGCTGGCGCTGATGTCGCCGCCGGCGTCGCGCACGATGCCGGCGACGATGGCAAGGCCGAGGCCGAGGCCGTTGCCGTAGGACTTGGTGGAATAGAAGGGCTCGAACACCCGCGCCGGATTGTCCGGCGGCAGGCCGGGGCCGCTGTCGCTGACCTGCAGCAGCACCTCGCCTTCGTGGTGGCGCACGTGCAGGCGGATGTCGCGCTGCGCGGCGTCGCCCAGCGCGTCGGCGGCGTTGCTGACCAGGTTGCCGACGATCTGCTCGGCGGCCAGCGCCTCCAGCGGCAGCGGGCACGGCTGCGGCATGTCCCAGCACAGCCGGGCACGGGCGGCGGCCAGCCGTGGCGCCAGTGCCGCGTCCAGCGTTGGCCGCAGCACGACGAGGTCGCAGTGGCCGCGTACCGGGCGGCGGGTGGCGAACAGTTTCAGCTCGGCGGTCATCGCGCCCAGCTTGTCGGTCTGCGCGATGATGCGCTCCAGGTTGGCATCGGCCTGCTGCGTACGCCCCAGCGACAGGTACTGGCGGGTGTTGTCGGCAAAGCTGCGCAGCGCCGCCAGCGGCTGGTTCAGCTCGTGGGCGATGCCGGTGGCCATGCGTCCCAGCGCCGTCAGCTTGCTGCTCTGGATCAGCGCCGCCTGCGCCTCGCGCAGCGCGGTCTCCGCCTGGCGCTTGTCGTTGATCTCGGCCTGCAGCCGCAGGTTGGCACTGGCCAGTTCGGCGGTGCGTTCCGCCACGGTGCGCTCCAGCGTCAGCTGTGCGGCCAACCTTTCGCGCAGCCGCTTCAGCCGCAGCCGTGCGTACAGGGCGGCGAGTGTCAGTGCCAGCAGCGCGAGGCCGGTGACGGCGGTGCTGAGCCAGGCACGGCTGCGCGCCTCGGCCAGGTCGCCCATCAGCCGCATCTGCCAGTTCAGGCGCCCGACCGCACGCGATACCACCAGGTAGTCGTGATCGCCGATGGCGACCCGTTCGCGGTCGCGCCAGGCAAACGGCAGCGGCAGCAGCGGCGAGGTGTAGTACTGCCGCGTCTGCGCCAGCCGCTGGCGCACGCCGGTCGGCAGCGCGGACAGGGTGGCGAACTTCCACGCCGGCGCCGAGGCCATGGTCACCACGCCGTTGTCGTCGCTGACCAGCACCCGTTCGCCGCCCTGCCCCCACGCCGATTCCATGCTGTCGAGGTGTACCTTCACCGCTACCACGCCGACGATGTCGCCGCCCAGGCGCACCGGCCGCGCGATGAACACGCCGGGCAGCTGGGTGGTGGCGCCGACGGCGAAGAAGCGGCCGGTGCCGCCGGCGCGCGCCTCGCGGAAATAGGGACGGAAGCGGTAGTTGTTGCCGATGAAGCTGGTGCTGCTGGCCCAGTTGCTGGACGCCAGCGTGGTGCCGTCGGCATTCATCACGTACAGCATGGCGCTGCCGGCCTCGCTGTTGATGGTTTCCAGGTAGCGGTTGATCTCGGCGGTCAGCACCGGGTTGGCGGTGTCGGCCAGCAGCCGTTGCAGTTTGGGGTTGATCGACAGCACGTAGGGCAGCGCCTCGAAGCGCTCCAGCTCGGCGTTGAGCGTGGCGCTGTACAGCGCCAGCCGGTGCGACAGCGCCTCGCGTTGCGCGGCGATGCTGTTCTGCCAGCTGAGATAGCCGGCCAGCGCGGCGACCATGACGATGGCGGCCGCGGCCGCCAGCAGCCGCACCAGCGGACGGGGTGCGGGCGGCGGTGGCAGCGGGGCCGCGCTCATCGGCGGCCGGCGCCGGGCGGGTGCGGTGGCAGGGTCATCGGGCGGCATCCTCCTCGCGACAGGCGCGGATCTCGGTGGGGGTGGCGGCGGCCGGCAGCCAGTCGGCCAGCGGCCGGCACGGCAGGCCGGGCAGGCACAGCCGGTAGTCGGGGCTGTAGGCGCTGCGCACCAGGCTCAGCTGCGCCACCTGCAGCCGTGGATGATAGCGCCAGCGTCCGCCTTCGTGTACCGCACCGTCCGGAATCTCCATGCCGGCGCCGCTGCCCTTGACCCAGGCGGTGGCGAGGGTCAGCGTGTCGGTGCCGACCTGCCAGTCCTCCTGCCAGTCTATCTTCTCGATGCTGTGCATCCAGATCAGCGAAAAAGCCGATACCGCCAGCTTGATGCTGGCGCTACCGGCGCTCAGGCACAGTGCCACCTCAGGCGCCCTGCAGCACGGCGTGCTGGCGGTGGCGGTAGCGGTGCCACAGCGCGAACACCGCCGCCAGCGCGAAGCCGGCCTCGTCGGTCACCGGCAGCGCCAGCACCAGCGCGCAGGCGGCGGCAAAGGCCAGCAAGCGCTCGGCCAGCGTCAGCGGTTGCAGCCAATAGCCGATGGTGACCACGCCCCACAGGCTAACCGCCAGCAGCGCCTTGAAGAAGGCGTAGCCGGCGGCCAGCCAGTCCGCCTCGCCGCCGAATTGCAGCATCAGCGCCGGCGAGTACACCGCCATGTAGGGCACGATGAAGCCGGCGATGGCGATCTGCACCGCGCGGATGCCGATCTTGAGCCCGGACTCGCGCGCGATCGGCGCCGCGGCGAAGGCCGCCAGCGCCACCGGCGGGGTGAGGTCGGCCATGATGCCGAAGTAGAACACGAACATGTGCGACACGATCAGCGGCACGCCCAGGTCCAGCAGCGCCGGCGCGGCGATGGCGCTGGTGATGATGTAGTTGGGGATGGTGGGAATGCCCATGCCCAGCACTAGGCAGGTGAGCATGGTCAGTACCAGTGACAGGAACAGGCTGTGGCTGCCCAGCGCCACCACATAGCCGGCGAAGGTGGTGGCGATGCCGGTGAGGGTGATGCTGCCGATGATGATGCCGACCAGCGCGCAGGCGATACCGACCGGCAGCGCGTGCATCGCGCCGTCGACCAGCGCCGCGTGGGCGGTTTTCAGCACCGCACGGTCAGCCTGGCGCAGCCACAACAGCACCGCCAGCACGGCGATCAGCGCCATCGGCACGATGATGCCGGCCTTGACGAAGCCGGCGGCCAGCAGCGCCAGACCAAGCCAGAACATCACACGCAGCGGCGTGCCCTTGATGCGCAGCGCCAGTGCCGAGCCGAAGATCAGCAGCACGGTCAGCACCAAGCCCATCATGCCGGAGAACAGCGGCGTAAAGCCGGAGAACAGCAGGTAGACCAGCCCGGCCAGCGGCAGCAGCAGATACCACTGTTCCTTCACCGCGCGCCACGGATCGGGGCACTCGGCCTTGGGCAGGCCCTTCAGCCCGGCGCGGCCGGCCTCCAGGTGCACCATCAGGAAGGTGGTAAAGAAATAGAGGATGGCCGGCACCAGCGCGGCCTTGCAGATTTCCAGGTAGGGCACGTTGATGGTCTCGGCCATGATGAAGGCCACCGCCCCCATCACCGGCGGCATGATCTGGCCGCCCATAGAGCTGGTGGCCTCCACCGCGCCGGCAAAATCGGCCTTGTAGCCGAACTTCTTCATCAGCGGGATGGTGAACTGGCCGGTGGTGACCACGTTGGCGACGCCGGAGCCGTTGATGGTACCCATCAGACCGGAGGAAATCACCGCCACCTTGGCCGGGCCGCCCTTGGTGTGGCCGACGGTGCCCAGCGCGAAGTCATTGAACAGGCGGATCATGCCGGCCTGTTCCAGGAAGGCGCCGAACAGGATGAACAGGAAGATGTAGCCGGAGGAGACATAGGTCGGCGTGCCGTAGATACCCTCGGTGCCGATCGCCATCTGGCCGATCACCTGGTCGAGGCCGTAGCCGCGGTGAGCCAGATCGCCGGGCAGGTACTCGCCGAACAGCGCATAGCCGAGGAAGGCGAGGCAGATCAGCGGCAGCGCGGCGCCCATCACCCGCCGCGCGCCCTCGAACACCAGCACGATGCTGGCGATGCCGATCGCCATGTCGGCGTTGCTCATCTCGCCAGCGCGCTGGATCAGCTCGGCCTCGAATACCCAGTGGTAGAACGCCAGCGCAAAGCTGCCCAGTGCCAGCAGCAGGCTGACGGCGCCGGTCTTGCCGCCGCGTTCGCCGCGCACGTTGTAGAGCTGGAAAATCATCAGCAACAAGAAGCCGACGTGCAGCGCCCGTACCACGCTGCTGGAGACCGGGCTGAAGGCTGCGGTGATGATCTGGAAACTGGAAAAGGCCAGTGCGGCCCACATCACGCTGCGCGGCAGGCTGGCCGCGCTCGATGATTCTGACATGACAATACTCCTGCAAAACGCTGGAAATGCCGGCCACAAGGCAGGGCATGGCAAGGAAACAACCCCCGTTGCACTACCCCGCCCTGCTATGCGCTGCCTTGCGGCCAACCTTGGGGGCTTACTTCAGCAAGCCCGCCTCGCGGTAGTACTTCTCGGCACCGGGATGCAGCGGCATCGGCAGCCCCTTCAGCGCATTGGCCGGATTGAAGGACTTGATCGCGGAGTGGGCGTTGGCCAGCACCGGCAGGTTGGAGAACAGCTGCCTGGTCATCATGTACACCACCTCGTTGGGCACCTTGTCGTGGGTGACCAGCAGGTTGTTGATCGCCACCGTCGGCAGCGCGGTGGGCTGGTCGTCATAGGTCTTGGCCGGGATGTGTACCGCCTGGTAGGCCGGGTCGCCGATTTTGGCCACGATATCGGCCGGCACCGCAACGAAGGTTACCTTCAGCGCGTTGGACAGGTCGCGGATCGAGGCCACGCCGAGACCGGACGACTGCAGGGTGGCATCCAGCTGGCGGTTTTTCATCAGCTCTACCGACTCGCCGAAGGGCAGGAATTCCACCTTGGCAAAATCCTTGTAGCTGAGGCCGGCGGCCTTGAGGATGGTGCGGGCGTTCAACTCGGTGCCGGACTTGGGCGCGCCGACGGAGATGCGCTTGCCCTTGAGGTCGGCCAGCGTTTTGACGCCGGATTCGCTGCTGGCCACGATCTGGATGTAGTTGGGGTAGATCGAGGCCACCGCGCGCAGCTTTTTCAGCGGTTGCGGGAAGCCGGCCTCGGCATCGCCCTTCCACGCGTCGGCGGCGGCATCGGCGAGGGTGAAGGCGATTTCGCCGCGACCGGTCTGCAGCAGGTTGAGGTTCTCGGCCGAGGCCTTGGTCGACTGCACCGAGACCTTGGCGTCCGGCAGCGCCTTGCCGTACAGCTGCGACATGGCGACGCCGACCGGGTAGTACACGCCGCTGGTGCCGCCGGTCAGCACGTTGATGAATTCCTTGGCTTGCGCCAGCGGGGTCAGGGTCAGCAGCAGCGAGCCGGCGGCGATGGCCAGTTTGCGGGATGGTTTCATGTCTCTCTCCTGTTTTCGGGTTGTGTTGTGCGAAAGCGCGACAGACTATGCACACCGCGTGCCAGCGGTTGCCAACCGCAATAATTTCAGGCAGATCATTGATCTACAAAGAAAAATTGCCAGTACGGCCTTGCCGTGCCGGTGCCGCATTCTGGGTTTCCGCATTTTCTCTTGTCATGAGTGCGGAAATCCGCACGCCGCCCGTGGCCCGGCTTTACCCCCGCCCGGCATCAGGGTAAAACAGCGCCACAACAACGGAGACCGCGATGGAAAGAGTCGATTGCGTAGTGATAGGCGCCGGGGTGATCGGGCTGGCGATTGCGCGCGCGCTGGCGCAGGAAGGCCGCGAGGTGATCGTGCTGGAGGCGGAATCCGCCTTCGGCCAGCACACCTCCAGCCGCAACAGCG
>Ga0209211_10013320_pt1 | contig 10209 bp, 8 predicted proteins | sample RifGroA2_FD_183992 | JGI IMG/M metagenome (GOLD analysis project Ga0209211, IMG submission 183992) | Groundwater microbial communities from Rifle, Colorado, USA - Groundwater A2 (SPAdes) (version 2) | ecosystem: Environmental > Aquatic > Deep subsurface > Groundwater | place: Rifle, Colorado...
GCGCATGTCCAGATTCAACTTATCCGTCGGGCGGGCGATGGTCTGTGACCTGGAGATGCGCTGGTCGGTCATGGCGCGCTGGCAGGCGCACTTCTCGCTGTTGCAGTCCTCGGTCTTGAAATATGTGGAGCATTTTCTGCCATGCAGTTGAGCGAGGTCCGTGTTGCCAACGGCAAGCCCCGCCTTGTTCATGTAGAGCACCTCGAAATTCTTGTCGATAATCATGGCCGGCAGCGGCATGTTGTCGAGGTAGCCGACCAGATAGTCCAAAGTCATGTTGACGCCTGCGACGATCTGCCGATAGGCGCCCTGATGCTTGGCGGCATCGGCCCGCGTGACCAACTCCCCTTCCATTGCAGCCCTGGACAGCATGTCGGCGTCCGTCACCAGCGCCTGTACCGCGGTTTGCATCGAGCGCACGGCGTCGGCCAGCACGCCGATTTCATCCTTGCAATCGACATCGAACTGGAAGCTGAAATCGCCCGCAGCCATTTTTTTTGCGCCGTCCACCAATTTTCCGGTCGGGCCGGTGATGCTGCGCGTCACCCACCAAGCGAACATCGAAGCCATCAGGATCGCCGCAATGCCCAGCACGATGATCAGCATCTGCGTCTGGTGGGCAATGGCGATCGACGCCGTACCGGACTTCTCCATGTCGGAGGACTGATAGTCAATCAATTCGTTGGTGGCGGCGAGGTAGGCACCCTGGCTCTTGCGCAATTTTCCCGTGAGCAGACTGACTGCTTCGTCCCGCTTGCCGGATTTTTGCAGTTCGAAGAACCTGCTCTGATCGACTTGGTAGGCCTTGCGCGCCTCGGCCAGTTTGGCGAATCCCTGCTTGCCCTCCTCGCTATGGACAGTCTTGGCCAGCTTGTCGAAGTTTTCGTCGATGATTTTGGTTGCGCCCGACACGCGGTCGAGTTCCCAGGCGGCCTCGTCGCCCTTCGTCAGCAGGGAATTACGCAGGGCACGGGCGATTACATTGATCTGGTCGCCAATATTGTTGGCCCAGACGGTCTTGGGAAACTTGTCATTGACCAGGTTATCGACATCGTTGCCGACCTGGCCGACGCGCTGGTAGGCGATTCCCGAGATAATCATCAGCAGAACGAGCACGAGACCGAAGCCCAGACCGAGCCGGGTGCCGATTTTCAGATTCTTGAACATGGTGTTTCTCCTTTGAATATTGCTTCTCGGGCGCGTGCACCGATGGCGGTACACGGTTGTTCTTCAGTCCATGGTTTTGTCATTGCAATTCACTCCGCCAGTGCGTAGCTGGTCGCCTTGGCGTTGCGGCGGACCTCGCGGCCGGCAACACGGCGCACCAGCCCCGGCACATCGAGAATCAGCGCCACGTTGCCGCTGCCGAGAATGGTGAAGCCGCTGATGCCGTCGATGCCGTTGAATACCTCGCCCAGCGGGCGGATAACGGTCTGGAACTCGCCCATCAGCTTGTCCACCACCAGCCCGGTGCGACGACCGGCGTACTGCACCACCACGACGTTTTCCCGCTTGACCGGATGCAGCAGGAAGGCCAGTTCCGGATCCCTGGCCAAAGCCGCGGCTCCCTCGGCGGTAAGCAGGGTGGAAGGCAATCCGTTTCGTGGTGGCGCGTTGCCGTTGTCGAAGGTATCGTCGGCGGCGAGATCGATGTCCACGGGGGGCGGCTCGGGGATGTCGAAGAGCTGCTTCAAGCGGATGAAGGGCAGCACTTCGCCGCGCAGATCGAGGTGATCGCGGCCCTGGGAGGCCGAGGTTTCTTCCGCGGAAAGTTCCACGCATTCGACGACCATGTCGAGGGGCACGACGAAGGTCGAGCCGCTTACTCCCACCAGGAAGCCGTCGATGATGGCCAGCGTCAGCGGCAGGCGGATGCGCATGGTGGTGCCCACGCCTTCGGTGCTGTCGATTTCCACCGTGCCACGCAAGGCCGAAATGTTGCGCTTGACCACGTCCATGCCGACGCCGCGACCGGAGAGGTTGCTGACCTTCTCGACCGTGGAAAATCCCGGCTCGAAGATCAACTCGTGGATTTCCCGGTCGGACAACTGCTGATCAGGCTTGACCAAGCCGCGCTCGATGGCCTTGGCGAGAATGCGCTCGCGGCTGAGACCGCCGCCGTCATCGGCGACCTCGATGACGATGCTGCCCGAGTCATGGTAGGCATTGAGCCGGACAGTTCCGTGAGCCGGCTTGCCGTGCGCCAGGCGCACCTCGACCGATTCGATGCCGTGGTCCATCGAATTGCGCACCAGGTGGGTCAGCGGATCGCCGATTTTCTCCACCACGGTCTTGTCCAGATCGGTGTCGGCGCCGCTGATCTCAAGTCGGATGTCCTTGCCGAGATCGACGCTGACATCGCGCACCACGCGCTGGAAGCGATTGAAGGTGGAGCCTATCTCCACCATGCGCAGCGTCAGCGCCGAATCGCGGACTTCCTCGACCAGCCTCGAAAGTCGGGCAGAAGCCTCAAGCAATTCAGGTATGGCGGTGTGCTGGGCAATGAGGCTGGCACCGGCACTGGCGATGATGAGTTCGCCGATGAGGTTGATGTGAATGTCGAGTTTCTCGGCGTTGACACGGATCAGTCCCGACTCCGTGGCCTTGTGTTCCTTGACCTGCTTTTGCTTTTCCAGCGCCGCGGCTACTACCTGCGGCTGGACCAGCTTCTGGTCCACCAGCACTTCGCCGATGGGGCTGAGCGTTTCATCCGCCAAGGTGGTTTGGTGCCTCAGGGCCGCATCGAGTTCAGCCCGCGTCAGCGTGCCGCAAAGGATCAGAATTTCGCCGAGGCGCAATTCCTCTTGCGGCAGGTCGTCGATCAGCCGTTTATAGTCCGCAACCTTGCTGTGCGGCGGCAGGATACGGATGCGGGCGTCGTTGCGGACGAACTCGAAGGCGCCTTCGATGGCGGCCTTGTCGGCATCGGTGCGGAAAGCGATTTCGTAGCCGAGGTAGCTGGCCTCCGGATCGAGTTCCGCCAGGCGCGGCACGGCATCCACCACGGTGACGATATGGACGATCTCGCCGAAGGTGGTGAGATAGCGGATGAAGGACAGCGGGTCCATGCCATTTCTCAGTACGTCCGGGCCGAAGCGCAGCGAGATATGCCAGTTGTCGGTACCGACGCCGTCGCCGGCTTGAGTTTCCACCGTGCCATTCTGCTTTGCCGGAACAAGCGCCTGGGAGACGACTGGGGGTGGCTGTCCAAGGTAAACGCGAAGCTTGGTGACCAGTTCGGCGCTGGCGCGGTGCGTATCGTCGTCCGGCTCCTTGCCATCGGCGATGTGGGCGATCAATGCGCCCAGGTGGTCGCGGACACTCAGGAATATGGCCACCAGTTCGGAGGTGATGCGCAACTCGTCGCTGCGAACCCTGTCCAGAACGCTTTCCGCGACATGGGTGAAGGCGACGACGTGGTCAAAGCCAAACAGGCCGGCAGAACCCTTGATGGTGTGGGCGGCACGGAAGATGGCATTGATGGTGTCGGCATCGTCGGGCGTCTGCTCGATGCGCAGCAGCGCCTCTTCCATTTGCTCGAGCAGTTCGCCGGCTTCGACAATGAATGTTTGCAGCGCGTCGTCCAGGTTCATGGCGGTTCCTAGTTACGGCCGGGCGGTGATCAGCATCGGGTCGCCGAGATGTCCGGCGAGGTCGCAAAGTTCGATAATGTCGAAGACCGCCGGGCTATGGCCGGTGAAGCGCAGGGACGTGCTCCGCGTCGCCGCTTCCCGTTTTGCGGCGACCATCAGTTGAATGCCGGCGCTGTCGATTTCGCTGACCTGGGACAGATCGACTTCCACTTCGTTGCCCGACTCGAAGGCGTCGAGAAGGTGCAGCCGCTCGGTCGCCGCCGTGAAAATGCTCAACTCGCCCTCGATGGCGATGCGCGTCACCGCGCACTTCGTTTCCATGCCGCGCCTCTTACGGCAGAACCAGCTTGGAAACCGCCGTCAGCATCTGCGCCGGCTGGAAGGGCTTGACCACCCATGCCTTGGCGCCGGCGGCCTGTCCCTCCAGCTTTTTGGCATCGCCGGCTTCGGTGGTCAGCATGATCACCGGAGTGAACTTGTAGGCCGGCAATTGCTTGGCCGCCTTGACGAAGGAAATGCCATCCATGTTCGGCATGTTGACGTCGCTGACAATCAGGTGCAGCTTGCGACCGTCGAGTTTGGTCAGCGCATCCTTGCCGTCGAATGCCTCGACAACGTCATAGCCGGCTCCCTTGAGGGCGATACTGACCACCTGCCGCAGCGAGGCGGAGTCGTCAACGATCATGATATTTTTTGTCATGGCAGTCCTCCTCAGAAGAAGGTAATTTCGGACGCCGTTGCCACTTGCGGCGCGCCACCGCGGTGCACCACATGCTGCTCGGGTACGGTGTAGGTGTGGGACAGTTCGTCGAGCCAGGCGGTGGCGTCGATGGGGCCGGGCATGCCATCCTCGCCGAGTTGCCGCTCCGGATCGGCGATGCGATCCTTCAGTTTGTTCATGTCATTGCTGACATGGCCCAGCACCTGGCTGACCCGATCCTGAAACTGGAGCGCCACCAGAACTTCGGCAATCTCTTCGCCGATGGACTGGGTCTCCCGGCGCAACTCTTCGGAGGAGTCGGCCAGTCCCACCACTGCGGTATGGACCCGGCCGACGACATGCTCGATCACCTTTTCGGAACTGGTGACCATTTCCTCGTCCTGATGGGCGTATTGACTGGATATTTGCAGGGTCGTGGCGATCGCCTTGTTGACCGTTTCCACTGTTTCCCAGATTTTCCTGCCGGTCTCGCCGGAAAGTGTGGAGAGCTTGCGCACCTCGTCGGCGACCACCGCAAAGCCGCGCCCGACATCGCCGGCGCGGGCGGCCTCGATCGCGGCGTTGAGCGCCAGCAGATTGGTTTGCTTGGCAATGTCTCCCACGTCTTGGGCCATGCGCTTCAGAGCGTCGGTGAACTGCGACAGCGATGTAACTTCGCCGAGCATGGAGTCCTTCATGGCCAGGGCGGAGCGCAGCGTGGTCACGATTGAGCTCAGTTCCACCTCGTTTTCGTGCAGCAAGGCGATCAGGCTGTCCCCCGCTTCGCCCTGCGACGACGCCATGGTGGTTCCGATTTCCTGGTTGATGTTGGCGAAGCGGGTGGTCAGGGCGGTGATGGAGTCCTCGGTATGCGTGCGGGCCATGTCGATCTGGCCGGCCCAGATCGGCAGCACGCCGTCGCACAACTTGTCCAGACCGCCGATGCAAACTGGCTTGCGCTCGCAGAAGCCGCGCTTCAGGGTCGTCTGTGCCGCCACATGCGCCTGATCCATGACTGCTTTCAAGCGGGAAGAGGCGAAAAATGCCGTCGCGAAACCCAACGCAACGACGAACGCGGCCAATACCATCGATGTCGGACTGAACCCGCCCACGATCAGCATGCCGACCGCTCCGATCGCGGCAAGCGTCACTGCGGGAACGACTACCCACGTCAGGGGATTGCCGTCGACGCTCCCGGCTGACTCGGCTCTGTTCTGTTCGTCCGGCCATGCCATGCCGGGCAATGCCGAAGCGATTCCGGCGCTCATGTTCAGTCAAACGCCGGGAATTGACTTGCGAACTGCCATGGCCCGCAGCCGGCTGCCTCCGCCGCCGGGCGCACGATGAGAGACAGCCCGTTGCGTCCGGTGCTGTTGAGAAGATTGAAAAACAGTTCAGCAGCGAAGTGCTTCCCGTCGCGAGTCACCGCCTGAAAACGACGGCTGATGCGGCAGAGGAATTTCAGGTGCGGATTGGGCAGACCGTTCTGCACCAGTTCCCAGTCCGCCAATTGCGGCAGCAGCATGGAAACGGGGCGCCACACCAGTTCGCTGCGGCGGTACTTGAACAGCGCCTCGCTGGCCCGGCTGCAATCGCGGACCATGCCGGAGGCATCGAGCCGCAGTGCCGCCACATGATCCTCGCTGCCCGCCGGGATGGTGCCGCGCCAGCCATCCGCGGCTGACGCGGGGGCGGACGATTGTGCCTGGTTTGCGATCATGATTCCTGTCCCTTGATGACGTGTTGTTAAGCCTGCCGGAACGCTGGCGCGTACCCGTCTCCACAAGAGCAAACATATTCGTCGGAGGGGGCGGAAGGAATACCCCGATACCCAGATTCGCATACGGTAAAAACAGTAGGTTGAGCATGCATGTGTGAATTATTTCCAGTTGCGTCGGAGGATCGCTTTGTTCGTCTTGTCCTGCACAGCTTTCGCCGTTCCGCCAGCGCCGACTCTTCGCTCTCGTGGATTCATCAGGCAACCCGCGACCCGGTTATTTTCAGTTCGATATTCGCTGGCGGCGATCAGCCGCCAGAAACAGGACTCAGGGCAGAATCAGGCCGGTGCGGATGGCATATCTGGTGAGGTCCACCGCGCTGTGCAGACCGAGTTTTCGCATGACATTGCGGCGGTGCGTGTCGATTGTTTTTGGCGAAATATGCAATTCGACCGCTATCTCCGGCGCACTCTTGCCTTGGGCAAGACTGGCGACCACCTGGAGTTCGCGCGCCGACAATGATGTGTCGTCGGACTTCTCGGCAACGGATTGCCGATTGCGCAGGCTGGCGGTGACCAGCGCGGTAACCTCGGCGCACAGATAGGTATGCCCCGCCGCCACGCTGTGGATGCCCCGCGCCAGCTCGACTCCGGCCGCCAGCTTGGTGATGTAGCCGCTGGCGCCGGCATCGAGCATCTGCTCCACAATGCCCCGGTTGAGGTAGGTGGACAAGGCCAGCACCTTGACGGCGGGATGTCTGCCCAGCAAGCGTCGCGTGGTCTCGATGCCCGACATGCCGGGCAGGGCGATATCCATGACCACCACATCGGGCGAGAACTTGTCCGCCATCCGCAGCGCCGTCTCGCCATCGCCGACTTCGGCGACGACCTGAATCTGGCCATCCTGTTCCAGCACCAGGCGCAAGGCCTCGCGCACCATCGTATGGTCTTCGACCAGCATGACGCGGATCATGAGGACTGGGACTCCTTTGTGATGACCGAATGCGGAATGGTCAGGGCGACCGTGGTGCCGTTGCCGGGGCTGCTGACGATGTCCATTGTGCCGCCAATAGCGACAATGCGCTCGTATATGTGCGCCAGACCAAAGCTATCCCGCACCGGCCAGACGCCGTCGGTCCCGGCGGCATCGAAGCCGCAGCCGTCGTCGCTCACCACAAGCTTCGTCAGGGCGTCTTCACATGCGCAGGAAAGCCTTGCCTCGCTTACCCCGGCATGCCTGGCGACATTGACCAGGAGTTCGCGGACGGAACGAAACAGGCTCGCCTGTACCTCCTCGGTGAACGGCCTGGAGCATTTGAGGCAGGCGTCGTGGTTGAAATGCACGGTGAGTCCGAAGAGGCGCTGCTTTTCCCCGACCAGCCATTCCAGTGCCGGAACCAGGCCAAGCGTGTGCAGTATCGGCGGACTCAACTGCTGGGTGATGGTTCGCGCGGCATGATCGGCCTGAGCCACCATTTCCATGATCTGGTCGAACGAAGACCGCGGCGAGTCGGGGTGGAGCAGGCCCAGCCGGAGCCTGATGGCGAACAGGTACTGGTGGAGATTGTCATGCAGATCCTCCGCCAGAAAGCGCCGCTCGCGCTCCTCGGTCATGGTCAATTGTGCCGAAATCCTGCGCAACTGCCGGGTTCGTTCGTCAACACGTTCTTCGAGAGTCGCCGCCAGTTTCAGCAGTTGCTCCTCGGCCTGTTTGCGCGCGGAAACATCGCTCACCACGACCCGGTACACCGGCGTTTCGGTGCCCTCCTGTACGGCGATCGCTTCGAGCTGCACCCAGAATGGCTGATCGGGATGCCTCACCATCCGCAACTCGCAGGCGTGCGACACGCTGGTCTCCAAAACCTGCTTGCGATGCTGTTGGAAGATATCCGCGTCTTCCCTGAATATGAAACGGCTGAACGGCTGCCCGAGCAGTGTTTCCCTGGCGACACCCAGCAGGTTCGCCGTGGTCAGGTTCGCTTCGGTGATAAGCCCGTGTTGGTCGACGCTGACATAGCCCACCGGCGCCAGGTCGTAAAAGCTGAAGTAGCGCGCTCGCGCGGCGTCGAGTTCTTCGAGCGATTGGCGCAGGTGCTCGTTCTGCATCTCCAGCTCGATCTGCTGCACGCGCAGCTCGCGAAGCATCCGCTGCGTATTTTCGGGCGGGATGGCCTCAAGGAGTTCCATCGACGGCGCCATTCTTTCCCGAAGGTCTTCTTCGGCCTCGGCCTGTTGACGCAGCGTCGATTCGATACGCGCGTGTTCGTCCATCGCCTGCGGTGCGGTCGGCGCGGAGTCCGTCTTGCGGAGGGTCATGGCGGGCCTCCTTCATGCGGTGGTTTCGTGATCGCAATCGAATACATCTGTTCGGCCTCACTCGGCAAAGCGGTGGAGATCATCGAAAACTCCTGAGCAGCACCGTTATGGGTGGTTTCCGGTTGTCATGCGGATCCATCCAGTCGGAATGCGTGCTTGTGGCCGGCATGGTACATGAAATCCGGATAGTCTCTATTCGTAGCGCAGCGCCTCGATGGGCAGCAGGCGCGAGGCCTTCCTGGCCGGGTAGTAGCCGAAGAATATGCCGACGGCGCCGGCGAAGCCGGCGGCGAGGATGATCGAGGCGCCGGAAAGCTCGGTGCGCCACTCGGCGAGTTTGGCGATCAGCATGGCGCCGCCGACGCCGAGCAGAATGCCGATGGCGCCACCGATCAGGGACAGCGTCACCGCCTCGACCAGGAACTGGGTCAGGATGTCGCGGGCGCGGGCGCCGACGGCCATGCGCAGGCCGATTTCGCGGGTGCGTTCGGTGACCGAGACCAGCATGATGTTCATGATGCCGATGCCGCCGACCAGCAGCGAAACCGAGGCCACGGCGGCAAGCAGCAGCGTCATGACCTTCGACGAGGCTTCCTGCGCCTGAAGAATTTCGGACAGGTTGCGTACGTAAAAGTCATCGTCCTGTCCGGGTTGCAGGCGATGGCGCTGGCGCAGCAATTCACGCATGCGCTGGTCGGCATCGTTCATGTCGGCGCCCTGGCGCACCTTGACCATGATCGACGAGACGCTGCGCGACTTGGCTTGCGCCGCGCCGAGCACGCGCTTCCTGGCCGTGCCGATGGGCATCAGGATCAGGTCGTCCTGATCCTGCCCCATCATGCTCTGGCCCTTGCGATCCAGCACGCCGATCACCGTCAGCGGCACCTTGCGCACGCGGATCACCTGATCCAGGGGACTGGCGTCGCCGAAAATGTTCTTCGCCACGGTTTGCCCGATCAGCACCACCTTGCCTGCGCCCGCCATTTCCGCCGGCTCGAAGCCGCGTCCCTCGGCGATGGCCCATTCGCGCACTTCAAGGTAGTCGGGTGTGATGCCATAGAAAATGGTGGACCAGTTTGAATTCCCGGCGACCACCTGTCCGCTGCCGCGCAGGGTCGGCGCCGCAGCGTGGATTTCAGCAATCTCGCGGCTCATGGCGTAGGCGTCGTCCTCGAAAATTGTCGGCCCCGAGCCGGAACCCATGCGCGCCCCGCCCGAGGTCATCGAACCCGACAGCACCATGATGATGTTCGAGCCGAGGCTGCGGATCTGGTCCTCCACCCGCGCCTGCGCGCCGCCGCCGACGGCGATCATGACAATCACCGCGGCGACGCCGATGATGATGCCGAGCATGGTCAGCGCCGAGCGCATCTTGTTGATGCGCAGGGCGAGCAGGGCGATCCTGAGTGTCGCGGCGAAGTTCATTTGAGCAGTGCCGCCGCGTCGTTGGCGGCATTGGGCTTGTCTTCGATGACCTTGCCGTCGCGGAAACCGATGATGCGTCCGGCAAAACAGGCGACATCGTGCTCGTGGGTCACCACGACAATCGTGATGCCGTCGCGATTGAGCTGTTGCAGCAGGGCCATGATCTCGACGCTGGTGTGCGAATCGAGCGCGCCGGTCGGCTCGTCGGCCAGCACCAGTTGCGGATTATTCACCAGCGCGCGGGCGATGGCTACGCGCTGTTGCTGGCCGCCCGAGAGTTGCGCCGGGTGGTGATCCATGCGCTCGGCCAGACCGACCTGGGTCAGCCGCCGTTCCGCCATCTGCCGGCGCTCATGCGGCGGCACCGCGCTGTAGAGCAGGGGCAGGGCGACATTGTCCAGCGCTGTCGTTCGGGCCAGCAGGTTGAAATGCTGGAAGACAAAACCCAGCTTGCGATT